>Ga0207105_1040_pt1 | contig 32345 bp, 27 predicted proteins | sample Alteio_BWMinHeat_77_FD_153569 | JGI IMG/M metagenome (GOLD analysis project Ga0207105, IMG submission 153569) | Enriched cells from forest soil in Barre Woods Harvard Forest LTER site, Petersham, Massachusetts, United States -... | ecosystem: Environmental > Terrestrial > Soil > Temperate forest >... | reverse complement strand
TTTTTAGCGCTGCCGACCGTATTCATTTGGCTTAGCCCCCTGGGAGTGATAGCTGCCTTGATATGGCGGCGTGCGGGCTTTACGATAGCTTTAGCAGCCAGCCTGTCCCTGTTCGTGGCGTCAACTCCAGCGGTCTCCTCTTGTCTGTTGGCATGGGTCGAAGCGAGGGTCCAATGGGCCGCCGACTTCAGTTCGGCTCAGGCCATCGTCGTACTCGGCGCCGACCTCCGTCCCGGCGATGCTACGACGCCCGAGCAGTTAGGTCCGCTCACGCTCGAACGTCTCTTCTTCGCCGCAGACGCATACAGAGAGCTGCATTTACCTGTTGTAGTAAGTGGAGGTCGTTTTTTCAACTCACGCGCATCGGTGGCTGAGTTGATGAAAAGCGCGCTGGTGCGTTACTTCAATGTGCCAGTGACCTGGAGTGAGGAAAGCTCGGAGACAACTTATGAGAATGCTGCTTATACCGCCCAACTACTCCATAACGCGAATATTCGTACCGTAATCGTAATCACTCAGGCCCGCGACGCTCCTCGGGCGATTTGGAGCTTTAATCGGGTCGGTTTGGGCGCCATTCCTTGGCCATCTCCCCGAACGAAGCTAAGGCTCAATCGGATCACGGATTTTGTACCGACCACTACGGCGCTTGACGAGAGCTTCTATGCCTTGCATGAGCTATTAGGTGCGCTCTATTACCGAGTTCGCTATTGAGGGAGAATGGGTTCCTGCGGCCGCCGATCAACCAACGACGCTTCAGGATCGCGCCGTAGTCCAGGCCGTGTCTGCCGGAAAGCAAGATCCCACAATGCCACTGGCGTTGTGGCTTCAGCACAGAGGTATTCGAAGAAAAATTCAAGAGTAGCTTTGATGGAATCTAAAAACTTGTCCAAGTGCTTCTGATTGCGTACGTAGGGCGTGTGTCCAGGCTCCAATGAGGGACTATGATACGAGAGAGTAAATACCTTATGTCCATCTCGTATGAGCGACCGAGTAAGTCTCCGTTGAGCGGCGGGATCGACACCCTCGGGTGTCAGGGTCCCCCGCTCGAACAGCCTCACTCGACTGAGCACTGAGAGCTTGGCCCTACCGCCTCTGGACGCTTGCAGCTTCCTATATAGCATTGCCCCCCGCTGGCCCGTTCTGAATCCGGAAAAACCGCGCGTCATGGGGATTTCCAGAATCCCGCCTAACCTATCAAGCCAGAAAGGCTTGTCGGGGAAATTATGAAAATCAGGTCCGCCATCGTGGCTATAGTCGGTATGCGGGACTACGCTCGTGTCCACTAGGTAGCCCAAGGAACCAAGTATTTTTGCAGTATTAGGCCCGATCCCGTACCTACCCGCTTTGTAGATCACGGGTTTGTTCGAGAATGCGGATGAAATCGCATCGTGAAGAGCTTTAATCTTCTCCCGTTCTAATGCCGGTGCGAGGTTCCCGGGATAGGACGTTGATGCCGACACAACCTCCGAGAATGGCGGGTTGACCCAAGGGTGGAGATGAGTCCCGATCTGACAGCGTCCCGCTGCCAGAAACGACTTCAAGACCGCGATCGAGGACGTTGTCGTGGCTACGGGGTAATCAACGACGTACGTCGGCTGGATGCCAAATGCGTCGAAGATCTCTTGCGCGCGCCATTGAGCGTCTATTGTGTGGACCGACGCGCAATCTCTCTGGAACGGTTTTTCCCAGTCAAACTCCTCTTCGGTGTCGATTACGACGTGTAACAGCGGGCGGCCGCCGGGAAACACCGCGATGGTGTGATCCATGGAGTGGTTCAAAGTCACAATTCCTCGATTAAAGTATCGCAGCCCTGGCCCGTTTCAAAGCGTATCGGTAAAGATCGTGAGAATTGATTAAACCGCTTCCTGGAATACAGTGCAATTCTTTAATGAAAGATAGAAGGATTACCTAATTAGTCGATCGTATTCAGGCTAGTTGGTATGCTTGCGCCCACATAGTTGCGATACGGTGTGGTTTCTTACTTCGCCTTGCTAGCAGCGCGTTTCCTTTGGCTGAAAGTTCCTTCGAACGTCTCTCAATGCTCGGCCCCCAGCCACCGTCCAAAACTGAGCTTCGAGCCTTACTTGCGAATGGCGGTACGACGTAATAGCTATTGTATCTATCACGTCGCAAGTGCATGCTGCCTACCCTCATGGTGTCAACGCTCAGTGAAATTCAAGATTTTTGTCTTCGCAGGCTCATTGACCCAAGCAATCAACAGTCCCCGGACACTCCTCATTGCCAGCGTGTGAAACTCAGCTAACAAATAATCTTGTAAAATCACAAAATGAATCCTATTAAGACCTTGACGTTCTCGACACTTTATCCAAATGAAATACAGCCAAACCACGGCATTTTCGTCGAGAATCGACTACGAAATGTGATTGCTTCGGGCAGTGTCCAGAGTGTTGTTGTCGCACCGGTTCCGTATTTCCCGAGTCGCTCGCCTCTCTTTGGGCGGTGGAGCAAGGTATCCCGCGTGCCGCGCCAGGAAACGCGCCACGGGCTGACGATCCATCACCCGCGCTACCCGGTGATACCCAAAGTTGGCACTATTTTGGCGCCAGCATTGCTCGCTCTGGGGAGCCTTGCGTCACTTCGCAATCTCCAACATGACGGTTTTGATTTTGATTTGATCGACGCACATTATGTTTATCCAGATGGAGTCGCCGCTGTTTGGTTGGGTTGGCTATTGTCGAAACCTGTAGTCGTCACTGCCCGAGGCACAGACGTAAACCTCATTCCACAAATGAGGATACCTCGACGTCTCATCCGCCATGCACTACGGCGCGCCTCTGCCATCATTGCGGTGAGCGAGGCCTTAAAACAAGCGATTATCGACCTCGACTTTTTCCCTGAGCAAGTGTCTGTTTTGCGGAACGGTGTGGATCTCATAAAATTCTTTCCCTATCCTCGGGACGAGATTCGTCATCAGTTAAAACTTGATGGTCCGATCTTGATCTCTGTCGGCCACTTGATCAAACGCAAGGGCCACGACATCGTAATTAGAGCCCTTCCCGAGTTGCCCGATTACCGCTTGTTGATCGTCGGTGAAGGTCCGCAACGAGCTAACCTGCAGCGTTTGGTGACCTCGCTCGGTCTAGGTTCGCGAGTGCGCTTTCTCGGAGCAATCGCGCACGACGAGATGGCGCGATATTACAGTGCCGCCGATGTCCTGGTCCTTGCTTCAAGTCGCGAGGGCTGGCCGAACGTGTTGTTGGAATCGATGGCCTGCGGCACTCCGGTAGTGGCCTCCAATATTTGGGGGAATCCGGAGATCGTAAAATCGCCGGAGTGCGGCCTTCTGATGAGTGAGCGCACTTCGGAAGCCGCTGTTCACGCGGTTCGCTCGCTGGTTGCCAACATGCCGCAGCGCGCGGCGACACGTCAATACGCGGAACAATTCAATTGGGACGATACATCCCATGGCCAGGTCGCTATATTCAAACGTATTATTCAAGGTATTACTGAGCTTAATCCTATCATTACCGCATTATAACGTCATACAGCTGAAAGTTAGTATAGAAGGCGATGAGTAGGCGGTCTCCAAGAATATCGACTTTGCGGATTTGCCGCCATTCAGGACGACGGGCCACCAGGGCGCCGATTCGACCTTAGGGATATCCCCTGGGCTTCCTGGATATCGCCACAAAGCCTCCCAATAGCGCTCGCTGATTACCAGCACGTTCGCTCATTGGTTGCTCGATTTCCTGATCGTCTGTATAACGTCTGATTGAGATCCGCTCCCAATACGATCGTGTAACAAGTGCTGCGGACACAAGATATAGTGATGCTAGCTGCGAGGGGGATCGTCGTGAGCACGCAGAACCGAATCGCCGTCGCAATCTTACTGGCCGTGGGCGTGGTCGGTTGCGGGCCGAATAACACGTTGCCAACTGCCCCGCCAGCTACCGAGCTTCCCTCGGCCGACTACGTCATTGGCCCAGGAGATGTCTTGCGCATCTCGGTTTGGCAAAATCCGGACCTGTCGGTTGAATTGCCGGTCAGACCGGACGGCCGAATTTCGGTTCCATTGATCGAGGATGTTGTGGCGGTTGGAAAAACTCCTACCGCATTGGCTCGCGAGCTGGAAGGGAAGCTCGCAAAATATGTAACCAAACCGGTCGTAACGGTTATGCCCAGAGAGTTTTATGGGCCATACGCGCAGCAGATTCGAGTTATCGGGGAAGCGGTCCAGCCGCGTGCTCTTCCGTATCGTTCAAACATGACGGTGTTAGATGCCATAATCGCTGTTGGCGGATTAACTAAATATGCTGCGGGGAACCGCGCAACGTTGGTACGGACAGCCAATAATGCCCAGGAAACCTACGCGGTTCGGCTCGACGATCTGATAAGGGATGGCGACATTAAGGAGAATGTCGCGCTTGAGCCGGGCGATGTATTGATTATTCCCCAAAGCTATTTTTAGGTCGGAACGACGAGCCGCGTGATCTCGTCCTATCAGCCGGGTCGGTTGCCGGCTTGGATCATGATGAGCGAGATTGCTCGAGACTCGACTGGAAACCTCATGCCGAGTCGCAACACGCGGAAGTCTATTAGCCACCCGCTTGGTGCCCTACTCATAGCGGGTATAACGATTGACCTATTCTCTATCTCTCTCCCCGCAGTTGGTCAGGAATTGCCCGACAATGGCCCACCCGTCATTAATCAACCGCCAAGCCAGCCGGTTCTTGAGAGCGGAACGCTCGTTTTTGGGTCAACAGCCACTTCACCACCATTCCCACCAACCTTAGGTACATTCCTCGGGTACGCAGGCGCGCCGGTAACGTATAGCGGTAGCGTGTTCCTCCTCCCGGAACGACAATTGTCTCCAACTGCTCCGGCCCCCGGCGAACCTGTTCTGGTAGAGGGGCTGTTCCCACCAAGCGCCTATCCGGTGCCGAGCAGTGTGTTGCTGCCGCCGGTGGTTTCGGGGGCGGTGCCAATTCAAGCCGGAGACGTGAGAGCGCCAGAAATTATCATCAAACCCAGCCTCGGTATAAGCCAGGGATATGACGACAATCCACGTTTGACCCCCGGCTTGTTCTCCGATTCGGTTAACCATTTCAACCCTGGTCTTTTGGTATCTGCTGACACACCGCATCTTCAGGGGTTGCTGTCTTATAGCCTTGATTACCAGAAATACGCGCGCGCGTCTGACGTGGATGGACTGACGCAGAGCGCTGTCGGTTATGGCCTCGCGACGATCGTCCCCGGAGCTGTCTACGTCGATGCGAGAGGTCAGATTTCAGAAATATCAACAACCGGTGGCGCTGGGTTCGCGACAAATCCCTCTATATTGTCGCCAAGCGAAAGATCACAAGTAATGACGGCTTCTATTACGCCAATCGTTAGACAATCATTTGGCAATCTGGTCGACACCGATTTGCGTTACACCTTTGGAATGGCCAACTTTAGCAATCCTTTTATTTCAGGAAACACACTGGCGACATCCCCTTCACTGGGCGACATTCGCGTCAATCAGGGGACACTTTCAGTAGCGGTTGGCCGCGGATATGGCACTGCCGCATCTCGGTTGACGCTTGATGTGACGGATATTGGTTCAACTTCAGTCGCTCAATCCGATCAATTTCGTGGATTCGATGATCTCGAATATCGTCTTACTAACCGCTTCGCACTCCTGGCGCGGGTCGGCTACGAAAGTTTGCAGTACGATACCGCGGGGCTGCGAATTGACGGTCCGATCGTGAAGGTTGGGGCACGGGCGGATCTTGCGCCCAACAGTGTAGCCACGCTCCTTTATGGACGCCAGGACGGCATTTGGAGCTTCGAGGGCCGCTTTCAGCAGCAGGTGACCGCGTCGACCTTTATTCTTGGGTCCTATCAACGGAGCGTTTCGTCTCAGCAGCAACTGGTGTTCAATAATCTGAATTCGTCTCGCCTGGATGCATTCGGAACGATCGTAAACTACGATACCGCACTGCCAGGTGGAGTTGATCCCGGATTCGTTTATTCGCAGACCGATATATATCGCTACCAGACTGTCCGCCTGGGAGTTAATAGTGACATCGGACGAAATAGCTTTCGGATTTTCGGCTTTCTGGATCACGAGGCTTCGCTAACTCACTTAACGCCAAACGACACGAGCAGGGGAATATTGGTGCAGTGGTTTCGATCCATTACACCGCGGCTTACGGGAGCCGTAGGTATTGGTTACGCGACGACTGTTAGTAGCAATGGGAAAACTGCGACCGCTGACTTCGATTTAGGCTACCAAATTAATGACGCTGTCACCGCTTTCGCGCGTTACGACTTCTTGAGCCAACAGCGTACTCCCGCTCACTCAAATACGCGACGCGACTTGGTCGAATTAGGTCTGAAGGCGACATATTAAGAGTCGCAAGCGGGTGGTAGGTGGTTAGTTTCGCGGATGAGCCACTGAAAATCCTGGTTTTCTAGAATTTCTGCGTTCCTAATTCTTGGATTGTAACCGAGGGACCGAGATTAGCGGCCGCCGGCACTGGATTGCTGCACGAGGCCCTATTATGGGCACACCAAGTATCTTTGATTGACGCGACGAGTGACGCGATCCGGTTGACATCGGCCGGATGTGTCCGCTCGAACGCAGTAAGTCGATCATGGTCCTGAATTATCTCAAGCTCAATATTGCCAGGAAAAAGCCTCACTCCGAAGTCCGCCGGACCTCGATCCATCAGTGTATTAATTATCTCATCACCAAGTTCAGCCTTAAAGTGCTTAGTCTCCCAGAACCAGTGGAGCGCGTGGCTCCGATCATCTGGGGCGGGCAGGGGCTCAGTTGTATATGCGTCGATGCGATTGAAATCCCATATTCGAACGCCATCGCCTCCGTTGTCCGCCGCGGCAACAATGTTTACTAAGTTCCTTTTCCAAGTATCATATGCGCGCTGCAAGCCTGTTTGTTTAATAATCTCAAACTCGTCGACGTAGCTTGGAGTCAAAATAACCGATACTTTTATATCGTGGGATTTTGCTAAATGCAGAATCGACTGCAGCGGTTCAAGGTTACACTCGGATACGGTCGCCCACGCGACCATCGTATTAGCCACCATACGATCTTTATCCATCACTAGGTGGTGATACCCCTCGGTACCAAAAGAGTGATGAAAATCATGCGATGATTGCCACCCGTCTACCGCCATATAGGGAATCTCAGGATCGTTTTGGTCTAGGACGGTCATTATGCTATCTACGATCGCATCTAATGAGAGTAAGGCCAACATGTAGTCTTTCAACTCGACATACTTTGCCTGGCCTACGGAATTGCCTTTTAAACGGCTCAGATAATCCTCTGTTGTAACTGACTCCTCGTGTCCTCTTAAATTAGACCAAACGAAACAATCTTCGAACGCGGAACCAATGATTAATTCTTTCGGCACGTAGTGAGAAAGGGCGTGTTGCAAGTACCGGAATTGGTCTGGAAGAGTAACTCCTGGGACCCCAAGATTAAATACAGGCCTAAACTCCGTGCGCCAACTGTTACTCTGTGGGTTTAAGCCAAGTTCAATCCGCGAGTCTCCAATAAGCAGGGTCGACGGTTCGACATGTTCCACAAGGTATGCCTTCGCAAGGTGTGGCTGCCAAATCGCCTGCGTCTTATCGCGGTTGAACCCCCGAGTCCCGGCGCCAGAAAAAACCCCATATGGGTTTACCACAAAGCAAATCAAAGCTGCAGCAGCAGTAAAACAAGCTAAACCCATCAGCACGGTAAGAACGAATCTACGCATCTGGTTCATCGTCATTAGCTCAAAACTGCCAATAAAGGAATGCACTTGCTCTGGTTAACGATAAGATGGCTAAAACACCCAATGCGACAGTCGTCATCGCCCACCGAGGATCCGGGGCCCAGAGAAACCAACGCCCATAGAACGTCGTTGAGATAAATGGTCTGGCGCTAATAGATGACGGTAGCGCTACGACGGGCTCGTAATTACGCAAAATCTGGATTACGTTCGGCGCGATTAAAGCAATGGTCAGCAATACCATTATCCAAGACCAAGTGGTAATCAACGTGACTAAGCTTCCCGGCTCGAATACGATTCCCGTCTGAGATAAAATCGCCGCTATGCGTGGCAGTCGATATGCGATTACATCGGGAAGCGTTGCTCCGTTGAAAAAAAATAAACCACGAAACACATTGAGCGCCGTCTCGACGGAATCCGAACGAAAGAAAGGAATGGCAATAACGACGCCAAACAGTGTCATTAAAAAGCCAAGAGGCCTCATTATCATCTCGTACCTCCTCCGGTTTTTAAAATAACTGGAGGTCAAAAGTCGCCACGTTTGATTGATGCTAATGTAGAGGCCGTGTAAAGTTCCCCATACAAGGAATTGGTAACCCGCGCCATGCCATAGTCCTGCGAGGAACATCGTAACGAGACTCGGAAGAACGATGATATTAGCTAGCGCTCCCAGCTGAATTTGCGGTCCGCCTATACCGCCTTTTCCGGCGCGCTTGCGTTTCCGAGCAAACCAGGTCATCAGAGGCCTATTGAGGTACTCGGTGAGGAAGCGAGTCAACGTCATGTGCCAGCGAGACCAATGCTCGGTAATACTGGTTGCCTTTAAAGGCGAATTGAAATTAATCGGTAATTTGATCCCTACCATGCGAGCTAGTCCCAATGCCATCTCCGAATAACCCGAAAAGTCAAAGTAAAGCTGTAGTAAAAATCCGAAAGCCGCGGCCCAGGCGTAAAACAAAGTGAGCTTGTTTCCTCCCGCGGCACTAGTATAAAGCGGAGATACGTAAGTCGCTATTCCGTCTGCCATTACTACTTTTTTGAATAGGCCCATTACAAACAGACTGATTCCTACAGCCAGATTTGACCAACGGAAACGATAATCGGCAGTCTCGAACTGCGGCATCATCTCCCGATGATGAACAATGGGCCCGGCAATCAAATGGGGGAAGAAAATTATAAACAACACGAAGTGATGGAACCGTAGGCTGTGAGTTGACTGCCGGCTTTTCATGTCAGCGAGCAATGTCAGCTGTTGGAACGTATAAAATGATATACCGAGCGGAAGCAAAACGGTTTGAAAAGAGAAGCTTGCACCACTCGCGGTGTCGAAAGCAGAGATGAAGAAATTAGCGTACTTGTAATAAGCGAGTGTGCCAAGGTTCCCGATTACGGCGGTAAGAAGGAGATACTTTCGGTGGCCAGAATTTTCGGTCCTCGCCATGGACTTTGCAATTGCGTAATTAAACAAAATGGAAAGTATGAGAAGAGGGAAGTAGGCCAAATTCCATGCTGCGTAAAAATACAGCGAAGCAACGATCAACCAGACCTGTGCGGCTCGGGCACCCCAGAGTTTGGCAAGAATGAAACAACCCGAAAGAACGGCTGGTAGGAAGATGAAAATAAATGCATAGGAATTGAACAGCATGGGTTTGAGGACTTTACTATGTTGAATGGCGGTAAGCGCAAACGGCGCGGGTGGCGGATCCTGGGAAAAAGATTGGTGGGCACCTAAGTGAAATCACAACAAATCGGTACGGGATTTTGACCCGACCGTCAATTACCCAAGGTTAGTAATCATATGTAGCAGGTAGCGGAAAGATGTACTCAATCGAGGTACTACGCAAATAATGATTGGTTTTTCGGTACTGGCTAGCGCGTTCCTCCGCTAGTGGAGGGGTGATTAGGTTCGTTCAGGCTTCTCGCGTGTTCTGCCAGTAGATTTGTAGATGGGGCCTTGGAATTTGGCCTTTGGAGAAGCGCGACAGGTTCGCGAAGCTGGGCCGATTTACCGCAGGAGCACCGGGTGGAGCCGGTGCGTGCATCGCGGTGATTCAATCGGACGGGTGTGGCGTAGCGTGCCGACGTGGGATAACATTCAGTATGGATCGATATCCAGGGCTAGTCGACTTAGCCGAGTTCACGCGCGATCGTCGGACCAAGAAATTTGGTTACCGGTACAGGTAGTCGCTTCCACGCTTCGATAAGCAAACGATATTTGGGATTCAGGGGGTTAACGTTCGGTATTTCCCCAGGCTCTCTCAGCCTAAACTCGTAAATAAGTGGTTCAGCTACAAAGCCCCAGTTTTTCTTAAAGTTAAAAGAGCCGGTCCCGAGTTTACTTCTCCCAAAATCGAATATGCGGCAGCCGTTGGCAGCGGCATCACACATTACCGCCCAGTACATTAAATCATTTGCTCCTAGCGATCGTGCAGCAACAGTACCCCCACCATAATAGGGGAGCACTTCATCGCGAAAGAAAAATGAAAACACCGAGGAGACGGGTTTACCTTGGGAATATACCGTGGTGACTCGAGAAGACCCCGAAAAGATGCTCGCTAATATCTTAAAGTATTTTAAGGAGAATACGGGGGTCCCAAGGTTACGAACGCTTTCCGCGTACACTTGGTAAAAAAGGGAAATGTCTGAATGATGTTCTACGTCAAGAGCATTACGAAGGCTTTGGCGAATCACCGCTCTTTGCTTGCGAGGAACCATCATTAGGTTGACGTCGGGATCGGCGTTAATCTCGCGTCGAAAGGTGGCATAGAGGTCGGATTTATAACACCAGCCCGGCTCAGATGCACGTCGATTTCGAAATTCAACGTGATTGACTTTAAGTCTTTCCATTTGGGCCAAGGCGTAGTCGACAAGTTGAGCGCGACTCGTAGCATCGGTCGCTATCGGCCCGCCATAGACGCAGAAAGCGTTAGAAATTAATGCACTTTTAAAGAGGCGGCTCTTAACGTGAACGAGCGGCATCACTCCGGTGAGTAGGCCGTCCCGCTCAGTAAAGGCGTAATAGGTCGTATGATGAAACGCACGTTCAATGACAGCTTGCCAACCGGCGAGGTGAAAGAACGTTCCGTCGGGGTGCGCTTTCACAAAAGCATCCCATCGCCCGACATCAGCTGTTGTGAGGCGATTTAAGTGCAATGTCACGAACTAACTCCCTTTATGGCGGAACCACAGTAATTGTGTCCTCACTGTCCGTTTGTCGAAGAAATAGGTGATCCATGCGGGTCCATGAAAAGTCTTTGAGTAGCATCGAGAGCCGCGCTTCCATGCGGCTCAGGTTGAGGTAATGACGAATGCGGCTACGCCATGGCAGACCAGTTCCGCGTGGTTGGGAGGGATCCAGTTCCCACGGGTGGAAATAAAAAACACAAGGGCGACAGTCGGCATAATTGATACGTCGCAAATTTGCTCGAAAAACGGGGTATGGTATGAGTCGAAAATAGCCACCGCCACCGCAGGGTATTTGTCGTCCAAATCGCCGAACAGTAGCAATCGGGAGTTCTAGTAATTCTCCTTGAGTGGGATGAAAAGGGAAGCGCGGAGCCTCGATGGTACCATAATGATCATGCGAGATGGGGTAGATGCTAGAACTGTACTTATAACCTTCGTGTTCGAGGATATCGAAGGCCCATTGATTGTTCGGGCCGATAGAGAAGCTTGCAGCGCGATATCCGACCACTGAACAAGACCCTGCTTCCTCCAATATTCTCTTCGTCTTTCGGACATCGTCTCGAAATTCCTCGGGTGTTTGCCGATCCACGCGGGTGTGATCGTACCCATGAGACCCTAGCTCGTGACCATTGCCAACGATACGCCGGACAAGTTGAGGGTACCGCTCGCCAATCCAGCCCAACGTAAAGAAGGTAGCGACGATATTCGCATCGCTGAACAAGTGAAGCACGCGTTCGATATTCCTCTCTACGCGGCATTCGCATTCATCCCATCGTCCGCGCGGAAATGACGGCGACAGAGCGTGTGCGTGGAAATAGTCCTCCACGTCTACGGACATCGCATTGACAACACGCACGTCCACCACCTGTCTCGCTTTCTCTTGTCTCCGGCCGGGTCCCTGTTACTCGGCTGCGGTCGGGGCAAACCTCGTAATTACGTTCAACGCCTGTTCGAGAGCGATATCGTGTCGTGCCAGCCGCCGCTCAATGTTTTCGATCCGAGGGACGAGATCAGATTTAGGATCGGCGATAGAAGTCCGATTCATGTCGTTGAGGTACGCCCGTGGCTCTAACTCAGAGAGCCATTCACTGGCTACCTCCTTCACCTGTCGATCACCGATGATGTGCTCCCCTTCTAGAAAGCCCCAAAGTAAGAGGCGGGAGCACAAAAGGTTAATCTTACGCGGTGTGCCTCTAGTGACGTTAAATATCGTGGTGAATGCTGCGTCCTCAAAGGCCGGGTCCCCAGACCACCCAACGACCTGTAATCTGTGTTCGATATATTTTTTTACCTCGGGTTCATCTAATGGCCCAAGATGATAGGATGTAAACACCCGTTGACGTAGCTGCTCAGCATCGGCGCTGGCAAGTATGGAACGAAACTGCGGTTGGCCAATTAGAAAAATTTGTAGAGAAGCGTGATGTCCTATCGTCAAATTTGAGAGCATTCTGAGTTCTTCGAGTGTCGAAAATGGCAAATTCTGAACCTCATCGATAACCATCAAAGTTCGTTTTCCTGATGCATAATTCAAATCAAAAAAAGCCGCTAATTCGCGAAGCAAACGTGTCTTATCTCTACCTGAATATGACAATCCGAATGCAGCCGCTATCATTCCGAGAAATCCAGTGGGAGACAATTGCGTGCTGGAGAGTTTGGCGGCGATGTACTCGTTAGTATCTAACTGGGACCAGAGATGCTCAACAAGCATCGTCTTACCTGTGCCGACGTCACCGGTTATAACGATGAAGCCGTCTCCTTGCTGCAAACCGTATGTAAGATGGGCCAACGCTTTGCTATGCCCACTGCTGTCAAAGAAAAAACGCGAGTCGGGGGTAAGCTGAAACGGAAGAGCGGTCAGTCCATAGAATTCCGTAAACATCGATTCACCCGGCTATAATAAAAAGTGAAGTAATGACGAGGCGTTCGGCCGATGTCCCCGTTCCCCGGCCACCTGGCGTCGGTCGACGCGAAGCGGACTGGGTGGAATGCTTTGCAAATTTAGCTGAAAGTATCTCGCTCACAGAGAGAAACCATAATATGAACCATATGCACCGAGCGAATCATGGAGAGTTTGCTGTAAACGGTTAAGGATCAGGCTGACGTCCGAACAATCTTTCACCATTTCTATTGCAGCTTCGACGTCATCGCGCTGGGTGCGTCCGGCTTCGACCACCATAACAACTTGTCCGACCATACCGGCAAGAGCAGCCGGATCGCTGCTCATTAAGCATGGCGGAGCGTCGATCAAAACAATTCTGTTACTATAGCGGGCACACATCTCACTCAACAACGCGACCATCCTGGGGCTCGCTAAAAGTTCAGCGGCATCATCGCGCGCCGCTCCCGCGGGAAGGATCGCCAAATTTGGAATATCTGTTTGCAAGATTACATCCGATACCTCTCGCTCATTATCACTAAGCAAGTCAAGAAGCCCGTGCTGTTCATCGAGCCCTATTGCTTGGCTAATCCCTTGACGGACAGTGTCAGCGTCTATCAGCAGCACACGATGGTTAGGCTCGATCGCTATGCTCACTGCGATGTTAAGGGCCGAAAATGTCTTGCCCTCGCCGGGACGAGCGCTCGTGATCATGATGAGGTTCGCACCAGTGCGGTTGGCTGAGGGCGATGAGAAGGTTTTCCGCAATAACTGGCGCTTGATGACACGAAGCTCTTCGCTCGCGCGGGAACGAGTACCCGCCAAGTCAATTACGTTCGCTGCGAGCAGACGGCCGCGATCTAAGATGATTGTGCGGCTGGTGGTACGCCTTTCCGCTATTACATCCCGTGCATCGCGGAGTGCCGGCGGAACGGGAAGGACGTGCGTGGGCGCAGCTGGAGCAAGTTGCGGGCTGGCAACTCCGTTCGAAAATCCAAGCGCAGGCCGGGGTCCAATTTTGCGAAGATGCGTTGCTGCGCGCTCGACAAGCGACGGAGGGGTGACGCGCTCCATCGCTCACATCCCGAACTTGAATCGCATGGAGTGCGCTACCAATCCGCCGTAGAGGAAGAACAGCGATACTGAAGCAAGCGCGAAACCAAGCGTGTTGACAAAAGCGCGGCGCTTGGCGAGATCGTCTACCAGCACCGAGATGCCGCCGAGCACGGGTCGTCCGAGGTCGCGCAGCATCAGCGTAGTGCGAAACGATCGGTCCAGGTATATCAGGGCAGCGATCGCTGCTACCCCAGCAGACAAACCAACGCAAAGCACCGCGGAGATGAGGAGCAGCCGCTTCGGCGCGACGGGCAATTCGCCAATTCTTGGTGGATCAATAACTTGCAACCTTCGATTGTCAGCACTTGCGTCCGCAGCCGCTGCGATTCTCGCCGACTCCAATCTAGATAACAATTCGTCATGGTTAGACTTGAGCACCGTATAATCCCGATCGAGCCTCTTATATTCGGCTTCGATACCGGGTGCTTCTCGGGCAAGCTTTTCGAGGTGCTCGACGTTCGCTTTCGCATTGTCAATTTTGATATCTAGCGATGCGCTTGTTGTTTCGAGTTCGACAATTCGCAAGCGCACTTGCTCGTATACTGGGTTCGATATACCCCGCCCCAAAAGATGCGGATCGGCTGCGTTTGTGGGATCAGGAGTATTCGCCGCTTCGGTCCGAAGCGTCGCAACCAGCTTTTCTGCCGCCACCACATCCGGATATGCCTCGGTAAACCGGAGCCTGAGCTTGGCCAGATTCTGTTCGGCCTCCGAAAGCCGTTGCAAAGCGGTAGGCTGTGCGCCGAGCGCTGACGGCATTGCATCTACTGATAAAAGCCGCGGTATTGGTACGATCTGTTGCTGGAGTGTATGCAATTTAATTTGAGTATCGGCGCGCTCGTTCTGCGCAGTCTCCAACGCTGCTCTCGCCGACGCCAAGTGCGCGGCAAAATTTCCCTCGCCTTGCAGGACGTCAGTGTGCATCGCAAGGTATTCCGCACGTCGGTTTTCGGCCGCCGTCAGCTGTTGCCCATATGTGTCGATTTGCTGATGGAGAAATTGCTGTGCATCATCCATTTGGGCCCGTGCCGTACCGCTTTGCGCTTCGAGAAAGATCGCCACCAGGTTTTTCACGACATCTCTTGCAACGATCGGATCACGATTACGATAGGTAACCGCAAATAAATTCCTTTCTTGAGACGTCACCATAATATCCGTTGTCAGACGTCGAACTAGTCCTTCCCGATCAGGATCTGGGCTTGCAGGCATCGTTGGGAAAACAGCAGTAATAAGTCGGTCGATGATTTTATGGCTCAGCATCTCCTTCTGAAGAACTTGCAACTGGCTTGTGGGGCCCGTATCGACGGCAATTCCTTTAAGAAGCGGATATAGCACCGAATCACTGTCGATAAACAACCGCGCGCTTGTCTCATATGTGTCTGGGATAGACTCCAAACCAATCCAGCCAAGACCACAAACTACCCACGCGGCGCCGAGAGCATACCATTTGAGGCGCCATGCTGCAGTCAGATGGATACTTATCAAACCAAGGAACTGTTCCATGGAATGTCCTACTCACATTCGTCGAACTGCGGACTCGGATCGGAGGCTAGCGGCCGTGCATCTCGACGCCAACAGCAAAACGCGCCGAGTCCGACCAGATTTATGGATCAACCCTGTCGTGGGTTATTTGGCTAAAAGATTCTATGCCGTTATTCATGGCCCAAATAGCGGCTTGAGTCCGGTTTGATGCTCGGATTTTTCTCAATACACCTTTGACATGAACCTTCACGGTCGCTTCTGTAATGCCGAGCTTCCGGGCAATTACTTTATTAGAATAACCCATAAGGAGACATCGCAAGATTTGTTCCTCCCGGGGGGTTGGCGACTGACCGCTACGCTCCATCATCGGCTGTGTCTGCGACTCCGCCCGACAGGCGCCGTCAATAAAGTTGCGTTTTAGTAACTCTACGATTAACTCGGAGGGCGCAACCCGCTCTCCTAATTCTATTAACCTCAGTGATTGTATCATCGCTTCCGGCGATATTTCTGAGGACAAGATACCGTCCGCTTCCACGATATTATTAGGCCCAATGAACTCCATATTTTGTTCGTCGGCAAGAATGATAATCTTGCTTCCGACGAAGGCCGCGCGGATGTCTTGCTGGAGCCGACTAGCGTCACCGCAAAGTGCAGCATCTATAATAACAAACTCAAAAACGGGCTCATCATCCGGTTGCAGACGAGCTACGGCTTCGGCAGGACTCGCGGCCTCCCTCGACACGACAAATCCCCCCTCTGTCAGTAATCTTTTTAACCCTTCCCGCAAAAGTTGCGATCGCACTACCAGTAAGACGCGGGAAGTGTTTTGTCCCGTTTCTTGGAACCTGACCAGCCGGTTTGGCTGACTACTCACCAAGCGATCTAAGACGGTATCGTGCACAGGGGCCAGTTGTTGCATAGTAGGGGGTACCTCGTCGGGGGGGGGGCAACGAAATTACTGGGAAATTGTTAGCACCTTAAGCGAGGATAAATATTAATCTTTTGCAATTTTACACACAAATTTTACGAGAATTGTAGTTAATTCGATATCTCTAGGGCTACCACCAATGGATATTAATACAACTTTCGGGTAGGATACGGTGTCTTCAGAGTACCTACTGATAGTCCATTTCCAAACTGGCCTATTTCATGAAGATATGGGCAAGACAAGTTAAGCCGGAGCTCGATATATCCTTTGGATAATTACGGATATTGGGGGCCCGGACGGTGAAGTCGGCTGGCCCCGTTTGCGCGGAGGCGAGCCCAGCGGGGAACTCTGATGTGTGGTATTGTGGGGATCTTCGATATGTCCGGTCCGGGACCGATTAGCCGTGGGACCTTGTATCGGATGAACGAAGCGCTCCATCATCGCGGACCAGATGGAGAGGGATTTCACATTGAACCCGGTATTGGCTTAGGCCATCGGCGGCTGAGCATTATTGACATCGAGGGCGGTCGCCAACCGATGTATAACGAAGATGGCTCAGTGGTTATTACATTCAATGGTGAGATTTACGATTATGAACCGCTACGCATCGATCTAGAGCGACGAGGTCATAAGTTTTCGACCCGATCCGATACGGAAACTATCATTCACGCCTGGGAAGAGTGGGGCGCGGAGTGCGTCGAGCATTTTTCAGGGATGTTTGCTTTCGCTATTTGGGATCGCAATCGCAATCAGTTGTTTTTGGCACGTGACCGGCTAGGGAAAAAGCCGCTGTATTACAGTTTGATCGGTCGGCATTTTGTTTTCGCATCGGAGCTGGGCGGGATCGTCGAGTATTCCGGTTCAACCAGGCGATTATCGGGCGCTGGGATCCAGGATTATTTCGCATTTGGGTATGTTCCACAGTCACGCTGCATTTATGAGGGCGTGCTTCAGTTGCCCCCTGGGTGTTTGATGGTCGTGGAGGCAAGATGTGGTCCTCCCGCGCCGCGACGCTATTGGCGTCCGCGCTTCAAGCAAAGGTCGATCGGTGATACGGCGGCGGTCGATGAACTCCGCTTTCTCCTGAATGGTGCTGTCTCGAGACGTTTGGTTGCTGACGTGCCGGTTGGTGCATTCCTTTCGGGTGGAGTTGATTCCAGTGCCATCGTCACACTCATGGCGAGGTTGCGGGCAGATCCTATTTCAACCTTCACCATTGGTCTCGGGGGCGAGGCGGACGAGACTATCCCGGCCGAGATCACGGCGCGCCGCCTGGGAACATCGCATACCGCCGAGTCGTACGGTGTCGATTATATCGACGCGGCTCGCGTGCAAGCGGCAGTGTTCAAAGAACCCTTTGGGGATAGCTCATCGGTTCCGAGCTACCGGGTATCGCATCTCGCCCGCCGGGCGGTCACTGTCGCGCTCTCCGGCGATGGCGGCGATGAATTATTTGCAGGATATCGGCGGTATCGCTGGCATCTTATTGGCGCCGCGGTGCGTAGCTACTTGCCGGGTCCGTTGCGCCGGAGGCTATTTCGAAGTCTTGCGCGCTTGTATCCACACCTTGATCGCGCTCCGCGATGGTTACGCGCAAAGCAAACTCTTACGGAGTTAGGTCTAGAGAGCACCCTTGCCTATTACCGGATGGTTTGTCGGGTGAAGGACGAGCAACGTAATAGTTTAATGTCTCCAGCTCTCTTAGAGGCAAGTAGCGGGCACGATCCAGCAGCGCAGTTCGCTGATTTGATGGAGAGCGCCGAAACAGAGGAGCCATTGGCTCAAGCCATGTACGCTGATATGCAAACCTGGCTCGCGGATGATATTTTGCCGAAGATCGACCGTACTAGTATGGCCAACTCGTTAGAAGTTCGAACTCCGTTCCTAGACCATCGATTAGTAGAATGGGCCGCCGCCCTGCCACGCGAGTTGCTTGTGCGCGGCGGCCAAGGAAAGTTTATCCTGAAGCGGGCTCTAACGGGGATCGTCGGTGACGATGTGTTGACTCGATCTAAGCGCGGTTTCTCCAAGCCCCTGGCCGACCAGTTTCGTGGGCGTGGAACGGAGCGACTGCGACAACGGCTACTTGGTCCTATCATGCTGGATAGCGGCTATTTCAATCCCAAGGGAATTACTCAGTTAATCGACGAGCACGGCCATAGCATGCGGGATAACAGCTCACCGCTTTGGTCCCTGCTTGTATTCGAGGGATTTCTTGCGCAACGTGAGGAAAACCTCCCCGCGGCGCACTCGACGGTCCAGTCACTCGCGCCTGCAGCAACGTAGCAAGGACAATTCCCCGATTTTCATTACCCAGAACCAATTCATCATGTTCGTTATTTTTCCCTTGTGACCCGCGGGACTATTGTGCCAGGCGCCATAGTACGGCGAGTTACAGAGATGGACGGGCATTGAGGCAACGCGAACATGTCAAATAGTATAACTCAAGTGTTATTTTATGATGAATGATACCTCTATAAAATACCGAGCGCTACGAGGTGCGGGATGGATGATATCATGGCGTTTTCTAACCCGAATTCTCGGATTAGTCAGTACATCGATAATTGCAAGAATACTGGTTCCGGCCGATTTCGGTTTGGTAGCTTTAGCCTATGCTCTTTCAAAAGCGATAGACGCGACGGCGTTTCTAGGAATAGATTTGATATTATTACGAGAACCGGAATTTGATGAAAAATTATATAGCACCGGGTTCACAATTTCACTGCTTAGAAGCGCTGCGACAGCGATAGTTGTAACATTGTTGGCAGAAAGAGCCGCGGTGTTATTCAATGAGCCAAGATTATCATCGATATTATATTTGTTTTCTGTTGGTTTGCTATTTGAAGGTTCGGAGAATTTAGGAGCCGTCGAATTTCGAAAAACTCTTCAGTTCCGACAAGAATTTATTCTCTTTGCTATTCCGCGTATGATAGCCGTATTATTTTCAATAGCGCTGGCTATTGCATTCAAGAGCTATTGGTCTATAGTGATTGGTGCTCTTTCGTTTAAAATTTCGCGCACCGGGTTGTCTTACATCCTCCACCCATTTCGTCCGCGGCTTACACTTGTTGCGTGGAAACGACTTTGTCGGTTTTCCATATGGATGTGGGTAGCAGGTTTAGCAACTTTCGTTCGAGATCGAGCGGATACGTTCGTCGTAGGACGAATGATGAATACAACTAACTTAGGTTTATTTTCGGCTGCGGTAGAGATAGCCATCTTGCCTATAACTGAAATAGTGGAACCTCTAAGCCGAGTGCTGTTTCCCGGAATTTCTGCCGCGTACCGTAACGGTATGGAGGTAGGTGAAGCGGTGTCAAGGTCTATTGGCGCTGTTACCTTTATCCTCTTGCCGGCTGCGGTCGGAGTTTCTTTAATGTCTGCTCCAGTTATCTATGCAGCGCTTGGTCCTTCGTGGATAGATGGTTATCCCTTGGTCCAAATCATCGCGCCCTTCGCCGTAGGGGCCGCATTTTCATCCGTTATTAGTTCGGCATTTGTCGTTTTAGGAAATCCCCGTCTGGTCACTATTATAACCGTTATGTTGGCGATGCTGCGGCCTCTTTTGGTCGTTCTGGGACTGCTAAAAGGGGGTCTTAGAGGTGTGGCGGCTGCCATAGCCTTATCTTATCTATTAGAGGCAGCGTTTTATGTGGCCGCATTGACGTGGCTTAAGAGATTCTGGATTAGGCTGCTCATCGGCCAACTCTGGCGAACGGTGATATCCACGTCCATGATGGTCGCCGTGGTTGTAGGCCTTGGCCTTGGTTTAGGACCCTCTCCTCAAGGAACAGGCGTCGCTTTGGTGCAATTGATATTGGGTACCATTGTTGGGGTAGGGACGTATACGGCTATCGTATTCACATTATGGGCCCTGAGCGGCTATCCCGATGGTCCTGAAGAACTGGTATCCAGCCTGATTCTTCCGCGCATAGCCGCGGCCGCTCGGGCATTGCGCCTAGCTTGCTCAGGCGTTTGATCCGGGTTGGACGCGGATGCATGGTGTTGTAGTCCTCCATCTAGATGTCAACGGAGCAGGAGCGGCAGCGGGACTGGGCTGACCCGGACATGGCCGCGCTTGAAGGTTATGACGAAGGCTTCGGCCATGCCGTTGCTCTAGGGCTTTCGACCGGAGCGAAGCACGGGGCCAAGTTGAGCGCCACGGCGATCTCGATGGTCTTGCGGCTGAGCAGCCGCTCGAGATCGCCGCGGCACTCCTCCAGACGGCGCAGCTCTGCAGCCGGCACGACATCGTCATCGGCGCGGACGGCTTCGCGGCCCCCTTCGCTCATCAACCGCCTCCAACGGAACACCAGGCTCGGTGAGAGCCCGTGGCGGCGGGCAACATAACTGATCGACATGCCGGGCTGCATCGTCTCGGCGATAATCGCCAGCTTCACATCGGTGGAAAACCGTCGGCGCCGAGCAACGCCGGTGATCACTTCAACTCTCGAAAACGTGTCGGACATAGGCATATCCCCAGGCTTAACGCCTAGGTCCTCCGGCTAAAGCCGGTGTCCGGTCGAAACAGGGTGCAGTTCATCGAGGTTCTTCTTGGCAGCGCCACAACGACAACGGCGATCCGTCGAGCGATACAACATAGTCAAGAGAGGCTGAGGACCCCGGCTCGGCGTCACGGGATCAATCTGAACACCGTCGCTGAGTGGAGGAGGCGCAGCTCGGTCCCCGATCTGCCGACCGGCCCCAAGCATCCGATGGTCATTGCCTTTCGACGGCACACTCTATTGCCACTCAATGACTGTCTATATGTCTTGCGGCTCATGATCCCGCATCTGACCCGATCATCGTTGCCTCGCTGCCTGCAACGTCGCGGGATCTCGCGTCTGCCGCAGCTCGATGGCGACACGACAAGACAAGCACAAGTACCCGATCGGCTATTTCCACATCGACATCGCCGAGGTTCGCACCGAGGAAGGGAAGCTCTACCTCGTCATGGCCATCGACCGAACCTGGTCACGTCCGTCAAGGTGGTGTAAATCGGGGTGGAGTTTGAGGTGGCCATTGGTCAGGCCGCCAATGGTGGAAGTTTCGCCGGATCGGCGCCGATCAGCGGCGGTGTAAGTTCGGCCATCCCTTCGATCTGCATGTAGCGGCACTGGAGCAGCCACTCGTCGTTCTGCTCCAACAGCACCGCGCCGATCAGCCGAGTGATGCTTGCCTCGTTGGGGAAGATGCCGACGACGTCGGCCCGCCGTTTGACCTCCTTGTTGAGCCGTTCAAGCGGGTTTGTGCTGTGGAGCTTGGTGCGGTGCTGGGCCGGGAACGCCATGTAGGCCAATACGTCGTGTTCGCTGTCATCCATCAGCGCAGCGAGCTTGGGCCAGCGCGGCCGGAGCTGATCGGCGACGTGCCGCCAGGTCTGATGCGCCGCCTCGGCATCGGTTTGCAGGAAGGCCTGAGGGATCGCGGCGGCGACCATGGTGTGCTGGCCCTTGGGCACGTGCGCCAAGGCACTGCGCATCCAATGCACGCGGCAGCGTTGCCATGTCGCGCCGAGCACGCGGGTAATCGCCAAGCGCAGCCCATCATGGGCATCGGAGATCACCAGCTTGACGCCGTGCAACCCACGCTTGACCAGGCCCTTGATGAAGCCCGACCAGAACGGCTCGGCTTCCGAGGGCCCGATGCCGAGACCGACGATCTCGCGCCGGCCTTCGGTGTTCACGGCAACGGCGATTATTGCGGCAACCGAGATGATACGGCCGCCGTCGCGCACCTTCAGGTAAGGTGGCGTCGAGCCACAGATACGGCCACTCGCCCTCGATCGGCCGGTCGAGGAAGGCATTGACCCGTTCATCGATGTCCTTGCAGAGATTCGAGACTTGGCTCTTCGAGATGCCGCTCAGGCCCATCGCCTGGACCAACTCGTCGGCCGGGCGGGTTGAGACGCCGCCGATCCAAGCTTCCTGGATCACCATGACAAGTGCCTTCTCGGCGGTCTTGCGCGGCTCAAGGAATGGCGGGAAGTATGAGCCCTGCCGCAGCTTGGGGATGCGCAGGCTGAGCGAACCGAGTCGCGTATCAAGGCTGCGCTCGCGGTAGCCGTTGCGATAGTTGAGCCGATCGCCGGTGCGTTCGTGCCGCCCGGCACCGATCAGACCCTCGACATCGGCTTCCATCAGGATCTGCAGCACCGCCCCCGCCGCAGTTCGCAGAAAATCGCCGTCGCCGCTCTTCTGCAGCAGCTCGGCCAGGGCCATTCTTCTTCGGTCATCGGGTCCTCGGTGGGCTCGGGGTGAAGCGTCGCAACTCCACCTTAGCCAGCCTTCCCGGTGACCACCTCTCGCTCACGCGCGCGCCGAGCTCCATGTGTTGGGGATTACGCCCGACGCGCGCTCACCGCCCAAATTCCACCACGAGCGAGGACGCTAACCCGAACCGCCAAGTTTGCCTTCCCTGCATTGCATAAGAAGTCCGATCGGCCGACCGCCGCACGCTTCCTAAGAGACCTGATCCCGGCGGTGCCTTACCGGGTTCGCAGCGTGCTCACCGATACCGGTCTCCAGCTCACCGACCTACCGCGCATCCGCAAGGGCCAGATCGCCCGCCATCGTCCCCACCCCTTCGAGGAGATCTGTCGAGCGGCACCGAGCACCGCCCAACCAAATCACCCCTGGACCAACGGGCAAGTCGAGCCGATGAGCCGCGCCCTCAAGGAAGCGACCGTCGAGCGCTATTACTATGCAACCAACGACCAGGCTCGCAGCCACGTGGCCGACTTCGTTACCGCCTACAACTTTGGCCGTAGGCTCGAGACACTGAAAGGCCTCTCTCCGTACGAATACATCTGCGGAATCTGGGCAAAAGAACCAAACCGATTCACCGTCGATCCAATCCGCCAAATGCCGGGACTAAACACCTAGGTCTGTGCCTAGCCCCCCGGCTAAGGCCGGTGTGCAGTCGAAACAGGGTGCACTTCAGCCCCGCCTTCGCCCTCGATTGCATGATCGCGAGGTGATTGGTTGGGGTCGCTACCACCCCTTTCGGCGCGATGATCCACGGCACCCCCCATTCTTGGCTGGGCTATCGCTCACTCCCGGAGCACATCCTGTCCCAATCCGCCAGGTGTCCGGTTTAATAGGGTCAACTCCATTAACCGGTCTCCACTTATTTCGTTTTTTTTGGAACATAGGGAAGTCAACAACGCGTCAAGCGGGCGCAGTTGGGTGGCCCAGTCAAAATGATCGATTACGAAGGGACGTGCGCGTGCCGCCAATGGAGCGACGGTCAACGGGTTGTTGAGTATTCCCAAGCATGCGGAGACCCATGCGTCCACACTGTCGGCAACAATTACTGGCGTACTGTCGCGTACTCCAATTCCCATCAGGGCATGGCTAGTAACGATAGTAGGTCGGCCCATCGCCAATGCCTCGAGAACTTTGTTTTGAATACCCCGCGCAATTTGTAGGGGCACGACCGCCGCTGTGGCATACGCCAGATAGGGTTGTACGTTTGGTACGCGGCCGGTGACGAGGATCCCTGGGCGCCCGGCTAGTGCCTTAACCGCCGGTGTTGGGCTTGATCCGACTATGACAAACTGGACTTGCCTATGGGCAGCGCGAAGTAACGGGAAAACGATGTCAGAAAACCAAAGAACGGCTTCAATATTAGGTTGATAATCCATAGCTCCAGTAAACACAAAAGCGGGTCCAGCACCCCAGGCGGGCTGTAACCACTGTTTGCTAGGGTCAAAAGACGTCGCATCCACACCGTTTCCGATGGTAACGATTTTTGTGTCCCGGACGCTGACCACTTTCCGGAATAAAGCAGCCTCCTCGTCCGACACGAACCCGACGATGTCGGCGGCGGCCGCTAGGCGCTCCTCGGCCGATCGCACTCGACGTGCTTCCATCGTGAACAACCATCGTTTCCAACCCTGAGTTTGTCGCGCATAAGCCACAAATTTTTCCGAATCGACGTCGGCAAAGTGTAGCACCCGAAGCGTTGGGCTGAGCGTCGGCGTCAGCGCATAGTCAGAAATGTTGCTGCTGCATGTGATTATTGCAATCGGGTGGCATTGGGTGGCTACTTTACGCACGTAAGCTTTTATCCCGGCGGACCGAAACCGAGCAAAACTGAGGGGCATGCCCCCAAGCCAACGAAAGCCTGCCGGCACCCACGCCCAGGGTTGATCGATCCGCGTGACATGCAGACTCGCGCAGTAAGGACGGAACCGCTCAATCTCAGCCAGATCCTCCCTCTTATCAATGAAACTGCCGACGTGAATATCGAACCGCTGACCCAGGTGCCGTACGATGTTGAACGAGATTATCTTTTCCCCCTTGTTCGGAGGGAAAGGTAACCTTTGAGATAAAAATAATAGACTTGGGCGACCATCCATAACCTAGAAACATTCATCTAGAGAAATTGAAAAAGATAGGTCAATCGACTTCAGATGTCCTTCGATCTGATTTATTTTTGATAGTGTAATGTTTCCATTGACACTCATTGTTTTCTCCCTTGAGAAGATACAAGTTATTTGGCATTGTTTCTGATAATCAGATAAATCTTGTTGTCATTCTCGCTTCTAGATATCATCTCTTTGGGAGTAAGCAAAATGCATAGTACCGAAAACAATCTTAAATCGATATTATCTTATCATGATGGCAATGAACACGAAAATTTATGAACACGAAAATTTATCGGCGAAGCTTCATAACGTTAACGTGTAGTGCCTCCGTATTTCTTCCTGGTGGGGCGTTGGCCCTACCCGTCATGGAGAGGGTGCCACGAAAAATACGCCTGCTTAATGCACATACGGGTGAGACGTTTGATGGCATCTATCGTGACACAGACGGACCCCTGGCGTCAGCGTTAGCGGATCTATCGATCTTCCTACGCGATTTTCATTCCGGGATGTCAATGGAGATGGACGTTGGAGTGATTGATTTTCTGTCGGATGTAATGGACGCAGTGGGTGCCGAGAGCACGACCGTATTATCGGCATACCGTACTGCCGAAACGAACGCCCTCTTGGCGCGCACGACCTTCGGCGTTGCCGAACACAGCCAGCATATCTACGGCCGGGCCTTGGATGTGTATTTCGGAAAAAGGCTAACGGACGCAGTTCTTGCAGCTCGACGTATGCAGCGTGGTGGTGTTGGTTGGTACCCACATTGCGGGTTCATGCATATTGATACCGGCCCGGTGCGCAACTGGGATCTAGATGACAGCGGACTCGCGACGCTGCTGGAGTATAAGCAGCGAGGTCCTGCAAATAACAAGCCGGAACTTATCGTGGGTAGTGGACATCTCAGACCTGGAATGGAGCAAAGCGGCCACATTTTACCCGGCTTAGAGCGCAGCGGTCAGATGCTGCGGCGTACGCAACCTTGACATCTCTGCGGACCTTAGCACGGCTTTAATGTGAATTTGGTCGAGTACGCTTTATATTGAAATTCCGAGATGTTTACCTCTTCAAAATATCTTACGTGCATACCTACAGCCTCATTCGGACTCCTCATGTGACGTTGATATCGCCCGCAGAAGAGGAGTGCGACGATGCGGGGAGTCGAGGACGAGGGGTCTTTGAATGCTCGCTGTGATGGCGTCGACAATGCGTGAAAGGTTGCTGAGAGGTGAGGCGGCGTTAATCAGCGCAATGGTACGGAGTTCTCGCGTTTTCCCCGCAAAGAGTATGATCGTTGAGGAGGGCCGTCAGCCAACACATGTCTTTCACATGACGTCGGGACGGGCCGTGCGGCACCGGGTGTTGGTGGACGGGCGGATCCAGCTACTTTCAGTCCTCCTGGCAGGTGATTTCTTCGGAGTAGGCTCCCTTCTCGGCGGAGTACTGACGGAGTCGATCGTGGCAGTCACGGACGTGTCCGTTCAGTCAGCGAGTTGCTCAGAGGTTCTGCGTCTAGCTGACCAGGACGCCGACGTGGCGTTCTGGCTCATATGGTACTCGAACCAAAATAGCCAAAATATCGAAAGGTGGCTGACGGTACTGGCGCAGGGAACAGCTCTGGAAAAGATCGCATTCTCTTTGCTCGATCTTTGGCAGCGAACCGATCATGCAGGCAGGGGTCCAATTCGTTTACCTCTGAGTCAACGAGAGCTTAGTGAGCTTGTAGGGATAACCCTTCCTCATGTCTGCCGAACGGTCGCGATTTTGCGCGAGGCGGGGGCCATTGATGTCCATTACGGCAGTATAGAGATTGTTCGGCCTGAATTGTTGGCTGGTTATACTCAAGGAGTTCTTGGATTTCTGGATAATGGTAACAAAAATCAGGTACTTAACCTAATAGAGGAGATAGATAAGAATGCCTGACTCGATTCTTGTTTTTGTTGATGGTGAGGTAAACGATGGTAGGCATAAAATAGATCTGATCTATCGGGCGGCAAAGAGTTTACAAAAAAATATCCGAATATGGTTGGATAAATGAAGCCCACATCCTGAATATTTTCAGAGAGTTTAACGAGCGATTGTTAGTCGTCAAAAAAGAAATCGCGCCGTTTTAAATGTGTACCCAAATCTGAGTAGATCGGATGCGCGTATTGAAAAATGATGCCTTTTGGCATTCATTGACAGCGTTATGAGGTCGGCGAAGTTCACACTCTTATATATAAACGAAGAGAAAACCGTGTGACACGTTTTGCGCTCTCGAGCGCCGGACATATCTCAAGGAGCGATGTGAAGTGGAAATCCGGCGAGCACCCAAAGACTGATCGGAGTTTAGCGCGCTGCCCTGCGCCGCGTCCAGTACCGAATGCACCATGAGCGCGGACCCAATCCCACTTCTACTACACGTATTTTCGACATTTGCAGTCGGAGGCGCCCAAGTGAGGTTTTGCCGGTTGGTAAAGGCAATGGGAACAAAATACCGGCACATAGTAGTTGCAATGGACGGAAATTTTGACTGTAAGGCTCGAATTCCTCGGGGGTGTCAAGTAGAGTGTTTCGAATACATACAATGTCGGAGAAGTATGCTTTCCAGAGTACTTCATCTTAGGAAAGAGTTAAAAAAACTGCGACCAAATGTGCTCGTTACATACAATTGGGGAACAATTGAATGGGCGATGGCCAACGTATTTAAGGTAGTACGCCACATTCATGTGGAAGATGGATTTGGGCCCCAAGAGGTATCAACTCGGTTGCGCCGACGTTCTGTGGCACGCCGTCTCCTTCTGAGATCAAGTGTGCTGGTGGTGCCGTCACAACGATTAAAACAGATTGCGTTGAAGGAGTGGCGACTGCACCCACAACAAATTTACTACATTCCAAACGGCATCGACTGCGATCGGTTGCGCGCTTTGGCGGCGACCTGCCCGGCCGGCCGGTTTGGTTGGCTTGATGGGGGCCCGGTCATTGGGACTGTCGCCACTTTGCGACCTGAAAAGAACATTGGACGTTTGCTGCGAGCATTTCGTCTTTTCGCGGCCACATGTCCTTGCCGACTAATTATCGTGGGCGATGGGCCAGAGAAAGGCAGCCTCGAAGCGCTGTCCGCTGAATTGGGGCTCGCGGATCGAATTCATTTCACCGGGTACATGGAGGAGCCGGAGGTGGCGTACGGGGGCTTCGATGTCTTCGCGCTTTCGTCTGACACCGAGCAGATGCCCCTGTCGGTGTTGGAGGCGATGGCAGCCGGTTTGCCCATTGCGGCGACCGAAGTTGGCGACATTGCGGATATGGTAGCGCCCAGCAACAAGCGTTTCGTAACCGCACGCAATGAAGCGGAGCTCGCAGCAAATCTGGAGACCCTACTCTCGGATGCAAACGAGCGGACGCGCATAGGCCGTGAAAATCACAACCGGATGCGAGAACAGTTTACGCAGGACGCGATGGTCCTTGCCTACGCTAGGCTCTTCGATGCGTAACCAGAGGTGTAAACATGTCCTGCGGCAACGAAGGTGGCTGCAATGAAGTTCCTTGTCACGGGAGGATGCGGATTCATTGGCTCGCATCTCTGCGACGACCTCCTCCGGCTCGGACATCAGGTTCGAATCTTCGACAATATGTCGACCGGGCAACTCTCCAATAAGCCTGCGGGCGCTGAATTGATCGAGGGAGATATCCGCGATCGGATAGCGCTTGGTCGGGCGTTGGCCGACGTCGATGGTTGCTTTCACTTGGCAGCAGTAGCTTCAGTAGCCGAGTCAAATCGGAATTGGATAGAGACACATGAGATTAATCAGACAGCGACGATAGCGCTATTTGATCTCGCGAGAGCGACCGCGAACGCGTGTTATCCGAAACCAATTGTGTACGCTTCATCCGCTGCCGTCTATGGAGATCATGGCTCGCGACCCATCACTGAACGGGCTTCCGCAGAGCCTCTCTCTGCCTACGGAGCCGACAAGCTAGGCTGCGACCATCATGCGCGTGTCGCCCGTCATGTGCATGGAGTCCCGGTCACGGGCTTAAGGTTTTTTAATGTCTATGGGCCGCGGCAGCGGCCTGAGTCCCCATATTCCGGGGTAATTTCCATCTTTTGCGATCGGCTAGCTGCGGGAGAGTCGGTGACCATCTTTGGCGATGGGCATCAAACGCGAGATTTTATCTATGTGTCAGACGTGGCAAACGCCCTGATTTTAGCTATGGATCGAGTGTCTACTAGCGTACTGATGGATCGGAGTTCAGTCGACCCGCTAGTGCTGAATATTTGCACTGGCCGTCAAACATCAATCCGAGCCCTTGCGACGCTGATCTCCCAACTACTGGGAAAGATACCTCGTTGGAGTTACCAGCCCGAACGCCCAGGCGAAATCCGCACGTCGGTTGGCGATCCCACTAAGGCGCGTGAGGTCCTGGGATTTTCAGCCAATACGCCGCTCGAATCTGGGTTGGCCGCCACCTTGCAGAGTGTAATGCGCGATGAACCGGCATTGACGTAACGAGCGAATCCCCGCCATACGGCAAAACCGTCACGAATAATTTTGCGGATGACAATCTATGAAGATCTCGGTGTTTGGTACCGGTTATGTGGGAGTGGTTTCCAGCGCGTGCCTATCAGCACTTGGGCACGATGTTGTTGGCGTCGACATCGTACCGGAGAAAGTCGCCATGCTGAACCGTGGTGAGTCTCCCATCATAGAAAGCGGCCTTACCGAATTGGTATCTATGTCTGTGGCGGCGGGCCGATTGAGCGCTACTCATAGCGTAGGTGAGGCGGTTAGAAACTCCGATATCTCATTTATTTCAGTTGGTACCCCGTCATCTGCGGATGGTAGCGCATCCACGTCTGCACTTGCCGACGTGATGGGCTCGATTGGAGAGGAGATAAGGACGAAAGCTACGCCACATATTGTTGTCATACGGTCGACCATACCACCTAGCACTTCGGAGGAGCGGTTCATCCCATTACTAGAACAAGCATCGCATCGAAAAGTTGGCGACGACCTCTCCTTTTACGTAAATCCGGAGTTTCTCCGCGAAGGCACAGCGATCCAAGATTTTCGTAATCCGCCCTTCACTTTGATAGGTGCACCGCCTGGGGATAATGCTGTTTCGCTGCGTGCACTATACGCGTCGTTGCAGTCACCTCTTTTTGTGACTCCGATCCGAGTGGCCGAAAGTGTCAAGTACCTGTCTAACACGTATCACGCGTTAAAACTGGCTTTCGCGAACGAAGCTGGTGCAATCCTCTCGGAATGTGGGGCGGACGCGCGCGCGGCTTTTGAAATATTCTGTAAAGATCGTCAGCTCAACATTTCGCCGGCATACCTGCGACCAGGCTACGCATTTGGCGGTTCGTGCTTACCAAAGGATGTGAGGGCGTTCACCGCGCTAGCAGATACTTTGAGCATTCAGGCGCCGCTCCTAAAATCGGTGCTAACCAGTAATGAGCAGGTCGTGGATAGGGCGTTTGCAGCAATTACGAAGAAAGGTCGCGCCCCTATCAGCATGTTTGGCCTCGCATTCAAATCTGGTACAGATGATCTACGAGAGTCGCCGTATGTCACGCTCGCAGAGCGTCTCATTGGAAGGGGTTACGATTTACGAATATTCGACGAACGCGTCGATATGGCTCGCCTTATTGGGCAGAATCGACGCTATATCGAGCGCGAGATTCCGCATTTGGGGCGTTTGCTGGTATCTTCTCCGAAATTAGCCCTGGATCATGCACAAATAGTAGTGATTGGCCATATTACGAGGTCATATTTGCCGTCGATCCTGAATTCTCTTAACGGGCAAACGGTAATCGACCTATTTGGGTTACCGGAGCTAGAAACTCACCCAGCAATCCGATACTACGGTCTTTGCTGGTGATGCCAAGACCACGGCTCTTGTTCGTTAGTCCACGCTTTCTGTTCCCAACGAATGAGGGTGGTAAAATCCGTACGGCTAACATGCTTCGAGAGATGAAGGGCGGGGCCTTCGAACTGACACTTGCGTCTCCCGAACCTTCGAACGGCTCGCAGTTTGTTGACCAAATTAGGCACAGTTGTGATCGCTTTGTTGGATGGCCGGCGTCTCATTGGGGTTTTGTGAGCCGATGGTGTCGGCTTGCTTCCAAGTTGCCCGTTAGTGTAGCTAACGATTGGTCTCGTACGGGAGCGGCGTGTATTGCTAGTCTGCTTGCCGAGAACCCCGATGTCGTTGTGATCGATTTTCCCCACGCAGCAGTGCTGCTGCCAAATTTGGCTTTCGCGACAGCCTCAGTCATTTTCACTCACAACGTGGAGGCGGAGATTTTTGAACGTCATTCACATATTGCAGGTGGTATCAAACGCCTAATTTGGCAAAACCAAAGCCGGAAGATGCAAGCGTATGAGCAAAAAACCCTTCGTTCCTTTGATACGGTGATCGCCGTATCGCCGCGGGATGCCCGGGCTATTCAAAGCCGATACGGTGCGACAGACGTTCAGTGCGTCGACACCGGCGTCGATATCGAGTCACTGACCTTTACCTCGCCGCGGGAGCGGGGTAACGCGTCTCAAAATGGTGGAACAATAGTTTTTACCGGAGCAATGGATACACCAGCAAACATCGATGGTGTGTGGTTTCTAATGGACAAGGTCTGGCCACTAGTGGTCCAAAAACGTCCGTTGGCGCGAGCATTGATGGTGGGACGAAACCCAGCGAAATGGCTTAGATCTCGAGCCAACGCTTTGGGGATCAATTGGACTTTTACGGGATTAGTAGATGATGTTCGCCCTTATATTGTTGACGCAGATGTGTCCGTGATTCCGTTGCGTGTGGGAAGTGGGACACGTATCAAGGTATTTGAGGCAATGGCCTTAGGTAGGCCTATTGTGTCAACGTCCGTTGGAGTAGAGGGTCTTGAAGTCATTTCTGGTCGGCATTACCTGGCGGCGGACACACCGGTGGACATGGCGAATGCAATTCTGCGACTGCTGGGTGACCAAAATCTTAGAGAAAAGCTGGCGGTCGCGGCTCGATGTCTGTTGGAGGAGAATTATTCTTGGGCGCGTGCGGCTCGCCAACTCGAGCGAATCTGTCTAAGAACGCTAAACAATTGGAGCAGTTCACGAATATAGAGTTTGTATGCAAATTACGGCGTATTCTCTTTTAGGTTGTGCTGGAGCCCGGTAGCCCATCGAGGTATGTGGCCGGACAGCCGCCTACTCTCGATAACAATCTGGGTCTCGCGTAGCGTACTGAAGACCTCACCGTCGAGGAGCACATCGTAACCGCCCGGTGATGGCCGCCCTGCGCGAAGGGGTCGGCTCGGGCTGGTAGTAAGCACCGGTGCAGCGGACGGTGCTAGCACCGGTGCACGAGACGGTGCGATGACGCGCGTTGAAGTAATCACTGGCCCGGAGCGGCGACGGCGTTAGAGCGATGAACAGAAGCGGGCAATCGTTGAGGCGAGCTTTGCGCCGGGGGCGGTTGTCGCCGAGATAGCGCGGCGTGCCGATATCCGTTCTGGGCAGATTTATCACTGGCGGCGAGAGCTCGGCGCCGTTGTCGTTGTTGACAGGTTTGCGCAGGTGCTGCTCGCGCCGCCTGAGCTGGCGGCGGAGGCTGCGGTCGGCGCTGAACCGGTGATTGAGGTCGAGTTTGGCGGTCGGGCCCGTGTGCGGA
>Ga0207105_1038_pt1 | contig 32384 bp, 35 predicted proteins | sample Alteio_BWMinHeat_77_FD_153569 | JGI IMG/M metagenome (GOLD analysis project Ga0207105, IMG submission 153569) | Enriched cells from forest soil in Barre Woods Harvard Forest LTER site, Petersham, Massachusetts, United States -... | ecosystem: Environmental > Terrestrial > Soil > Temperate forest >... | reverse complement strand
TTGCATAGACTTTTTTGAACGGCGCGAAAAAAAGACTTTCTGCACTCTTAATTTCTTTACGTGCCCTTGCCCGATTTTCTTAAATCCGATTAGAAATTGGCGAGATCTCGGAGTGCCTTTTCAAGATCTGCTTTTTGGGGCAGCACAGCATCTTCGAGGATCTTGCAGTAGGGGACCATGCAATTTTTGCCGGTGACGCGCTGGATCGGCGCATCGAGGTAGTTGAAGCCGAGGGTCGCAATACGGGCGGCGATTTCGGCGCCGAAGCCGCAGTTGGCAACTGCCTCATGCGCGATGAGGAGCTTGCCGGTCTTGCGCACGGAAGCGAGGATGGTCTCAATGTCGAGGGGAACAATGGTGCGCAGATCGATGAGCTCTACGGAAATCCCCTCTTGGTGAAGCCGTTCGACGACTTCGGAACCCATGACGGTCATCATGCCCCAGGTGACAAAGGTGACGTCATCGCCGGCGCGGACGATGTTGGCCTGTCCAAACGGGAGGAGCGCATCTTCGGTCGGTTCGGGCCGCGCGCAGAAAACGCGCTGGCGGTAGAGTCCCTTGTGCTCGAGGAAAATCACCGGGTTGGGGTCGCGGATGGCGGTTTTGAGGAGGCGTTTGGCATCGGCGGCATTGCTCGGGATCACGACCTTTAGGCCAGGGCAATGGGCAAGGTAGGCTTCGATACTTTGGGAGTGGTAGGGGCCGCCCTGAATGTAGCCGCCGTAGGGCATCCGGATCACGACGGGACAGCTCCACTCTCCATTCGAGCGGTAGTGGATGCTTGCGAGCTCGTTGAACAGCTGGTTGATCCCGGTCCAAAAATAGTCGGCAAACTGAATTTCTGCGACGGGCTTGAAGTTGCCGGTTGTGGACATGCCGAGGGCAAGGCCGATAATGGCCGATTCGGCAAGAGGAGTATTGAAGCAGCGGCCTAAGCCATACTTTGCCGTGAGGTTGCGGGTGATGCCGAATACGCCGCCTTTTCCGTAGGCGACGTCTTGTCCGAAGACGACGACTTGCGGGTCGCGCGCCATCTCTTCGTCGAGGGCGTGGTTAATGGCATCCATGATGACTACCCCCTCTTCAGACATCACGGCGTCGGAAGCTGTGGGCGCTGCATACTCTTTAAAGACGTGATCGGTGACGGTGGCGGGGTCAGGGAAAGGGACCTGGTCGGCTCGTAAGGCGGACCGCTCCACATCGGCAAAGAGGCGCTGCTTCATCTCTTGGAGTTCTTCGGGGGTGATCTCTCCGGCCTCCAGGAGCCACGCTTCAAAACGGGGCAGCGGGTCGCGGCTTCGTTCTTCTTCGATGATGGCCGTATCTTTGTATTTTGCCGGGTCGTCGCTGCTGCTGTGGGCGCCGATGCGGGGCACCTTGGCGACGACAAGGCTGGGGCCGAGGCCCCGGCGCGCTTTTTCGACAGCGGCGGCGAGCGCGACGGAGCTCTCTTCATAATCGCAGCCGTCGATATCAAAGACGGAAAGGCCTTCGTAGCCTCTCGCCATGTGAACGATCGATCCCCCGGCCGTCTGGTCACGCACAGGAACGGAAATAGCCCATCCGTTGTCTTGGATGACAAAGACGATGCCGAGCTTGTGGACGCAGGATAAATTGAGGGCTTCGTGAAAGTCTCCTTGCGAGGTGGCTCCATCGCCGGCAGAAACGTAAACTACCTCATCTTTGCCGCTAAGCTGGACCGCTTTGGCGACGCCGACCGCTTGAAGGAACTGGGAACCGACGCAACTCGACTGGCAAGGCAGGCGCAGGCCTTGATGGGAGTAGTGCTCGGGCATCATGCGCCCGCCGGAATGGTGGGGAACTGCGCGCGCCAAAAAGGCGCCGAGAAGATCGGTGAGCGAGCAGCCGATGCCGATGGCAAAGGCGCGGTCGCGATAATAGGGAAGCCCCCAATCTTTTCCCGGGATGAGGGCGAGGGCGCTGACAGATCCGATGAGTTCATGGCCATTGACAGAAAGATGGAAGGTCCCGCCTTTATTCTGCCGCACCAGCTTGGACATCTTGTCGTCCATTATCCGGGTGAGCAGCATCGCCTCCAGCGTTTGAATGCATTTTTTCTGTTTCAGGGCCGTGTCTACGCTCATTTTTTCTTGAAGGGTTTCTTCTGGATCTGCGTGACCTTCTTCACGACAGGGGCCTTTTTCTCAGAGGGAAGTTCTTCTTTGGCTTTTTCACGCTTCTTAGGCAGGAATCCTTTCACCACATCCATGATGCGGCGCCCTTTGCCCGGAGCCTCTTCGATCCTTTCCTCTTCGGTCATCTCTTTGCTGACCGCCTTGATCAATTTTTGTTCCTTCTCCGACGTCACATCTTGGATCGTCGTCAGGCGGCTCGAGAGGTGGCGGAGCGATTCCAAACGCTGCGAGAGGGCTTCGAGTTTTGCATCGACTTTAATACGCGAACTGCCGCGCAAGCTTGCCAAAAGATCGGCCTCGGTATCGTATCTTGCAGAGAAGGTGACAGCCGCCGGACTGTTGACCTCGGGGAGGTAGAGGAACAGGCGCACCGGAGCCGGCACGGTTGTATACATGTCCATCGTGAGTTGCGGCTCAATTTCCACCTTGGCGACTTGCTTGGGAGGCCTTCCCCGTTTTGGCCTTGGATTCAATGCTTCGTTTGAATAGTAGGTCTTCGCTTTAGTGACCAGAGCTTCCCGCGCCTGCGCGACATCTTTGGAAACTTTAGTATCAAAAATATGGCGTTTGAGCTTTTCTACAAGCTGCTTCGGGAGATCTAGGTCCTCTTCGAATACAAAGAGGATCTCCTGCTGGCGGAGCCACTCGATGATCCGGATGCGGGAGCGCTCATGGTAGTACTGCTGCCATTTTTCAAGCTCGGTGAGGTGGTCGTAGATGAACTCAAGAAAATTTTCCCGCGCCTCTTTAGACTGGATGACATCGAGCAGTTTTTCCTTGGTATCGATATCATAAACTTTTTCGTTGACGAACCCTTCCATGAACTTTTTTGTCTCATAAAACGTCATCTTCGGAATTAGACAATAACGATCCTTGTTCTTTGCGATCTCTTCCTCGAGATCGTCGAGCTCCTTCTGATTTTTGTCGAGGTCGGCAAAGAAGATAAATCCCTCCACCTTGTCGAGATAAAAATCCCGTTCGTCGTCCGATTTGGCGAAGGCATCCATCATGCGGTGGTAGCGCAAAATAAGCGGATTCTGAGCTTTTGGGTAGGCAGCTAAAGTCATAATTTTCCTTTTAGATTGACCCCTATGTTACCACACTCAAAATCTGGTTTCAAGGCTTTATATGGAGAATCGGGTAAAATGATATATGAAATTTTTTGCTTGCTATTCAGATACTTGAAGAAGAAACAAAATCGGGCACGGGCACGCATACGGGCACGTAAGAAAGAATTTCTATCCTCTTAATTTCTTTCGTGCCCGTGCCCTTGCCCGATCTTATTCTTTCTTAGAGAGGAACTTGATATGTTCTATTTAATCGAGTTGAGGACACCAATCGCCTCATCAAAGCACTTCTCGTCTTCTCTCTCTTTGTAGTGCGTATCCTTCATCAACTCCAAGCTCTTGGCGGCTCTGGATATCAACGCAAGCCATGCCTCACGGTCAGCGGCACCCCCCTGAGTCGAAAGCTCTTGCCGGACCGCAACAACGATGTCTTTAGCGATTTCCACTAAATCTTCATGTTTTTGGCGAGAACTCCAAATGAGACGCCCAACCGAAGATTCAAGCGCGCGTGATATAGAGCCGCTTGAAACGATGTAAATCTCAGCTTTTGCCTTGCTATAGGAAAGCTTGTACAACTGGACGTTTGCCCCATTGATCGTGGCTATTTTTTGGAGCAACTTCTGGACCGTTTCCGCTTTCATGCTAGCGCGTGCTTTCACAGAATTTTCACTGCCGGCAGGAAACGGAACGGCTTTGTTTGAACCGATACTACTTGTCATTTTAAAACCTCTTATTATTTATTAATATTTCCGTGCTCTGCAGCTTTAACGTAGGCTACATCATCCAAGTGCTCTGCGGTCAATTTTAAGATCTCGTAGGGCTTACTAAAATGCTCTTTACGTTCTTTACCTTCGTAGTGAGTATCATAGAGTAAAAGCACCCCTGCAGCCGCTTTGGCTACAAGCACAGCCAGCGCAGAAAGATCTGATGCGCTCATCGGCAGCCAATCGATCGATTGACAAACGCGTTCTACTGCCTTCAGTAAATTTTTGTGGTCCTGATTATAGCTGCCTAAGTAACCGGCTCCCAAAGCTCCAAGACTACGAGCCACGCGCCCGCTTGAACCCGTGTAAATCCGGGTGCCGTCGTTGCTATAAGACGGCTTGAGGCCCCCGACATTGTTTTTGTCGACCCTTGCCAATGCATGGATCGACTCCAATGCCTGCTCTTTTGTCATCGCAACAGGCATACTGCTCGTCATTTAAAATCTCCGATGCTAGGGGTTACTATTTCACGCCCAAAGAGGCGAGAACTTGACCTGCGGCAGCTTTTGCGGCATCCATCTGGGCCTGACCCAATTGAATTTCCTCTGCTCTCGTTTTAAGGATTGTTGCAGCAGTGCCTAGACTCCTGATCGCATAGTCCAAATATTCATTTTCTTCTCTGGTTTTGTAATGCACACCGCGCATGAGGCGCAGCCCATTCACCGCATTAGACACACGGATGGCCTGCTCAAAGAGCTGCTCTGCATCTTTATTGGCAGCTACATCACTGATGAGGGCTGTAACAATACGATCAGCAATTGGTGATAAATTTGCATGCGTTTGATTCCAGTATACGACTCGGCTCGCCAGAGCTCCAAACAAACGGGCTGCCACTCGGCTTGAACCGACATAGATCTGGTCTCCAGCATTGCTATAGGACGGCTTCTGATACAGCACAGTAGCTTCATTGACCTGCGTCAATGCATCAATCGACTCAAACGCCTTCTCTTTTGTAATAGTGATAATACTCATTTTATATTCTCCTTTATTAAAGTTATTAACTGTAGAATTATAATAACATTAAATTGATATATAATTCAATTAAAACAACGCATTAAAGATTTATTTATTATAATTTTGCTTATTATTTTCGATTAAAATAATTATTATAAAGCAACTAAATAATTTATTTGATTGGATTGCATTTTAACCTGAGGCGGTCTATGCTTGACCTAGTGTAAAACTAAATTCGAAAGGAAACCTCGTATGCTCGATATGAAGTGGTTGCGCAAAGACCCAAAAGCCGTAGAAGCCAAACTGAAGACAAAAGACCCCTCCATTGATCTCTCCTCCATTCTCGAACTGGATGAAAAAATGAGAGAAATTCTTGTGAAGGTAGAAAGTCTAAAAGCCTACCGCAACCAGCTCTCGAAACAGATCGGTGAGAAGAAGCGGCTGAAAGAAGACGCCACGATCTTCATGGAAGAGGTGAGCGGAGTGGGCGATCAGATCACCGGGCTCGACCATGAGCTGGCCGCATTGGAAAAAGAGCTCTCCTTCAAAGTGGCCTCTTTGCCAAATATCCCGATGGAGGGAAGCCGGGTCTCCCCCGATCCCAAAGACAACGTGTGCATCAAGAGCGTCGGAGAAAAACCCACCTTTGCTTTCCCGTTCAAAAACCATGTGGAGCTCAATGAGCAGCTCCATCTCTTTGACTTTAAGCGCGGCGCGAAAATTTCCGGGAGCGGATGGCCTGTCTACCGCAACTGGGGCGCTCGCCTCGAGTGGGCGCTCCTCAATTACATGCTCGATGTTCATCTCGACAACGGCTTTGAGCAGTGGATGATCCCGCATCTCGTGCGACCCGATATCATGTTCGGCTCGGGCCAGCTGCCGAAATTTGAAAAGCAACTATTCCAGATCCGCGATGACGATTATCATCTGTTCTTGATCCCCACTTCAGAAGTAGCGCTGAACGGCCTCCATTATGATGAGATCTTCGATGCGGAGCAGCTGCCGCAAAAGTATGTCTCCTACTCCCCTTGTTTCCGCAGGGAAGCGGGCGCGGCGGGAAGCCAGGAGCGGGGCCTCATTCGGGTGCACCAGTTCAACAAAGTCGAAATGTTCGCCTTCACCAAGCCGGAAGAGAGCGAGCAGATGTTCGAGACGATGATGGGAAGCGCCGAAGAGGTGCTGCAGGGCCTGGGCCTCCACTACCGCAACATGCTCCTTGTGACCGGAGACATGTCCTTTGGCGCGGCGAAAACGGTCGATATCGAGGTGTGGCTCCCGGGGGCAAAATCGCTACTATGAGGTCTCCTCGGTCTCCAACTGCACCGACTTTCAGGCGCGCAGGTCCCACACGCGGTTCAAGAGAAAAGAAGAAAAGCCGGAGCTGGTGCATACACTGAACGGATCGGGGCTTGCAACCTCCCGTTTGATGGTGGCCCTGTTAGAGAACAATCAACAAGAAGATGGCTCTGTAATTCTTCCCGTGGTATTACATAAATACATGAACGGAGTAAGGGAATTGAAACCATGCAGCAATATTTGTTAGAGGACTTTAGAGCATTTCTAGCGGCATCGCCCACCTCGTGGCATGCGGTGAAGGAGATCGGCAACCGCCTTGCCGAAAAAGAGTTCATTCCTCTTGCTTTAGGCGAACCGTGGGCACTCGAAAAGGGAAAGCGCTACTTCGTGGCCCGCGGCGGATCTCTGTGCGCCTTTGCACTTCCCAAAACGGCGGTGAAGAAGGCGGTGATCTTGGCAACGCACACCGATAGCCCCGCGCTGAAGATCAAGCCGCAGCCCCAAGTGAATGAAGAAAATATGGTCCTTCTGGAAGTAGAAACTTACGGAGCGCCTCTGCTCACCTCTTGGATGAACCGAGACCTCGCGATCGCGGGAAGGGTTGTAACCAAGGGAGGCGAAGAGAAGCTGGTCTTTTTCGATGACGCGCCGTTATTTATTCCGCAGCTCGCCATCCATCTCGACCGCGAAGTGAACGAGAAGGGGCTAGTACTCAATAAACAAGAGCACTTGCGCCCGATCGCCGCCGTGGGAAAATACCCCGCCTATCTGGAGCACCTCTTCAAACAGAAACTGCTCAGCTTCGATCTTTTCCTCGTGCCGATCGAAGCGCCCCGCTACCTCGGCCCTACGAGCGAAATGCTCGCCTCCTACAGACTTGATAACTTGGCAAGCGCGCATGCGGCCTTGACTGCGATCGCGCAGGCAAAGCCCTCCGATCAGCTGCAGGTTGCCCTCTTTTCCGATCATGAAGAGATCGGCTCGCGCAGCGCAGAAGGAGCCGGCTCCACCTTTTTGGCGGATGTCCTCAAGCGTTTAGAAATCCCCGAAAAAGAATGGGCGCGCGTGCCCAGTGAGTCGCTTTGCGTCTCAATCGATGTGGCCCATGCCTTCAACCCCAATTACGCCAATCGCTACGACCCGAACCACCATCCCCTGATAGGGAAAGGGATCGTGCTAAAGTACAACGCCGACCACAAGTATACAACCAATGCGCCCACTGCCGCCAGGGTCCTGCAAGCCTGCGACAAACTCTCCCTGCCCCACCAAAATTTCGCCTGCAGATCGGATATGCCCTGCGGCAGCACCGTCGGCCCGATCCTCAGCTCCGGCCTCGGCATCCCCGCGGTTGACATCGGCTGCCCGATCTTTTCCATGCATTCGGCGCGTGAAGTGATGGGGGTCCAAGACCACCTCGACATGTGCAAACTCCTGACCCAGCTATTGCAATGACGGACCATTTTCAGGGGAAAGCGGTTCCCGCGCATCTAAAAGAAGCAAGAGCCAAAGGCTTCATCGCCTCTTCAGAGATCCATGGCACAGAGCTATCCGGCTTCCGCGCTGCCGCGTGCGATGCCGCTAAAGATACGGCCATTGCCCTCCTTCTATTATCTCTATTGATAGACGACTGGGGCGTCTTAGCCCTTTTCGCCTGCGGTTTGTTCGTGTGGAAAGTGGGACGTAGCGCGCTCCTCGGCTGGGCCCGCCTCGAAAGGCTCCACCGGCTTATTGAAGAAGAGCGCTATGAAATTGAGCATCACCGCCATCAAGAGCGGGGAGAACTCACCGAGCTCTATCGCCTCAAAGGCTTCGAAGGAAAATTGCTGGAGGAAGTGATCGACGTGCTCATGGCAGATGACGATCGACTGCTTAAAGTGATGCTCGAAGAAGAGCTTGGCTTGTCGCTGCATACCCACGAGCATCCGCTGAAACAAGCCTGCGGCTCTGCCCTCGGCGTCCTCGCCTCTTCTCTGCTGATACTTTTAGCCTGGCATTTCTACTTAGAGCCTTTCTCTGCCGTCCTTGTTCTCATTGCCGCTTCCATTTGGGGCGCACGCGGCGCGCGCAACCGCGCTACCCCCGTCGTCATTTGGAATTTAAGCGTCGCTGCTTTAAGCTACGGAGTTGTTTACTTCCTCATCACACAACTAATATCATGAAATCGCAGCCTTACACCTTTGATGAGTTCTTTGCGTCGGGAAGAGAAGAGAGCATCAGCCCCTTTTTGACCCCTAACTCCCGGCATTGGGGGAAGAACCTCGCCTTAAAAAGCGCCTTCCTCTCCGCCGTTCTTTTGCTTGGCGCCTTCATCACGGGCTATTACCACGAAGCCATCTCCTCGATTCTTCTGGCCGGCGTCTATTTTCTCTGCGGAACTCCCGCTCTCATCGACGCCATTGAAGACTTGAAAAATTTGGAGATCAACATTGATGTCCTGATGACCTTGGCGGCGCTCCTCTCCGTCGTGATCGGCAGCGGGATGGAAGGGGGCCTGCTCCTCGTTCTCTTTGAACTCTCCGCCGGGATGGAAAATGCCGTCGGACAAAAGACCAAGAGCGCCCTCATTTCGCTCAACAAGCTAGCGCCGCGCACAGGCCTTGTGATCGAGGGTGAGGGTGTACTCATCTTGAGGTCTGTAAAAGACATTGCGCTCGGCGCCCACTTGCTCGTCCGCGCAGGAGAAGTCGTTCCTTTAGACGGCATCGTCATCAGCGGAAGCTCCTTTGTGAACCTCGTCCACCTCACAGGAGAGAGCGCTCCCGTTGCAAAAAAAATCGACGACACCGTCCCCGCAGGCGCGCGCAATCTCGACGGCACCCTCACCCTCCGCGTGACCCGCACAAGCAACGATTCCACACTGGCGCACATCATCCAGCTGATCACGCAAGCCCAAGCCGCAAAGCCCGCGCTGGAAAAATTTCTCGACCGGTTCGGCAAAAAATATGCGCTGACCATCATGCTGCTCTTTCTTCTCTTTGCGGCCGCGCTTCCGCTCGTGTTTGCGATGCCCTACTTTGGGTTTGAGGGATCGATCTACCGCGCGCTCACGTTCCTCATCGCCGCCTCTCCCTGCGCCCTCATCTTGGCAACACCGACTGCCTACCTCAGCGCCATCAGCAGCTGCGCGCGCAAAGGGATGCTCCTCAAGGGCGGCGTCATCCTCGATGCCCTAACCAAGTGCCGTACGATCGCCTTCGATAAAACCGGCACGCTTACCACTGGCAAGCTCGCGTGCACGTCCGTCATCCCGTTGACATCTTCTTCCTATGATCCCCAAACCGTTCTTTCCATTGCGAGCGCGCTCGAAAGACACGCCGTCCATCCCATCGCCGAAGCGATCACTGCCTATGCACAAGCCCAAGGGGCTGCGCCCTTCGAGATCGAAGATTTTCGGTCGGTCCCGGGACATGGGCTCGAAGGCGTTGTCACACTCCCCGAAGGTAAAGTCCCCGTCGCGATCGGCCACCGCGCGTTTATCGAAACCAAAATCCCGCTAAAGATCGCCGCCGAGAGCGACACGCTCCTGCTTGTTGGAAACTCCCTCTACGCGTTTCAGTTCATCGATTCCCTGCGCCCCGGAGTGAAGGAGCTCATCCAAACACTTCAAAAAACGCTGCGTCCCATCATGCTAACCGGCGATCACCACGAGAATGCCGAAGAGGTTGCAAAAGCGGTGGGGATCGACACGTTTTTTTCGGCGTTAAGACCGGAGGACAAGTTGGCGAAGGTGGAGGCTTTTTCAGAGCAGGGAGGACTCATCATGGTAGGCGACGGCGTCAACGATGCGCCCTCCCTCACCCGCGCCACTGTGGGGATCTCCTTGGGAAAGATCGGGAGCGCGACCGCCATCGACGCTTCCGACATCGTGTTTCTTCAAGATGATCTCGAGCAGATTCCTTGGCTGCTGGAAAAAGCGCGGATGACCACCCGCATCCTCAAACAAAACCTCGCCCTCGCCTTAGCTGTGATTGTCTTTGCGACCACCCCGGCGCTTCTGGGCTATCTCCCCATCTGGGTCGCCGTCATCCTCCATGAAGGCGGGACCCTCCTCGTGGGGCTCAATAGTCTGCGTCTTTTAAGAAGATAAATTGATGTGTTTGCAACGGTTCAACGCAAAGACGCGGGAATCCGAATCAATTCAGTTTCTTCATTGCGCCTTTGCGTTGACCCGTCATAATCACCTAAGTCGTTAGCCATATAACGCTGCAAAAAAACTTATGTAAGGAGTGGATTCCTTATGTACGGAGTCAAAACCCCTTATGTACGGAGTCAAAACCCCTTATGTACGGAGTCAACTGCCTTATGTACGGAGTCAAATCCCTATTGAATTTTACTTTGCAATTTTCTACGACCATGACTATTAAATGGGTATGATCGTAGAAAATTGCAAAGTACCACCAAAGAAACTCTGGCTATATGCGGAGTCATGATCCCATATTCAAAAACGCTTGTCCCATAAATTTACATCCCAAAATTTTGCTTGCATGCAAACGCTTTATGATTTATAACATGTGATATAACAAACCTCCTAAAGGCACCCTGATGTTCCAATTTACAAACATGTTGAATTCAGAAGAGCAAATCGCACAACATGTCCGTGAAATTCGAGTTAAATTAGGCTTGACACAAGAACAGTTCGCTCTAAAGCTTGGGGTTTCTTTTCCTACTGTTAATCGTTGGGAGAACCAAAAAACCAAACCTTCTCCTCTTGCAATTCAAAAATTGCAAAAGCTCTTATCGTCTCTTAAGAAAAGCGCGGCAAAAACAAAAGATGAGGCTACTTTATGACGGCTCTACCCGTTAACATTGACGAATTGCTTACGGGACAGATTGTTGAATGGGAGCGTCTTGAATTCAAAAAAGGATGGAACCCCGAAGAGACTATCCATACAATGTGCGCCTTTGCGAATGATATCAACAATTGGGGCGGGGGTTATCTTATCATTGGAATCGAGGAAAACGAAGGCCAACCGATTTTTCCTCCAATAGGCATGTCATCCAGTAAAATTGATGAAATTCAAAAAGATCTCGTCAACTTGAGTTATAAGCTACGTCCAAACTACCATCCTATCGTTGCACCTGTAATTTTCCAAGAAAGAATGATCTTGTTGATCTGGTGTCCCGGTGGACAAACGAGACCCTATCAAGCTCCCGATACACTCGGTAAGAACTCGCCCTATTCATACTATCTTCGGAGAAATTCAACGACTGTAAAAGCTCAGACAAAGGATGTTCAACGACTTCATGAATTATCGAATCAGGTTCCCTTCGACGATCGAATCCGTCATCAAGCAGACATGAAAGACCTCCAACTTGGTCTGATTAAGGATTTTTTAAGAGACGTGCAGAGCGATTTGATCTCTGAAGTCGACACAATGCCTTTTGTGCAGCTGTGTCGTCAAATGCAAATTGTTCAAGGACCTGAAGAGTATCTAAAACCATTAAATATCGGCTTGATGATGTTTAATAATAATCCTGAGCAATTTTTTCCCTATGCTAGGATTGAAGTCGTTGATTTTCATGATGAAGTAGGCGATAGCTTTTCTGAAAAAATTTTTAAAGGGCCTATCCATGTTCAGCTGAAAGAGGCGCTAAGATATCTTGAGTCGATGTTTATCAAAGAGGAGATCCGTAAAAGGCCTGATCGTGCGGAAGCCGATCGATTTTATAACTATCCCTATGTTGCACTAGAAGAAGCTTTGGCTAATGCCGTCTATCACAAAGACTATTCGCAAAGAGAGCCCATCGAAGTCAGTATTAGATCAGATCGTATCGAAATATTATCATTCCCGGGTCCATTGCCCCCTTTGAAAATTGAGGATTTAAACAAAGGAGCAGCCCGAGTTCGGACCTATAGGAATCGTCGGATTGGAGATTTTCTTAAGGAACTGCATTTAACAGAAGGGCGTTGTACCGGCGTGCCAAAAATCCATAAAGCGATGGAGGATAATGGCTCACCTTCTGCCATATTCGAAACTGATGAGGAATGCCGCTACTTTCTTGTAGTCCTTCCAATCCATCCCGAGGCCGCAAGGATCCCTAAGTCTGAGGGTAATAACATACCAGCTGAGGTGCAAACACACCTGTCTACCGGTGTGTTATCGGCCAAAACACACCCGTCTACCGGTGTGTTATCGGCCAAAACACACCCGTCTACCGATATATTACCAAAAGAGCTTCAGCTGTTAATTAAAAATTTTAAGAAAAAATCTCGTGCAGCAGATTTACGCTATTTGATTCAAAAGCTGTGCGCATGGCACGCGTTCACTAGTCAGCAGTTGGCAGAGGTTCTGAAAAGAAAAGACAAGAAATATCTTGTTAGAAAGCACCTCACTCCGATGGTGAAAGAAGGATTGTTAAAGTACGTATATCCAGAAGATGAAGACTCTCCAAATCAGGCTTATATAGCAACTGGAAATTGATACTTCCTTTAAGCGTGACTATTCTCACAACAACGTCTTTGCGACTACCCCGGCGCTTCTGGGCTATCTCCCCATCTGGGTCGCTGTGATTCTCCATGAAGGGGGCACTCTCCTTGTCGGACTGAATAGTCTACGCCTTTTACGGAGATAAAGTGAGCTTGATGTGTATTCAACAGTTCAACGCAAAGACGCAAAGGCGCAAAGACGCGGGTCAAAATCAGGAACCCTCCTTTGCGTCTCCGCGCCTTTGCGTTGAACTGCTGCATCACTCTATGTCGTTAGACATGTACCAATATAAGAAAAGCGCATCCATAAATACATGTCCGCGTCTTTGCTTTGATAAATTCTATTTAACCAGCTCTTGAAAAAATCATTCAAATCATGTCTAGTGAAGTTAGAACAACCCAAGTGGCTTTACATGGCATTTAAGAAAGTCGAGTTACAAGAAGCGGTCCAAAGAGAAGGAAAGAAGTTTGAAGAGTATTATGTGTGGCTGGAGACTCACATGCCGCCCAAATTCTTCGACGAACTCAGCGCCGAGGACATCACCCTCGTCGTCCATAACCTCATGGGCCTCCATCTGCAAGACGACTTCTCCCAAATCCACCTCAAGCACCGCGCCATTGTCCTCTGCCTCGACACCGATGATGCGGCGCTCCGCATTTTAAAGCCTTACCGAAGCTACAGCATCCGCCACTACCGCTCGTTTGTCTCCGACACCCCTTATCCCCATTCGGATAGCAAGCACTTTTTGCACATCGGCATCCTCTCTTTCTTTTCCTTAGCTGAAGATCCGTTGTCTTCCGCAGAACAAACAGAACTCCAGGCGCTCCTCCAAAAAAATCTTCCCGACATGAGCGATGCGGAATATAAAGACCTCATCTCGGGCGTCTATCCCCGTTTTATCAAAAGCTTTACTCCCGAGCGGCTCGTCACGGCATTTCATATGTACTCCCGTGCCAAGAGCCGTGATGAATGCCAATACGCCGTCAAGATGAACCAAGATTGGAAAGAAAAAAAGGACCTCCCCTCAACGCAGATCGTCCTCGCCTGGCGCAACATCCCCAAATACAATTTCCTCTATCGCTTGGCAAAAATCATCTACCGCCACGGACTGGTCCTCTCCAAGATCAACGCCTGCTACATCAACCCCTACAACTCTCAAAACGTCCTCATCCTCTCCATGGGCCTCAATGGAAAAAAGGGCGGCGCCGCCTGGGAAGAATGCGACATTCAAGACTTTCTCAAAGAACTCGTCACGTTCAAGTATTTTGAAGGGCTAGAGCCCATCGAATCGGCGTTTGTCGACACGCGCCTTGTCAGCGGCAACTTTGGCAACCTCCTCAAATCGATGGTCCACTTCGTCCATTCCGCGCTTGTCTACGCCGACGCCAACCTCTATTCCATGGCCAATATTGAAGAAGGATTCTGCCGCCATCCCGAACTCACCCTCCAACTCGCCAAAGCGTTCGAAGCGAAGTTCCATCCCGAAAAACACAACCTCACCGCCTACGAAAAAATTAAATCCGCCTTCTTTGCCTTTGTCGATCAGCTCGATACCGGCAACGAATTGAACGACACCCGCCGCAAAAACATCCTCCGCGAGGCCATGCACTTCATCGACTATTGCCTCAAGACCAACTACTACCGCAACAACAAAACCGGCTTCAGCTTCCGGCTAGATCCCCACTATCTCGACCATCTCCCCTATGAGCGGAAAGACAAATTTCCTGAAATCCCCTTCGGCATCTTCTTTGTCAAAGGGATGCACTACACCGCCTTCCACATCCGGTTCGTCGACCTCGCGCGCGGCGGCATCCGCACCGTCTATCCCGAACGGATGGAACAGTACCTCGCCGAACGGAACAACTTCTTCTCCGAGTGCTACAACCTCGCCTACACCCAGAACAAAAAAAATAAAGACATCCCCGAAGGCGGGTCCAAAGCCGTCATCCTCTTAGAGCCCTATGAAAAAATGGTCCCCGAGGAAGAGATCTACCGAAAAGATCTCCTCCGCTCAGGACTCCAAGCCGCTGCCATTGATGAGAAAATGCAGACCTACCGCAAAGATCAAAAGCTCGAATATCTCTATCAGGCCCAGCGCTCGTTCATCGAAAACTTTGTCACCCTCATCAACTGCGAGGCCACAGGCGTTCTCAAAGCCAAGGACATCGTCGACTACTGGAAAAAACCGGAATACATCTACACAGGCCCCGACGAGAACATGCATGACAAAATGATCGTCTGGATCTCCGAGTACAGCAAGCACGTCAAGTACAAGCCGGGCAGCGCGTTCATCACCGGCAAGCCGGGCGCCGGCATCAACCACAAAGAGTATGGCGTCACCTCGCTTGGCGTGAACACCTGCATGGAAGAGGTGTTAAAATATCTCGGCATCGACCCTTACAAAGACACCTTCACCATCAAAATGTCGGGAGGCCCCGACGGCGATGTCGCCGGCAATGAGATGAACAACCTCTACCGCCTCTATCCAAAAACCGCCAAGTTTCTCGCCACCATCGACATTTCAGGGACGATCAACGATCCGCAAGGCCTTGACCTTGCCGCCGTCCACACCCTGTTCAAAGAGGGAAAACCGATCCGCTTCTATCCCAAAGAGGAACTCTCCGAAGGAGGCTTCCTCCTCGACACCCGTACAAAAAAAGAAGAATCCGCCTATGCGCAGCTCACCCTCTGCACCCGTAAAAGGGAAGGCGTCCTCGTTGAGGAATGGCTATCAGGCAACGAGATGAACCATATTTTGCGCCATAACGTCCATGAGACCAAGGCCGACATCTTCATCCCCGGAGGCGGACGCCCCCGCACCCTCGGCGACACCAACTACAAAGACTTCCTCGATGAGACCGGCAAGCCCACTGCCCGCGGCATCATCGAAGGCGCCAACCTCTACCTCACCCCTTGGGCCCGCCGCAGCTTAGAAAAACTCGGCACCCTCATCATCAAAGACAGCTCCGCCAACAAAGGGGGCGTGATCTGCTCTTCCTTTGAAGTCCTCGCAGGGCTCATCCTCTCCGATGAAGAGTTCCTCAAGGTCAAAGAGACCTACATCAAAGAGGTCCAAGAGATCATCAAAGAACGGGCCCGCGATGAGACCCAGCTCATGCTCCGCACCCACAAAGAGACCGGCGCGTTCCTCACCGACCTCTCCGAATCGATCTCCGAGCACATCAACAGCTACACCTATGCGCTCCTAGAGCACCTCACTCCCCTCACCCTCTCCAGCGACCCGAACGATCCGCTCATCCGCTGCCTCATCAATTACTGTCCGCCCACTCTCAGAGACCACTACCAAGACCGAATCCTCTCCAGACTGCCGGATATCCACAAAAAAGCGATCATCTCATGCTACCTAGGCTCAAGACTCGTCTACACACGCGGACTCGAATGGCTGCCCTCCATTGTCGACGTGCTGCCCCTCATCGTCACAGACCCCAAGATTACCGGGTAATCGCAACTCATTGACTCTAAATAAGTTGATGAAAAGTGACAAAATTGTCATTTTTTCCATGAAAAAAGTGACAAAATTGTCACTTTTCCGTTATTATGAGAGATAACAAAGGCCTCCTCATGAAACGTTTTTTAATGGACCGCTTAGTTCAATGGAAGAGCAGCAAAGACCGTAAACCCCTCTTGCTTAAAGGAGTGCGCCAAGTTGGGAAGACCTACTTGCTCAAAGAATTCGGCCGCACCTATTTCCGAGAATGCCATTATTTAAATTTTGAAAAACAGCCCAATCTCGGAAAAATTTTCGCCCATGACCTCAATCCTCACCGGATTTTGGAGGAACTGAGCTTTTACTTAGGGCGTTCTATTAAAGTGGGAGAAGATCTTCTTATTTTCGATGAAGTGCAAGAGGAACCTAAGGCACTAACAAGTTTAAAATATTTCCAGGAAGATTGTCCCGAGCTCCATTTATGCGCAGCAGGATCTCTCCTAGGCCTTCATTTGAACTCAGGCTCTTTTCCTGTGGGAAAAGTCATTTTTGAAACGTTATATCCAATGTCATTTGAAGAGTTTTTAATCGCAGGCCATGACAAAGCTTTGCCCCTCCTCAAAAAGTTAGGCCCGAAAGACACTATTCCCGAGGTTGTTCACGAACACTTATGGGAGCAGCTCAAGCGGTATTTTGTTGTAGGCGGACTGCCCGAGGTCGTTTCGAAATATTATGAGCACAAGGAAAACCTCTTTGAGGCATTTACAGTGGTCAGGAAAAAACAGGACGATCTGTTGAATTCCTATTACGCCGATATTTCCAAACATTCCGGAAAAGTCAATGCAATGCATATTGACCGCGTGTTCAGAGCGGTGCCGCAGCAGCTCAGTCAAGTCCAAGACGGTTCCGTCGCACGCTTCAAATTTAAAGGAGTGATCCCCGGGGTAAGCCATTATGACCGATTAGCGGGAGCGATTGATTGGCTCGAAGCCGCGGGCCTGATTATGAAAGTGCACATCGTGAATACCGGATTGCTTCCCTTCGGAGGCTACACAAAGGAAAATTTCTTTAAGTTGCTCCTGTTTGATGTAGGAATTTTAGGCCTGATGAGCGGCCTATCTCCAAGCGTAATTATGGAGAGCGATTACGGAACTTACAAAGGATATTTCGCAGAAAACTTTGTCGCCCAAGAACTCGTCGCCATCGAAAAAAGCCCTCTTTATTGTTGGCAAGAAAATAACTCGGAAGTGGAATTTTTGTTGGACATCGAAGGCAAAGTGATTCCGATCGAAGTCAAATCAGGGCGCACAACCCATACCACGAGCCTAAAAGTATTTTCGCAAAAGTACCAGCCGCCTTATGCTGTGGTCTTCAGCGGCCGTTCGTATGATGGACAACAGAATAGAGGAATTCTATATTACCCCCTTTACCTTGTGGGTCATTTTCCCCTGACATAATTAATACTAAACGCTATATCTATGAACATGGACCACAAAAAAAACCTTCTCTTAGGCGCCTTGCTATCCCTCCTGTCGTACTTCTGTGTGTCCTCAACAAACACGCTAGTGAAAATGATCAATGGCAGGGTTGATTCCCTTCAAATTTTACTCCTCCAATATGCTTTTGGATGGGTGATTATTTTTCTCATCTGCGCCTTTAAGCAGAAAAAAATCTCCTTTTACAAATCGGAGCACTTCGGATTATTATTTTTGAGGGCCTTAGTAGGAGTGGGCGCTTTTTTCTTCATTTTCATCGCGGTGCAGCATATGTCCGTAGCGAACGCGACATTACTGTTCAATACGGGACCGTTCTTCATCCCTTTTCTGCTCTTTCTATTCTATAAAGAAACGATCGATCATCGCCTCTGGTTCGGCATCATCCCCGGGTTTATTGGGATCGCATTCATTCTGCATCCGGGAGCCAGCGTTTTTCAATGGCATGCGATCCTCCCTTTAATTTCGGGATTATGCCTAGCCTTTATCTACCTTTCGCTGGGTCGATTACATCATTACAAAGAGCCAACACTCCGGATTTTGTTTTATCTATTTTTATTTGCGACCCTAATGACCTTGCCCTTTGGCATCTTCTATTGGCAAAATCCCTCCTCGAAAGATTGGATCCTCTTGGCCCTGATTGCCCTCACCAGTTTTTTAGCTCAGACGATGATCGCCTTCAGCCTTCGGTACGGATCAACCAAGGCGCTCGCTCCCTTGTGTTATACTTCCGTCATTTTTGCCATTTTATTCGATTGGATTTTCTGGAATGATATCCCCTCTTGGGCATCCATCGTTGGAACGGCTTTGGTGATGATCGGGGGAATCACCGCCATTCTCATTGAAAGCAAATCGATCAAAACCAAATTATGAAACACCCTCAGTGACTTATTTACAGGATTAGGGCATCATTGGGAGTGAGCGGGGATCTTATGATACGCAAATGTCATCGCAAATCAGATACTGTCAGATTAACCATTGACATTCCTGCTCGAAAGTATCAGGACGCCAGTGATAAAGAATTTAACAGGCTCCTAGAAGAGTTCCTCATAGAGAAAGCTCCTATGCTAAAAAGACTCGCCAAAAAGTGATGGGGTTTTTAACCAGACCCTTATGACATTAACTATTCGACCAAATCGGCATGATTTATTCCGGCAGCCGCCTTTTTTCTGCGGATCTCACGCGTAAAGGTTCGCTGAAGCACGATTGGATCGATATCCGAACGTTAAAGGAAGAAAATGTTTCTCCGTTCCTCTGGACTATAATTCAGGCAGGTAAGCCATGAGAGAATTAGTTGATAAGATCCGGCTGATGATGGCTGGGAGGAAGGACAGGCCCCTTCTGATCGCCCTGGATGGCCGCAGCGGCGTGGGGAAGTCCACTCTAGCTCAAGCCATTGCCCAAGAAGTAGGCGGAGTGGTTGTGCAAGGGGATGATTTTTTTTCCGGCGGCCCAGACTCTGAATGGGATGCGCGAAGCCCTGAGCAGAAAGTCGCAGATTGCATTGACTGGAGGCGTCTTCGCAAAGAAGCCCTTGAACCTTTGCTAGCCGGCAGGCCGGCAGCTTGGCACCCCTTCAACTTTGCCACAGGTATTGGCTTATCCAGCGAGGTGATACAATGCAAATCAGCTCCGGTAATCATTCTGGATGGGGCCTATTCCTGCCGGCCTGAATTGGCCGACATTGTAGACTTCTCGGTACTAATTGAGATGGCGGATGATCACCTGAGGCGCAAGCGGCTGCTAACTCGAGAAGGCCGCGACTTTATGGAAGCGTGGCACAAGCGCTGGGATGCAGCTGAAGACCACTATTTTACACAAGTGGCGTCCCGCCGCCTGTTCGACCTAATTGTGCAGATTGACAAGGAGTAGCTATGGAAAGAAAAAAAGAAACATTCCTATACAAAGGCCTGGGATTCCCCATTGAGCTGATCGATACTCCCATGAAAAAAGTGTGTGGTGAGTGGATCTTTTTTTATCTAGAATAAATCTCGTGAAACATTTTATCGATAATGCCTGCATTTTTCACGAATTGGACAAGGTGTCCATAAAGGGATTCCACATCTATATTAAATGTGGGAGGCGCGCCAGCCACAAAAAAACGCTCTAATCGAGCACGAAAGTTCTTCTCGAGCGCTTCTTGAAAAGGAATTGTGTCGGTTCTCTCAGCAAGGTCTTTAACAGTATCATTCTTGAAAGTGAACTTTGCATTAAGAGGCGAAACCCAAATTGTCCTACTGCCCCGTCCCGCTTTAGGTCCGTCCAGGTAATACGCAGAGATCGGAAAAGCGGGATCTTTAGGCGGCTTAAATGGCTCTTCCATCATAAAATGTTTCGTAACAAGGTCATCTCCGTTAGCGATATTGGTGCAGTATTCATACTCACCCTCTGAATCGATTTGGAAGATGGGCGTTTGAGATCCTGATTTAGCGGCTGTGAATGTTTTACCATGAATTGTGACTGATGGACCAAATGGAATGGGGAAAATGCGCTGATCAGGATGGCTCCTTGGATCGAGAAGCAAATATCCATCCGTACATTCCACAATGACAGTGGCATGCTCAAAAGCATCTTTACCCCGCTTGCGTTGCACTGCGTACATCCCTTCAATCCGATGCCGGTCTGATAATTGTTTCAATAAGGCATGGCTCATCCCAATGCATGTCGATCCTGTTTTCTCTTCGTTTCTGGAATCAATCCTGGTTTCTAAAAAACTTCTTCCCTCTGAAATTTGTGCTGCCGTTTTGTTAAAAGGCTGCAGGCCGTTATAACTGATGTCGTTAATAGTCGTACGAATCGTTTCTCTGACTGTGCAGGGCTCATTTTCGCGGACTCCATCGAGTAAATCTTCCATGGTGCCCGGAAATCGCTCCGGTAGACCGGGCCCCATTTGAGGAGATGGGACCGCCCCGGCTAAAATCAACGATCTTACCGTATACATAGGGCTTAAACGGGCATCTGCCACCTGCGCTTTAAAAGACCTTTCGACGAGAACAGTCATCCTTTCTTTATAGGCACTGACTAGTTGCGCAATAGGATCTTGCGGCCGCCTATAGACAACAAGAGCTGTAGACTTAACAGGATCTGAAAATGATGTCATAATTTTACAACTTCCATTTTATTTAATTAAAATATTATGTTTGTATTATAATTATAACATTTTCAAATATTAACTGTCTATATAATAACTTTTCGTTTAAAAACGCATCTAGCTTATTATTAATATGTTGTGAAAAGCTAACGATCTAGATGAGATACGGGCTCAATGTGTTTTTCTCTTTAAATAACAGAGGGTTGACCCTCACGTATACGTCATTCCTTATAATGGCCGCATCCTTTAAAATCAAAGGGATATTAAAGGATAAGGAAATCGATGGCTTATACAGTTAAAAAACTCAGTACGCTCTCCGGAGTGACAATACGCACCCTCCATTTCTACGAGGAAATCGGCATCCTAAAACCCGCCTACCACGGCGCAAACGGCTACCGTTACTACGAAGAAAAGGAGCTTTTGCAGCTCCAGCAGATCTTGTTTTTTAAACAGCTGGGCTTTTCGCTAAAACAGATCCAAAGGGTTCTGGGGAGAAGCGATTTTGACCAGCTTTCCGCCTTATATTCTCACAGAAAGTCCTTGAGTCAGGAATGGGAGAAAATCGGGCAGCTGCTGAAGACCATCGATAAAACGATCCAACACTTGAAAGGAAAGAAAACAATGAAAGACAAAGAAATTTTCGATGGATTTAATATCAACATAGTGACGAAGGCCAAAGAAGGCGCATCCTACTTTGCCGCTGAAGAGATTGTGGGGAAAAGCGTTAAAAACCCCACCAAGACTATCCAAGATGTGGAAAAAAGAGGAAAGGCGTTCTATGAGAACCTGACCAAAACGGCGCATGCCATCTTTAAAGAGCTGGTGCACTGCATTGAAAAGGGGCTCGATCCGGCTTCGGATGAAGTGCAGCGGATCATCAAAAAGCATCACACTTCTGCAGAGCAGGTGCATCATGCCTCTCAGGAGGTGTACAAAGCTTTAGCTCAGCTCTACAAAGAGCATCCTGAATTCCGAAAGCAGCTGGATCCATTCCATCCGGAGCTTGCGACATTCATGGCTAAAGCGATGCAGGTGTTTGCGGATCGAAAATTGTCTTAACCTTACCAGCTCCCTCCAAAAAAATGGAGGGAGCGCTGCCTTGCGCAACAAAGCCTGGCTCCGCATCCATAAACAGACCTGTGCGTACATCACCGATCTCTCTGAATCGATCTCCGAACACATCAACACCTAAAAAGGCTCTTGGATGATCCGGTCCGAAAATGTTCCGTTAAATTTTCAGTCACAATGTCCTTTCTAGCACGATCTACGTCCAGTTCCTGTGCAGCTTGGAATGCCATTTCTTGATTATTGGTTGTTTTACATGCCTCGAGCAGGTTATATAAATAGGTATTTTTTTGTTGACCTTGTTTCTTTGCTAATTCCAGTGCAAACCATTGTACATTCGATTGAATTGAAAATGTTTCAAACGCTCTTTGAAACAACCTACCTCTAATTTCTGGGCTATCAACTTTATTAATAGTCACATAAAAATTATCAATCGGCTCAAGCGGCTGGAAGAGCTCTTCTTCTTCGGTGGATTTAATTTCCTCGATGAGCTTGAGAACTTTCTCTTCGTAAGACATGTCGAGATGAACACGACTTGGATTAGAAACTGAAGACATATAAAAACCTCTGTTTAATTTTACAACCATGCTAAAGAATACACGGCTTGTAATTTTATTTCCACTTTTTCATTAATCAAGAACATTCCTCTTACGCCTCGATCATGGGAACAGCCTTGGTAATGATCGGGGGCATCACTGCCTATATAAGCGTGATTGTTCGTTTAGCACAATTACTGCAACAGCTCATTTTGCGCAAGTTATTTATTATCAAAAACACAGATTTGAACTATACACTAATTATGTGAATATGTTACAATAAACTTTTCAGGAAGCATGCAAAATGAAATCAGATGATTTTTTGGATGATAAAGCACTTCGAAATGCGATATTGCGGCACATAGAAAGCGGCAAATATAGACTAAGTAGGCACGCAGCGGAGGAGCAGGCAAAGGACGATATCGACTTGCATGACACTCTGCATGTTTTAAAAACTGGATTTCATGAACATAAAAAACCAGAGTTTAATAACAAGTTCAAAAATTGGCATTATGCTATTAGAGGAAGAACAGAAGATTTAAAAACTGTCAGGGTTATCATCTGTTTTACAGATGAAATGCTAATTGTGACGGTAATGGAGTTGTAGCTATGGAAAGAAAAAAAGAAACATTCATATACAAAGGGCTGGGATTTCCCATTGAGCTGATCGACACCCCAATGAAAAAAGTGTTTGGTGAGTGGATCATCGATATCGATATGAATGCCCTCCAGAAATTCGTCTTTGAAGGACTTATTCGCAAACCTTTTCCGTTAACAGGCAAGGAAATGAAATTCATGAGAAAGTTCCTGGAGATATCTACCACAGAGCTAGGAAAAAATCTTGGAGTATCGCACGCAACCATTGTAAAATGGGAGAAGGAACAGGCTAAAGTCGGTCCTATGCAGGAAGCTTATTTGCGTATGTTTTTTCTTGATTTGTTTAAAGATAGAAAACTTCTGAACCTCTACAAAGAAATCACGCCAAAAATGTTAGCGGAAGCAAAAAATGAGAAGCATCCTCCATTTTCGGTGGATGCCAAGCAACTGCGAGAAGCTGTTTAGGCTGGTTACTCGCTGAAAAATCTATACGAGCTTAGTAGAAAAACTGAGAATGACGAAGATGAAAACAATTCTGTGCTATGGGGATTCCAATTTGCGGGGATTTGTTGCCGGGAGCTTTGATGAAAAAACCGAGTTGTCTGGGCGGATGCCCCGCAATAAAAGATGGACAGGAATTTTGCAGCACAAGCTCGGTGATCGGTATGATGTCATCGAAGAGGGACTCAACGGACGAACGACCAACCTGGATGAAATACTTCCCGGAAGGCCTTACCGCAACGGATTTACCCACCTGCCGATGATGCTCGAGTCCCATTTTCCGATTGATCTTGTCATTTTCAACCTAGGGACCAACGACACCAAAGTTCAATACCATCGATCCGCGCATGATATTGCCAATGGAATGCGGGAATTGGCAGTGTTGGTCACAACGAGCAACAAAGGACCCGACGGAACAGCGCCTAAAGTTTTGCTGATCGCCCCGCCCCCTATGTTGGAAGTTGCGTTAAGGGATGATTCTCCCTGGGACCAAAATTCAATCCAGGTGTCCAGGAATTTGGGGGCGTCGTATAAACAACTTGCCAAAGAAACGGGCTGCGCATTCTTAGACGCCTCCCTCATCGTCAAAGCCTGTGAAGTGGATGGTGTGCACCTTGACGAGCATCACGCCGAAATCTTGGGAAATGCTGTGGTAAACGAAGTGAGGCAAATACTCAGATAAAAATGGTAAAACCTATCCAATACGCTAAAAACACAATCAGAACTCAGCGGCTAATTTTACGCCCCTGGAGACAAGAGGATTTGGACCCGCTTGCTAGGCTCAACGCTGACCCTCGAGTGATGGAATTTCTTCTTAGTCCATTGACTCGCGAAGAAAGCGCTGCCCGCTTGGAAGTTTATATCAAACACATCCAAGATCACGGATGGGGGCTTTGGGCAGTATCCGTTCCGGGCGTCTCGGATTTTATCGGTTGGATTGGTCTCTGGCCCATTGGCTTTGAGGCGCACTTTACCCCGGCGATCGAAGTCGGTTGGCGTTTGCTTCCAGAATTTTGGGGCCAAGCGTACGCGACAGAAGGAGCGAGAGCCTCGATTCAGTATGGCTTTGACACGTTGCATCTGGACGAAATCGTTTCTCTCACTGTCCCGGCGAATCTTCGTTCCAGGCGCATCATGGAAAAGCTCGGCATGCATCGCGACCCCAAAGACGATTTCGATCATCCGAACGTCCCGGAAGGCCATCCACTAAAAAGGCATGTTCTCTATCGACTCAAGGCAAGCGATTGGCAAAAACGAGCTGGTTTATCATGAAAAAATACGTTTTTAAGCCCTACAGCCCGATTTTCCCTGAACTTTTCCAAAAAGAGAAAAATAGAATTGCCCCACATCTGCAACATGTTTTTGCCATTGAGCATGTGGGAAGCACGGCGGTTCCCGGTTTGGGCGGAAAAGGGATCATCGATCTCGCCATCGCCGTCAAAAAAGAGGATCTGGAGACTGCCTCGCAAGAGCTTCAAACCCTTGGCTATGAATTTAGACCGACGTTTAGCACCCCCGACAGATTGTATTTTATCCACGAGTTGCCCGATCCGGAAGAGGATAAGAGAAGATATCATGTCCATTTGACCTATCCGGAAAGCAGCGACTGGAAAGGATTGATCAGCTTTAGAGATTATCTCCGCACTCACCCAGAAACGGTTCAAGAATATGCAGAACTAAAAAAGCAGGCCGCCCTTGAAGCAGACCAAAAAGGGGACCTCTACCGAAAGATCAAAGAACCCATTTTCAAGAAAATCGATGGCCTAATCCATGAACCCTGAAACCAAGAAGCAATACACGCTGAAGAAGGAACTCCTATGTCATTCCAACAAAAAACGATCGGCATCATTGGCGGGACAAGCTGGGAATCCACAGCCCTCTACTACAAACTCATCAACGAATCTGTTAGAGACCGCTTAGGAAATCTCAACTCAGCAAAGATCCTTCTCTACAGCGTCAACTACGAATCTATCGTTCAGCTCGAGCATCAAGAGGCATGGGACGAGATCGGCAAACAAATGGGCGCTGCTGCAAAAACTCTCCAAGATGCCGGCGCGGATTTTATCATTCTCTGCTGCAACACCCTGCACAAAGTCACTCCCTCAATCGAAGCTGCGATCGACATTCCATTTCTTCACATCGCCGATGCCGCGGGAAAAGTGCTCGTCGAGAACAAAGCCCGCAAAATTGGCTTACTGGGAACTAAGTTTACGATGGAAGACGGTTTTTATGCCTCTCGGTTAGAAAGTAAATTTGGGTTGGAAGTCATCGTGCCCGACCTACACGCGCGCAACCGCATCGACCAGATCATTTACCAAGAACTATGCCAGGGGAAAATTTCTGCTCAGTCTAAAGATGAGATGATTCACATCATCCAGGCTCTTCAGAATGAAGGTGCAGAGGCGATTCTTCTAGGCTGCACAGAATTGGGACTGCTGATCAAACCGGAAGATGCAACGATTCCCGTCTATGACACCACTTTGCTGCACGCTGAGGAAGCGGTCCATCTTTCATTCCAACCTAAAACTGTGACCGGTATACTCCCACTATGATAGAACAACTGCCGCTTTCACCCCAACGCATCATTGATTGCTTAAACACCGATTACAGTATCGCAATTGCCACTCTTACATTCCTTCCCTTAGGCGCAGATATGAATGCGTCGGTATATAAAGCTCATACGCAGGATGGGCTATCTTTTTTCGTAAAGCTAAAGCGCGGCCACCATCATGATATCAGCGTGACCCTACTATCATTATTACACAGCTCAGGAATTCAACAGATTATTCCTCCCATCAAAACAATCCATGGCAGGCCGACCCAGCATATCGACGACTTTACCCTCATTGTGTATCCCTTTGTCGAGGGACAGAACGGATTTTGCTATAATCTAACTGATGATCAATGGGTAACGCTGGGAAAAGTATTGAGACAAATTCATGAATTTGATGTGCCGCCCTCAATCAAAGATCGGATCAGGAGAGAAGCCTATTCATCCAAGCGGCGAGAAGCCGTTCGGTTGCTCTATGCTCATATTGATGGAAACCCAACTGGTGATGAAACAGCTTTGAAATTACAGACGTTTATGAGGGATCATCGGCTAGCCATTCATCGCCTGGTAGATCGAGCTGAACAGCTAAGCCAAAAAATCCGGGAACAAGCGCCTGAATTCGTGCTATGCCATGCCGATATTCATGGCGGCAATGTGTTGATAGATGCAAATGGCGCCATCTACATCGTGGATTGGGATGAGCCTATCATGGCTCCCAAAGAGCGCGATCTCATGTTTATTGGCGGAGGTGTGGCTAATATCTGGAACAATCCGCACGAGGAAAAGTTTTTTTATCAGGGCTACGGAAAGACTAAGATCGATAGGGCCATCTTAGCCTATTATCGACATGAACGAATCGTGGAAGACATTAACGAATTTGGTCAGGCGCTGCTCATGACGACAACCGGAGGCGATAACAGACAGGAAATGTACAAGCAGTTCATAGGCATGTTTGAACCTCGAGGTGTGGTAGACATCGCATTCAAAACAGATGAAGGCTTAGTCCTATAGCGTCGGATGGTATTATTTTTATGTGATGCTTTACCCGGCTAAATCGCGTGGGCGGCCTCGGGAGGAAAGTTCCTATTCTAACTCGCGCACTCCGGTATTGATTACTTGACCGTCACGCCACTCACTTGCCCATTTCATCAGTATATCAAACATTCCACTTTGGGGATTTTTTTCTTTCCAGCAAAAAGCCTCTTGAATCAGTGCTTCTTTTGATGTGATTGTTTTCTCGACGACAACTTTCATATTCATTTGCTCCCTTTATTGGACCGTAGGGCAGTAGCCAAATCTTGTAAATGAAATTACATCAACCATATGTCTTTTAAGAAATCAACCGTTTCTGCTAGACTTCATATTCTAATATTTGTTAGAGGTGTTGTGAGCAATCTTCTATCTCAAGAGGAAGCCGATAAATTATTGTTAGTAGATAAGTTCTGCATAGATGATAGAAAACACATCTATCCAGGATTGGGGGAATCCCTAAAAATACTCCTTAAGTCCGATGGTACATTCGGGGACTTTACATTGGATATTACACGGGGGCGCATCGCATTGAAAAAAAACACCTTTCAACTTCGGACGCAGGGGACTATAATCCTGGCTAGAATAGATATTGGCGGCCCGCCTCATAGAAATCCAGATGATGAGGAGATTCCTTGTCCTCACCTACATCTATACAGAGAGGGATACGACGATAAGTGGGCAAAAGCTATACCACAGGGTTTTTCAGAATCGGAGCGACCGCATCATATGCTTGAAGGATTTATGAAATTATGCAATATCAAAAAGAAGCCCCACATTCAAATGGATCTCTTCGCATGAGCATGAAAAACAATCTTCAAAAGCTAATTGATAATCATATCAAGTGGCTAAGTGACAAAACCGTCCTGAGAGAAGTGGACGAACAATGGATGGAAATTACCACTCCGTATTTGGACCGTCATAATGATTATCTGCAAATTTTTATTAAACGAGAAGATGGGGCCTATTTTCTGACCGATGATGGTTATATTCTCAATGATCTCATCAATTCTGGCTGTTCGATGGACACTCAAAAGCGCAAAGAGTTGCTGAAAATTACATTGGCGGGCTTTGGGGTGCAATTAAAGGGAGATCAACTGACTATATATGCCAATGAAATGAACTTTCCTCTGAAAAAACATAATCTCATCCAAGCAATGCTTGCTGTTAATGATCTCTTCTATCTAGCCAAGCCTTTGATTACCAATCTGTTTTTTGAAGATGTCACCCATTGGATGGATCAGATCAATGTTCGCTACTTATCCAGAATAAAACTTGTTGGAAAAACCGGATATGACCACATGTTTGACTTTGCAATACCCAAATCTACCCGGTCACCGGAACGGCTTATAGAAGTATTAAACCATCCCAATAAAGATGCAGTGGAATCTCTTGTTTTTAAATGGATGGATACAAAAGATACACGCCCCCCTAATTCACAGCTTTTTGCTTTTCTAAATAACGAGCACGAAGCCAATTTTCGCTCAATAATGGATGCGCTTCTTAATTACGACCTACGACCTTTCCTTTGGACGGAGAGAGCGAAAGCAACGGAATTTCTTGTAGCATAATTTTGCATTGATTTATCTTCAAAGACTACTCAAAAGCGAGTCAAGGAACTGACGGCTGAACTGATAAATCTTGGCATTTCTTGACTCCCAGGTCCCTCTCTTCACTGTAAATCCTATCGAGGCGATCGCCCTGCTCAAACGCAAAAGAGGCATTATGTCACGGTAATCAGGAATTCTGCGGACACTCGCATATCCTTCCAAAAAAGCATTTTTTAAGGCAGGGTCAGCGGACCACTCCCCCAATTCCCAGGGACAAAAATCCTCCTCGGCAAACCCTCCCCGGGCGGAAGACCAATCGATGATCCCTTGCAATTTACCATGATCTACGATGAGGTTGCCCGGCCGAAAGTCGCGGTGGATGATGCAAGGCCCGTCCGCTGCAAGCAAAAGATCGAGATGCTTATCAAAATAGAGCCGGCATTTTTGCATCAGGACGTCCGACAAGTGGTTGCGGCACTCCTCCAGTCCTTCTTCAAATTTCAAGGTAAAGTGCACTCGAGGATCAGAACTCGACTGGTCTGGTTGTGTAAGATCGCCATAGCCTGTGACGCGCTCCAGATGAATGCGCGCGAGAAAGGAACCCATTTCATAAGAGAGTTTGTGGCTAAGGTCTGCGATTTTAAGAAGCTCTCCGTGAAGGCATTCCATCAAAATCGCTCCATGCATCCCCTCTTCCGGAGGCACCAGCTGATGGATGCGCGGCACCGGCAGCTTGCCGGCAAAATGCTTGAGAAAATAAGCTTCGCGCCAATAATCGCCTGCCCGGGAGCATATTTTTAGAATGAGCTGCTTGCCATTTGGCTGCGTCACTTTAAAAACAGTCGCAACCATGGCATCTTCATGGTCGATCAGTGAAAAATGCGCTTTTGGGAGGTGGAGGCGGTGTTGATACAAAGTGATGAGATTATCCATCAATATCTACTTGGTCTTTTTCAAGGCCACTTCAGCGACGGTAAAAGGGTATCGCTCGCCCAAAGCACCCATACTTAGCACTTCGATAGGCCTCTCTGATTGAGCGAGCACTTTCATGAGCGGGAGCTTCGAGGAATTAGCACCGATGAGAGCCTTTTTACCGTGAAGATTAGCAAAATCAACGGCTTCATGCACAAGAATAGCCACCTTCTCGCTAGCAGACATTTTTGTCGATTTTTTAATTAATTCACGAAACGGCGAAGGAAATCTAGCTTCATTTAAAATAACGAATAAAAAATGGTTTTCCAAATGCTGATAAAGCAAGGTGGCTTGCAGTCCATCTTTTGCAAAACTATGTTCCAGCGGACTAAGTAAAAATTGATTGATATTTTCCGGAAAATATCTAGGAGGCACTAATGGAGGTATCGTGCCCTCCAAAAAAGTTACCAATTGTTTTTCTTGCTTCATGAGTTGATGGTGGTTTAGGGCAGCGTTCCTTAATGTTACCCTGAGCTCTGCTTTTGCAAGAGACTTCAGCTTGTTTCCAACGCCCAAAGTCATGCCTGCGACTGAGACCGACATCGCATCCTTGGCAAATTGCTCTGTCATTTCAGCGGGAATATCCAGTTTTAGGTTTTCCTCTTTGAGACTATTAAATCCCTCTTGTGAGGCTTTGCTCAAATCAGCAAAATAAACTTGGATCTTGGTAGGAAGGGAAATTCCTCTGTTAACTGCTTTCTTATCGCAGTCCTCTCCGACGGGAGTCATTTTGCAAAGAGTCCGAGCGGCTTCGCCGACGGCGCTGAGAGCTTTTCCCAGCGCTTCTCCCCCAGCTTCGACTAGGGTCGCTGTAACATTTGCATCTAACATGCGCTCCATTCTGTTCAGTCGCTCGCATCGTGCAAAGGGGGTAAATTTAGTTCGGTCCACAGCTCGCGCGCGCGCTTCACAGTCTTTCAGCGCCGGATCAGCGGATGAGGAGGCCGGTTGAAGTAGGTGGCTGGAGATCTGTTGCAGTCTTGCCTCGCTCCTTCTCGCCTGGCTTCCCAGATGCGCAGCATCATACCCGGGGGCTAGAGCGTTGATGACGGTCACCAGACACTCCGTCTGAGAACGGAGAGATTGGTTGTATGCATCTGCTTCCTCTTCAGGGTCTTGGAGGAGTAAGCGACGAGCGGGCAAAACTACAGGTGTTGCAGACATAGGTATACCTATGGGTCAAAGAGATCAAGGTCTTCATGGGTCATCCGCGATTCTGAAGGCTGTACCGTGGCTTCAGGTATTTTACCTAGCGCGCAACTTTGTGCAGCATCTGTCAAATTCATATGCAATGATACCATCCCTTCCGCTCTAAGACCAAGAGCTCCTTGTACATCTGCCAAACTCTGTGTTACTCCCTTTTCTACCGATTCAGGCAATACATCTTGATTTGCCAAACGGTTTGCTACAGTCTCGACGACAATCTTTTTCTCATTCAGCCATCGGTCATCGCGAATCAATGGATGTTGCTTAATACAAGACGCTAATTCCTTTTGCGCAGGAAAATGTGGTTTTTCCAATTTTATAGTAGCAGTGTTGTTCACCATCGTCGAGGGCGCGCGCGCTTCTTTTTTACTGATAGGGGTAAAGTTGGCGCGGTGCATCGCTATTGCTCGCTCTGCGCAATCTTTAAGTGCAGGATCAAAGGTTTTGGAAGCGGGTTGGAGCTGGCGGCTGGAGATTTGTTGGAGCTTTGACTGGCACTTTTTTCCCTGGGCGCCCAGAGTTGCAGGGTCATATCCCGGGGCTAAGCTATTAATCATGTTCAATAAAGATTCAGTCAGAGAGCGGAGAGATTGGTTCGATTCTTCATCTTCTTCTGGTACTCGACGAACGGCTAAAGTGATCGGTGCTGACGACATAAATACTCCTCTTGGTTAAATAGCAAATTTAATTCCGACTCCGGCGCCCTTTTCGAACGGAAAAATTGTTGGACCCCCAAAGGCGTAGGTGGCCAAAATACAAACTCCGGTGACCGCCACTGCTGTGAAAAATTGGCCCACCCAGCTTTTTTCTTTTTTCCTCATGGACACTTTTAATTCTTCGATGCTGACCTGCAGTTGATAATTATCTCTCTCCCGGACGGTCAGTTGATCGTTCACGCAAGTATTCCTACGTTTGATCTCGGCAATTCCTTGCTCCAAAGATTCTATTCTTTGTGTCATATGCGCTTCAACAGCATTTTGCATATTCTCGCGGTTTTCTTGTCCGTCCAGAGCACGTTCCATTGCTTGAAAACGCTCCTGATCCAAGCGATCCTGCGCATCCAATCTTCTAGCGGCATCTTCTGCAACCTGCTGCATTTCGGCGATGATAGGAGCAAAACGGGCCCCTATTTCTTCAGCGACCTCTCTTCGAACTAGGTATACCTATGGGACAAAGAGATCAAGGTCTACATGGGTCATCCGCGATTCTGAAGGCTGTACCGTGGCTTCAGGTATTTTACCTAGCGCGCAACTTTGTGCAACTTTTGTCAAAGTCAGATGCAATCCTGGCATCTGTTCCGGTCCAAGATTCAGTTTTCCTTGTACATCCGCCAAACTCTGCATGACTCCCTTTTCTGCCACTTTAGGCAATGCTTCTTGATTTGCCAAACGGTCTGCAACAGTCTCAACAACAACCTTTTTCTCACTCAGCCATTGGTCATCGTGAATCAGTGGATGTTGCTTCATACAAGACGCTAATTCCTTTTGCGCGGGAAAGTGTGGTTTTTCCAAGTTGTTCGCCGCAGGCGACTTCACCGTCGTCGAGGGCGCGCGCGCTTCTTTTTTACTGATAGGGGTAAAGTTGGCGCGGCGCATCGCTTTTACTCGCTCTGCGCAATCTTTAAGCGCAGGATCAAAGGTTTTGGAAGCAGGTTGGAGCTGGTCTATGGAGAATTGTAAG
>Ga0207105_1037_pt1 | contig 33129 bp, 45 predicted proteins | sample Alteio_BWMinHeat_77_FD_153569 | JGI IMG/M metagenome (GOLD analysis project Ga0207105, IMG submission 153569) | Enriched cells from forest soil in Barre Woods Harvard Forest LTER site, Petersham, Massachusetts, United States -... | ecosystem: Environmental > Terrestrial > Soil > Temperate forest >... | reverse complement strand
ATCAGGCCCGGGACAAACATCGCAAAGCGCCACCCAAAGTACTGCACGCAAGCGCCCACGAGCAAAGGGATGAGCGCCCCGCCGACACTGTGAGAAGTATTCCAGGCACCCCACCATCTACCCCGCTCCTTTTGAGAGTACCAATGGGTAAGCAGCCGATTGCACGGCAGTTTATCTTGTAGAAACGAAAGGGTATGACATCCTGACAGCGGGATCCTGCGTTTTCTGGTTCGAGATCGGCGGATTTTGTGGAAGTTTAGTTGCCGGTTGGGCTTCTGATCGTATTTTTGATGGGAAACGGGGTCCGGTCAGCATCTTGTTCTGTTTGGGAATGGCGGGTGCGGTCGCGGCTTTCTGGTTCTCTCCCAATCTACCCATCGTCGATTCAATATTAATATTTGTGGTGGGGTTTTTAGTTTTTGGGCCTCAGCTGCTGATTGGGATGTCGGCCGCCGAGCTGTCCCACAAAAAGGCAGCAGCAACCTCCAATGGTGTCGTCAGTTGCATTTCCTATTTAGGGGCGGCGGTCGCCGGATACCCTTTAGGCCTAGTCTCTGATATTTGGGGTTGGTATGGATTTTTTATCGTTCTCGCCCTTTGCTGCGTGATCTCTGCGGCGATCTTGTTTCCTCTCTGGTCAGTAAAATCGAATCCGGCGTATACTGGCGAAGAAGCTACAAAAGCATAGAGATTAAGAGAAATGTCTTGGGTTCCTCTTCACGCGCATTCGCAATATTCAATTTTAGAATCGACAGCCTCCATTAGCGGTTTGGCTGCGCATGCCGCTCAGTACAAAATGGGGGCGCTGGCGCTGACCGATTTTGGAAATCTTTACGGCGCTGTAGAATTTTACAAGGCCTGCAAGGCCGCAGGCGTAAAGCCGATCCTTGGCTGCGAGATGTTCCTCGCTCCCGGCTCCCGCCACGAAAAGAAACGGATCCACGGAACTCCTCCCAGCTACCCTTTTACTCTCCTTGCCAAGGACCAAAAGGGGTACCAAAATCTCTGTAAGCTCAGTTCTCTCGGCTTCTTGGAAGGCTTTTATTACACGCCGCGCATCGATAAAGAACTGCTGGCGCAGTACGCCGAAGGGTTGATCAAGGAGGAAGAGCTGCTGGAAGAGGTGAAGTGGTTCCGAAGTCTCTTCGGGAAAGATTTCTATTTTGAAATGCAGCGCCACCGGATGAAAGTGGAAGATATACGCGTTGACGGGATGGAAAAAGAGGGATGGATTTATCAAACGTATCTCGATGTGGTCAAAAATCAAGAAAAGATCATCGCCCGCTCTCTTGAGCTTTCTGCCCAACTGGGCATCCGGTGCGTCGCCACCCACGACATCCGCTATTTAGAAAGGATGGATTGGCAGGCCCATGAAATTTTGATCAATATCCAGTCGGGAGAGCCCTGCGAGGTCTGGGAAAAAGATTCCTTTGGGAACCTCAAGAACAAGGTCCCAAACCCCAAACGGCAGGTCGCTTTCACGCACGACCTTTACTTTAAATCACCTGAGGAAATGCGAGCGCTCTTTGCCGATTGTCCCGATGCTCTGGACGCAACGCTGGAGATCGCGAAGGAATGCTCCGTAGAGCTCGATTTCAAAACGCGCTTTTATCCTGTCTATATTCCCCCTAGCCTGGAGGGGAAGGCCTTTACTAAAGAGGAGCGAGTCGCCGCTGCCGCCGATTTCTTAAAAGAGCTGTGCAATGGATCGATCGAGACACGGTACACCCCTGATATTCTTGCAAAGGTCCAAGAAAAATATCCCGAGCAGAATCCCATGCATGTCGTCCGCGATCGATTGAATATGGAGCTGGAGATCATCATCTCCAAGGGGATGTGCGACTACCTGCTGATCGTTTTTGATTTTATCGCCTGGGCCAAGAGGCAGGGGATTCCGATGGGGCCGGGAAGAGGATCGGGCGCCGGGTCGATCATCCTTTATTTGATTGGGATCACCGATATTGAACCGCTCCGCTTCAATCTCTTTTTCGAGCGTTTCATCAACCCGGAACGTTTAGCCTACCCCGATATTGACGTCGACATCTGCATGGACCGAAGGTCGGAAGTGATCGATTATACAGTCCGCAAATATGGGAAAGACAAGGTCGCCCAGATCATCACCTTCGGCACCATGAAGGCGAAGATGGCGATCAAAGATGTGGGCCGGGTGCTCGGCATTCCTTTGCCCAAGGTCAATGCGATCGCCAAACTTGTCCCCGAAGAGTTGAATATCACGCTAGATAAAGCGCTGGAACAAGATCCCGAACTGCGGCAGCAGTATGAAACGGACCCGGAAGTGCGCCGGCTCTTGGATATTGCAAAAAAATTGGAAGGATCGGTGCGCAACACAGGAATCCATGCGGCCGGACTGATCATTTCTGCAGATCCGATCATGGACCGGATCCCGATCTGCCTTGCAAAAGATTCTGAGATGGCGGTGACCCAGTTTTCCATGAAGCCTGTGGAATCGGTCGGGATGCTGAAGATCGACTTTTTGGGGCTCAAGACGCTGACGACAATTCAGAAAGCGGTCGATGCCGTCAAAAAAACGGAAGGGACCGCGATCGATTGGGTCCGTTTGCCGCTCGATGACAAAACAACCTTTTCTCTTCTCAATCATGGACATACCTTGGGCGTCTTCCAGCTAGAGTCCGGGGGAATGACCGACTTGTCGAAACAGCTGCACATCGACTGCTTTGAAGAGATCATCGCCGTCGGGGCCCTCTATCGCCCGGGCCCGATGGAGATGATCCCCTCCTTCATCAACCGAAAACATGGCAAAGAGAGCCTCGATATCGACCATCCGCTGATGAAGGACATTCTTTCGGAAACTTATGGGATCATGGTCTATCAAGAACAGGTGATGCAGATCGCCGGCCGCTTGGCCGGCTATTCCTTAGGGGAAGGAGATGTGCTGCGCCGCGCGATGGGGAAAAAAGACAAAGAGGAGATGTCCAAGCAGCGGGAAAAGTTCCGCGAAGGGGCCCTCAAAAATGGGATCGACGCCGCGACCTCCATGAGAGTCTTTGACAAAATTGAAAAATTCGCTTCCTACGGGTTTAACAAGTCTCACGCGGCCGCCTACGCCTATCTGACCTATGTGACCGCCTATATGAAAGCACATTATCCGAAAGAATGGATGGCCGCCTTGATGACGACCGACCTTGACGATATCTCAAAGGTCGCCAAGATTATTCGGGAATGCCAGTCGATGTCGATCGCGATCCTTCCTCCCGACGTGAACGAATCGGACATCGAATTTGTCGCAACGCCCCGCGGCATCCGCTTTGCCTTAAGCGCGATCAAAGGGGTTGGCGAAGGCGTTGTTGAAGTCATCATTACAGAAAGAAAGCGGTCCGGGGCCTTTCTATCCCTGTATGACTTTCTAAAGCGGATCGATACGAAAAAAGTGGGAAAAAAAGTGATCGAACATTTGGCCGAGGCCGGATGTTTTGATTTCACGGGATGGACGCGCAAAGCCTTGCTCGCGAGCGTCGACCCGATATATTCCGCCGCCTCGAAGGACCAAAAGGAAACCGCGCGCGGCATCATCGACCTCTTTTCTCTCCTCGAAACGGCCCAGCCCGAATTTTCGGCTCCGCCTGCCATTGAGGGAGAAGTGCCCAAACAGCACCTCCTCAAAAGGGAAAAAGAGCTCCTCGGGTTCTACTTGACAGGCCATCCCATGGATGACTTTCGGGAGCAAATTCAAGGACTTTCTTGTATTCCTTTTCATGAGCTGGCAGAATTGGAGCACGATGTCGTGTTTAGAGCCGCGTTCATTGTGGAGGCGGTCCAGCTCCGCATCTCTTCCAAGAGCCAGAGGAAGTTTGCGATCTTGACGATCAGCGACGGCATGGAACAGTATGAACTGCCCATCTGGCCGGAGCTCTATGAAGAAAAGGGGCACCTGCTCGTCGACGGCCAGCTGCTTGCCGCCGTGTTGCAGATCGATAAAAAGGAAGAGACGCTAAAACTGCAGTGCAAATGGCTGGGCGACTTGACACAGCTGGATGAAAAGGGATGCACCGAGGCTTTTGACCGCGCAAAGAGGCAGGGGAAAATGAACGACAAAATCAACAAACAGAAAAAAGAAGAGGTCCCTTCCCAGTTGACCTTGAGGATTGATGCAGAGGCCTGCCGCTTGAGCCACATTTTAGAACTTAAAGATCTCTTCCGCACCTATCCAGGAAATTGTCCGATCCACATCGAATTTTGCATTAGCGATCAAAAAGTGAGCGCGCTCGCCATCGATTCCACCTGGGGAGTGACCCTCCATCCCCAACTGGAAGAGCGCTTGCGCACGTTTCCCTCGATTAAATCGATAAAAAAATAGGACCTTTATGAATATTATTTTCTCCCTGATCTTATTAGCGGCCCCCATGTCCTTGTCTGTGCAGGAACATTATAGCGCCGCTCTGATTGCATACGAAACGGAAAACTGGAAAGAGCTGGTGCTGCACGCCGACGCGGTGGCCAAAAATTTCACGACCACCCCATTCGCCGAAGAAGCCCAATTCTTTCTTGGTATCGGCTACTTTCACTTAGGCGAGTATGAAACAGCGAACAAACAACTCTCCGGCTACCTCAAAAAACAGGTTGCTCCCAAGCACTTCCAAGAGGCGATGGAGATCAAGTTTGCGATCGCGGAAAAATATCGGGAAGGCGCAAAGAAGCATCTGCTCGGATGGAGGACGCTGCCGAAGTGGGAGCCCGCCCAGGAAGAGGCCCTCAAACTCTATGATGAGGTCACGACAGGTCTTCCCAATCATGACATCGCCGCAAAAGCGCTCTACGGCAAAGCGCAGCTTTTATTTGCCCAGCAAGATTATTCGGAAGCAGTCGAGGTTTACCTGACCCTCATCCGAAGATTTCCCAAGCATGAACTGGCCCCTGAAGCTTACATCGCCATCGGAGGAGTCCATTTGACCCAATCTAAAATGGAATATCCCAATCCCGACTTTCTCGAACTTGCAGAACTCAACCTGCGCAAGTTCCGCCAAGATTTTCCGAGCGATGAACGGATTTCCAAAAATGAAGAGATGATCCTCGAGATGAAGGAAGTCTACGCAGGTTCACTGTATGAGACCGCAAAATTTTACGAGCGGACGAAAAAGCCTGACGCCTCGATCATCTATTACACAAAAATTCTCGATAAGTTTCCCGAAACGAAAGTCGCAGAGCGCGCCGAGCAACGTTTGAGCGTTTTGAAGAAATGATAAACTTTGCGTCTTTGCGTCTTTGCGTCTCTGCGTTTAATCTTCTTCTACGTCAGAATCTTGCCAAAAAATGGCTGTGCTTGATTTTACTCATGATGAGTTCCTGCGGATACCGATTTGCAGGTGACGGCGAGCAAAAAACGGTCACCATCCCCTACGTGATCGGGGATGTGGAGGGACAACTCACGAACGCTCTGATCCGGCAGATCTCTTCCACCTCTCAATTTCGTTACCATCCTTCTCATGGGCAACTCATCCTTAAAGTGGAGCTCATCCAAGATGTGAATGATAAAATCGGCTTCCGCTACCAGCGCAAAGAGGACCCGAAGTCGGCAGATAAGAATAAAATTAAAAAGCATCTATTCCCCACAGAAAATCGGCGCACGCTCACAGCTCAAGTGTCGCTCATTTCTTCCGCCACCGATGATATCGTTTATGGTCCTCTAACTGTTTCCGCCAATGCCGATTATGATTACATCGATGAGGGTTCCCTTTACGATCTTACCTATGAGATTGCCCCCGAAGAATTTATACCGATCCTCCGCTTTTCCGAAGGGCAATTAGATTCTATCGAAGGGGCGCAAGATGATGTGCTCACTCCTGTCTATCGCAGACTCGCCCAAAACATCTTGAGCGCTCTGTTTAACGAACTCTCCAACTGATTCCTTGACTCTCATTCGGATGATTTGCTAACCTCGTGCCTTCGCAAACCACAAGGGAGTATCGACGATGACAACCACACAGACCGTAACACCAGCAGAAAGCTCTTGCCTCAGTTTAACAATCAATGCTGTTCAACGTGCCGCTCATTCTTTTTATGAGACAGTAAAGCGTGTCATCTCCGCCGTATGGGAGTTTTTCGCAGGCTCTTCCAGTCAACCCGCTCTATCAACACCTGTGACGAATGCAGTCATCCCTCCCACAAACACTCCAAACACAGCGGCACTGCCCCCTGCAACTGCCAACTCTGCAGTGGCAAACACCGTCACAGCACAAGCCGTGATTGCGGCAACGCCAGCCGTCGCTCCTGCAGCAGCCGCACCTTCAGTTCCCGTAGTCGCGCCAAGAGCAGATGCACCCGCAGGTACTGCAGCAGCTCCCGCACTAACTTCAGCGGCAAGATTAGCCACAGATCCTGCAGTAGTAAATGTCTCAGCGCCTGCGTCAACAGCCCCTGCAGCCGCAACCGCAACAGCTGCAACCTCTCCGGCAACAGAATTTAGACATTCCTCAGGTTCCGACTCTTCTTCAGATGCGGGTTTAGCGGAATTTGTCAGCCTAGGCACAGGGCCCGTAGCAGCGGAAACATCGGCCGTGGCTCCTGCAGCAGCTCATGTGCCAGCGCCTGCTGCTGTGGCGGCATTGCCTACTGCGTCAGAATTGCCAAGACGGCCTGCGTGCGGGAAGAAATTGCCCACAACAGCGGCCTTTGATGGGATCAGTCCAGCGGCAGCTAGAGCAACGTTACGCACTGTGGCCGGGCCCAGGTCGTCTACAAGTACGGCCTCGGCTCCAAGGACTGTTGCCCCAGTAATGCTCCCACGCGCAGCAGCAACCGGACTTGCCGCTCCTTCCACCAGCGCACCCTCCACAGCTTCTTCTTCAACGTCAGCATTTGCAAGCGCAGCACTCTCAACTATCGCTACTGGCGGGGCAAACGATTTTTCTATGACACTGGGTGAACACGAGGCATTGGCTGCGCTGGCGCAGGGTCGTTCAGAACAAACTATTGTACGTACTCGCGAGGGATATGATGTTCGAATGTCAGTTGGTGAGTATGAGGCATTAAGTAGAGCGGCGCGCAGCGAAGCTCTAGCCTCGGCGCTACCCCTTCCACCTACCGGAGCTACTCCACCAGCTAATTTTGCCTTTCATCCCGTGGACCATTCACCTGATGTGGAGTGCATGGGAAATGCTGAAGACGCTCAGAGAATAACGGAAAACGCGCGCCTTCTCGTTGAAGGTTATATTCGGGGAGAGCTTGTCTAAGCGGTGGCCCTAAGGCTTCTTGCCCATGGAAGAAATGAGCGCCTCGGTGTCTTGAACTTCTGTGAGGAAGTGCTGGAGGATCTTGAGAATGTATTTGGGAGTGTTGTAAACTCCGGTGGTGGAAAAGACAATCTCGAGATGAGGTTTGTTTTGCGCGACAAGAGCGATGAAGGTGGTCGTCGAAGAAAGAGAGTCTACGGTCTTCGGAACGATCCAAATCGCAAACTGGTCGTTGAATAACGTCACTTTGTCCACGGTCTCGATTACGTGGAAGTAGTGGGACAGGTTGTCGGTCGTTAAGTTTTGTTCGAGTTGGGCATGAGAGAGGAGTCCTAAGTCGTTGAGGAGCCCGATATTAACTGTGATGATGCCGTCGGGAACCCACTTTGCGAGGTTCTGGGAAAACTCTCGATAAGCATCTTCGAGCTGATTGGGGTTGATCATACCATCTCCGATTTGTTATACCTTGCCATATCTTGAGTCTAACCCCTCATTGGACCGTTTGTCAACATATTTTTTACTATTGAATAGTTGAGAATTATTTTAAAGGACAAGGATGAAATCTCTAATCTTCTTCTGCTGCGTATGGATGTTAACCGCTGAGGCTAAACCGCTTAAGGTGGATGTCGCGGCCCAGTCGGCAATTTTGATCAATGCGGAAACCGGAGCGGTCCTCTACGAAAAAGAGAGCCATAAGCCCTGTTTCCCGGCGAGTACCACCAAAATCGCAACGGCCCTTTATGCCTTAGAGAAGAAGGGAGGGGCCTTAAACGATGTCGTGCAGGCGACGCCGGAAGCCCTAGCGCTGCGAAAAGGGGCGCAGTCTCCTCCGCACCGGTTGATACCGGATGGGACCCACATGGGGCTCAAGACAGGGGAGGAGCTGCCGCTGCAGGCGTTGATCCATGGGTTGATGCTGGTCTCCGGCAACGATGCTGCCAATGTCATCGCCGAGCATGTTTCGGGCGATGTTCCCCGGTTTATGGAGGAGTTAAACGCCTACCTGCGCGCCCACGGGATCCATGAGACGAACTTCTGCAATCCTCATGGTATTCATGTTGAGGAACATAAAACCACCGCCAACGATTTGGCGAAGATGGCGCAGCTGGCATTAAAACACCCTACATTTAGAGAGGTTGTAAAAACGGTCCACTTTACCCGGCCTGAAACGAACAAACAGCCCGCCTCTACGCTCACCCAAATGAATAGGCTTTTAAAACCGGGAGCCTCCTATTATCCCAAAGCGATCGGCATTAAGACCGGCTACCATTCAAACTCAGGGCCCACGTTAGTGGCTGCGGCAGAACATGAGGGACGGACGCTGATTGCTGTCATTCTCGGCGCTGTCGATGGGACGCGCCGTTTTAAGGATGCAATCGCCCTTTTTGAAGCGGCTTTTTCTCAAAAGCCCATCCAACGCGTCTTCTTCTCCAAGCGGTATGATCTCTTTTCCTGCCAAGTCAAAGGGGCTAAGGATAAATTAGAGGCCGCGCTTCCCGAAGATCTGACGTATGAATATTATCCTGCGGAAGAGCCGCAGGTGACAGCCCTGATTCATTGGAGCCGGAAAAAACTTCCCATCAAGGAGGGAGACGTTGTCGGGGAAATGCGGCTGATGACGGCGGACCACAAGATGCTGAAGAGCGCGCTGCTCTACGCCGTGAGGGGATTAGAGGGAACCTATTGGTTTCAAGCCAAGGCGTTCGTCGGAGAGCATTTTATTTTGATTTTGATCGTGGGATCTTTGATGCTGGGCATTGCCTTCGCTCTTTTGTATTTCAAGAAAGAGGCGGAGGAAGTCGCTGAGTGAAAGTTCTTCGGGGCGCAACGTCCCGGGGACACCAGCGCGCTCTAGGGCCGATTCGATGGCGGGAAAAACAGGTTTTAGCGACGCGCGGAGCATTTTGCGCCGTTTCCCAAAGGCTGTGCGCGTTAACAGGAAAAATTCTTCTGCGGGGACCTCTTTTGGCGTTTCTCTGAGATCAAGCTTGATCACTGCGGACTGCACCTTTGGGGCCGGGAAAAAACAGGTGGGCTCTACGGTAAAGCTGTAGGCTGCCTTGCAATAATATTCCAGAAATAGCGTTAGCGAACTATAGGCAGAGGTTCCGCGCTCTGCCGTCATACGCTGCCCCACTTCTTTTTGCACCATCACAGTGATCGAAGAAAAGTGAGCATGCATGGGCAGCAGCTTGGCAAGGACGGGGGTGGTAATGTGGTAGGGAAGATTGGCGACGACTTTTGCTCTTTGTGGGATCTCAAATGAAAAGGCGAGGACATCTTCGCAGAAGACCGTCAAACGCCCGTCTTCGGTTTGGAGGCGCGCTAAAGATTCTGCAAAGACCGGATCTTTTTCAATTGCCATCACATGAGCCCCGGCTTGGAGAAGGACTTGTGTGAGGGCTCCGGGGCCGGGCCCAATTTCCACAATCAGGTCCCCGGGCTTTACATCGGCAACTTTCACGATTTTTCGCAGGATGTTGCCATCGATCAAAAAATTCTGCGAGAGCGACTTTTTCGCTCTCACGTTCAAACTGCTGAGAAAGCTGTGCAGCTGGCTGGGTTGATAGATCATTTCAGGACAAACGGGACGAAATCGGGTGGGAGGGACTCGCGCATGTGCTTTTCGTCAAAATTGTAGCGTTGGCGCAGTTTGGAGGCATAGACGGCTGTCTCTCTCGCCATCGCTTGTTGGATAAGCTGGTTTTCGATGTTCATCGCCACTTTTTCAAATGGGGGCGGCTCGTGCATGACGTGGTCTTTGAGATAAAAAATACGGTAGACATTGGTTTTGTCCGCGCGGCTTACCTGGGATACCGGCGGGCTAAAAGATCCCTTCGTGAGGTTCATCAAGACTTCTTTGTGCGATTTGGCCACCTCTTTGTCAGTGACGGCGTAGTCTTGAGAGACCTGGATCGCGATGCCTTCCTGCTTGAGCGTCTCGGCGGTGTCTTGGAAGGACTTTTTTTCCTTAGACAGGAGGGCGAACGCTTTGTCGGCAATCAATTGTCCCACATCTGCCTGCGGAGCGCGGATGGAGAGGACCTGATATTTCCACTCTTCAACAGGTGGATTTTTCTGAACGTATTCTTTATAGGTCTTTTTGACCTCTTGCGGACTGATCCCTTGCAAGGCGCGCGAGTTGGCCTTGAACCAGGTCATCTGCTGCACAATCTTTTCTTGATAGATCATCGTCTTTGCTTCTTCATAGGTGACGTTCAGAGCATCGAGCGTTGAGATGACGTTAGGGCCGAATCGCTCCTGCATGGTCTCGCGCACATCAGAGTCGGAAATTTTTAAGTCTTTTCCTTCCGCATCCGCCATGATCAGCTCGGTATTGATCATCTCATCGAGTATCGGTTTCCAGTTTTGCATGTAGTACTGATATCTCGCCGCTTTTGAATCCAAGTATTGAGGATAGCGCTGGCTCATATGGACATCCATCTGCTTCATCACATCAAGGAGAGAAAAAGCTTTGCCATGGACATTGGCTAAAATGCGGTTGTTCACGATCAGCTCTTCCGTTTCCTCCATCAGAGGGTAGGGAATGTTCGCATGAACGGCAAGCGGGCTCAAGGCTAAGAGGAGCGCAAGTAATCTTTTCATGGATACCATCGTAACAAATTAGTTCTTTTTCAGGATAGCGCCGAAAAAGCCATCCATCCCTTTGCTCTGCGGAAAGGTGAAGAAGAGATCGCCCGCAAGCGACAGGTTAAACGTTTCTTGAAAATAACGGATCTGGTCCTGGTTTTCTTCGGGAAAAACGCTGCAGGTGGCGTACACAATTTTACCGTCGTCTTTTAAGAACTCCAACGCTTTTTTAAAGATCTCGCGCTGCTCGCTCGCGAGGCGGGGGATCATTTCAAGCTCAAATTTCCACTTCATATCGGGATTGCGGCGGAGGGTGCCCGATCCGCTGCAGGGGGCGTCGACAAGGACCCAGTCCATTTTCTTTTTGAGAAGGGAAGTTTTGGGATCGTCGGGATAAAAAATCTGCGCATTTTGCACCCCGGCGCGTTTCAGCCGTTTTTTTGCCTCCTCAAGGGCCTGGCGGCGAATATCGTGCAAATAAATTTGTCCTTTTCCCTGCGTTGCCGGGGCAAACGCAAGCGTTTTTCCTCCAGATCCTGCGCAATAGTCCAAGATGTGATCGCCCGGTTTTGCTCCGACCAAGGCAGCGACACGCTGACTCCCTTCGTCCTGGATTTCAAAAAGGCCGTTTTTAAATTCTTCCATCGCAAAAAAGTTTAGCTTGTGTTGGAACACAAGGCCGACATCTGATGTAGGGCAGTAGGAGATTGAATACTGATCTTTCCACTTCTGAAATAATTCCTCGCGGGAAATTTTTAATGTGTTCACACGAAGGGTGACGGGGGCCTGTTCATTGGAGACGAGGCAGAGAGAGGAGGCTATTTTTTCCCCGTAATGTTTTTCCAGCTGTTGGAAGTAAATTTTAGGGAAGCTGACGCGTATGTGCGGGGGAAGCGCCTCGGTGTTAAGAGTATGCATCTGAAGATAGAGCTGATACCGTTTTTCCCAGGAGGGGGTATCAACGCAAAAATAATCGAGCAGCCCTCTCCAGCGGGTCATTCCGTAGACGGTGTCGCTAATCCATTTTCTGTCCTTGGACCCCACGGCGGTATGGGCCCGAAAATATTGGCTCATATACACGTCAAGGGGCAATCCGCGCGGCGCGAATGAATTTAAAATAGAAAAAAGATGGTGTTCACGAAATGAATGGCGCATATCAACTTGAATTTAGATAAAATAATTGCGCCATTGTAACACGAACGTTTGAAAGAGTCAAACGTTTGGGTAAGCAGAGATAGGGGATTATTAATGGATTTTTTTGAAGGGTGTTTCCATAGATCATGTCGGGGACATGGCACTTCGTATCCATGTCCCCGACATGTATAAAGGGACGCTACTGCTGAGAAATAATTGTAAACAACGTTCGGTTCTATTGCCTTGAATCGTATTACTGCATTATGATAACTTGATGTAAAAATCAAACCAGAAAGCAAACCGGCCTTTTACTTTTGAGACCTTCCTCAGGATCGAATTATGGCAATCCTCCAAGTCATCCTTGCTGCTGTGGGCAGACTCTGCTTGAGTCTGATGTTCATTCTTGCCGCGTTAAATAAAATCTTGGATTGGCAAGGGGCTGAACTGAATCTCACTAATGCTCTCAATGAATGGGTCCATTATACTCAGGGCATTGAGTGGGCCCAAAAAATCTTTGACGAGTTGCTTCCCCGCGTTTCCTTGCTGCTGCTCGTGAGCTGCCTGATGCAGCTTGTGGGCGCTCTTTTGCTTCTTTTTGGGCACAAGCTCCGGTTCGCTGCACTCCTTTTAGCTTTGGTTTTAGCCCCCTATATCGTGTTATTTCACCATTTTTGGTTTTTGCAGGACGCCGAAAGGAGCGTTCAAACGACCATGTTTCTACAAAACTTAAGCATTTTGGGCGGTCTTCTCCTCCTGCTAGCCTACGGCGGTGGTGGGAAAGGGAAGAAATCGGAAGATGCTTAATCTAATCATATCTTGGGCCATCGTCGCTTTTGGACAGCCGAGCTGGGTTCCAATCCTGGGTCCTGTCGCTGCGGTTTGCGGGTTCGCCCTGTTTTGGAAAACCGTCGTTTCGCTGAACAAAGTGCAGAAATTTTGGCGCGGGACCTTATGGTTTGCCTGTGTCGAGCTGATCCATTTGTCCTGGATGACCTCGATTGACTATCAAGGATTTTATATTTTATTTTCCTACGCCGCCATCGCTCTCTGGATGGGGGCGCAGTTCGGCTGTTTAACCCTTTTGATCACCCAGCCCTTTAATCTAGGTAAGGCCCTTACTGCCGCTGCCCTTTGGACGCTTATGGAGTGGGGTAGGCTCCATATTCTCTGCGGTTTTTCTTTCAATCCTGTCGGATTAGCTCTCACAAGTTACACGGTGCCGATGCAGTTTGCTGCCCTTTTTGGGGTGCTGGGGCTTTCGTTTTGGGTGATGCTGGTCAACGGGGCGGTTTTGGCGGCGCGCAGCCGCAAGGCAATGGGTGGCGCCGCTGTTTTAGCGCTCATTCCCTACGCATTTGGCTTGGCGCATGTAGCTTTCCAAGAAAAAAGTTTTATCCGGGAGCAAAAAAATCTTCAGCCCCTAACGATTGCCTTAGTGCAGCCGGGGCTTTTGCCCTCAGAAAAGATCCCTCTCGCAGAATACCCCAGAGATTTTATTTCACCCTGGGAACAATGGGTCCATATTCTTCGCTACCTCAAAGAACAAAATAAAAAAAGTTTTGACTTGATTGTTCTTCCCGAGGCGGTCGTTCCCTTCAGTTCAGGGGCCTGTATCTATAATTATGGGGACGTTCTCCAAATTTTATATCGGGAGCTCGGCCCGGAAATCCAGGATAGGCTGCCCCCCTTAGCGGGGTCATTTGGCAATGCAGAGAAGGTTTCCAATGCATTTTGGGCCCAGGCGATTGCGAACTATTTTCATTCTGAACTGATTGCTGGAATGGATGAAGAAGATAGACGGGATAAAAAATATTACAGTGCAGCCTTCCACTTTATTCCCGGAGCCCATCAGGTCAATCGTTACGAAAAACAGGTGCTGGTTCCCTTGGCTGAGTACTTACCGTTTGAATGGTGCCGCAGCTTTGTCGCCTATTATGGAATTGTAGATTTTTTTACTCCGGGAGGGGAAACTAAAGTTTTTAAGAATAAAATTCCCTTGTCGATTTCTATCTGCTATGAAGAGACCTTCTCCAATCTCATTCGGGAAGGAAGGGTCAAAGGGGCGCGCCTTTTTGTGAATGTGACAAATGATAATTGGTATCCCGGCTCCCGTCTGGCCGCGCAACATTTTGATCACGGCAAGCTCCGAGCGATAGAAAACGGGGTCCCCCTCCTTCGGGCCTGTAATAGCGGGATCACCGCCGGTGTCGATAGTTTGGGCCGCACGCTTTATCAGATGGAAGAAGAAAAAAAAGGGGCGGTTTATTTCGAATTCATCCCTTATACCTTTCAAACCTTGTATACAGTTTGGGGAGATCTAGGGATTATTTCAGTATGCATTCTCTCTTTGATCGGGGTGTTCGTTGCCCAAAAGAAATTTTTAAGAAAGTGAAAAACAAACAAATTTAACCAATTGCGATCTTTTCTCGTCTTATTGTAGTCTAGTACCGTTTCGAAGTCTCATCTGTAAGATTTGATAGTTTGTTGCGAAGACCAAAAACACAGGTTCTTCCCCTCCTTAAGGTGTCGACCCAAAGTTAAAATGTCACAGAAAATTTTTAAACCTTGCTGAAAATAGGTAATTGGGCTAACTTTTTATAGTTTAAAGAAGTTCAGAAAGTGATTACTGAGGTATCGTTTGACACTAACGACAGAGCTAGAGCTGCAAAAAGGATCGATGGTCAGCCAAAGACAGCGCACGTTGAAGGTCTCTATCCATTTGTCGGGCCATGCTTTATTTACAGGGACGCACGTCCATCTCAAGATCCATCCTGCGACGGCCGGGTCCGGCATCGTTTTTCAACGGACCGATTTGCCAAACCGTCCCCGGCTGAGCGCCAAACTCGAACATGTGCAGGCAACGCCCAGATGCACGATTTTAGGTCATGAAGGTGTTATCATTCAAACAGTTGAACATCTTCTTTCCGCGCTGCTTGCTTGCGGAATCGACAATGCTTTGATTGAAATTGACGGAGCAGAATTGCCGATATTTGATGGAAGCGCCCTGGTATTTGTTGAACAGATTGAAGCTGCCGGCGTTCTAGAGCAAGAAGAGCTTAAAGCTGTTTACCGTCTGAGGGCTCCCGTTTCTTGGTCGCAAGGCGATGTGCACTTGGTCGCTCTCCCGTCCGATGAATATCGGATCACCTACACCCTATCTTATCCCCACTCTTCCGTCGTCGGAACACAATATTATTCTGTACAGGTAAATGAGGATCGTTTTAAAAAGGAAATTGCACCCTGTCGCACTTTCTGCATTTATGAGGAAGTGGCCCCTCTGGTCGAAAAAGGTTTGATCAAAGGGGGAGGTTTGGAGAACGCGGTGATCATTAAAGACAACCGAGTTGCCAATCCCGGAGGCCTTCGCTTCCCCGACGAAATGGTGCGCCATAAAATATTAGATGTGATCGGAGATCTTTCGTTGATGGGCTTTTCTTTTCTAGCACATATCATCGCGGTCCGTTCAGGTCATAGCTCTAATGTGGCATTTGCCAAACAGGTACTTACTAAGATGGAGAGATTGTAATGTCTGCAACGGTTGCTCATAAGCCTCCTGTCATTTTTGATGCGAAAGAGATCATAAAAATTCTGCCGCATCGCTATCCCTTTTTATTGGTCGATAGAATTGTTCATCTGAACATTGAGGAAAACATCATCATTGGTCAAAAGAATGTGACCGTGAACGAACAGTTTTTTGTCGGACATTTTCCCGGAGTGCCTATCATGCCTGGGGTGTTGATCTTGGAAGCTCTCGCCCAAACAGGCGGGATCCTGATCCACCAGAAAGGATACACCCGGCAGATTGCTTTGCTGCTCACGATTAATAATGCAAAGTTCCGCAGGCCCGTGGTGCCCGGAGATGTTCTACTTTTGCATGCGACCGGCATGCACGTCAGTGCAAAAGGGGGAAGGATCGTAGCCAAAGCGACCGTAAATGACCAACTTTGTGTAGAAGCTGAAATAGGGTTTGCCCTTGTTGATAGGGACCAGCTCTGATTATTCAAAATTTAAAAGAATTGGAATCACATGTCTAAAATACATCCTGCCGCAATTATAGAGCCCGGTGCACAGATCGGGAAGAATGTAACAGTCGAAGCGTATGCCATCATCAAAGGCACCGTAGTTTTAGAAGATGATGTCGTGATCAAGTCTCATGCCTATATCGATGGGAACACGACCATTGGCCAGGGGACCGTCGTATGGCCGTCGGCGAGCATCGGGACGAAAACGCAAGATCTTAAGTTCCGCGGAGAAAAAACCTATGTGATCATTGGTAAATTCTGTGAGATCCGCGAATTTGTGACCATCAATTCCTCTTGCCAGGAAAATTCCGTGGTCCGTATCGGCGACCATTGCTTGATTATGGCCTACTGCCATGTCGCCCATAATTGCGTGATCGGAAATCGCGTCATTATGGCAAACAATGCCATGTTAGCTGGGCACGTCACCGTCGAAGATTTTGCTATTATCGGCGGCATGACCCCCGTCCACCAATTTTCTCGCATCGGCTGCTATGCCATGGTAGGGGGCTTGAGCCGTATCACGCACGATGTCCCTCCCTACACAATCGGCGCGGGGGTTCCCTACAAACTCGGCGGCCTTAACTTAGTGGGCCTGAAAAGACAAGGGTTCCCTTATGAAGTGCGCCGCGATCTGACCAGGGCTTTCCGGCTAACCTATCGTTCAGGGCTTCATTTGACCGAAGCGATTGAAAGAATCCAAGACGAGATCGAGATCACCCCTCACATCCAACATTGGCTTGAGTTCTGCCGCAATTCCCGCCGAGGTTTGATCGGACTGCAAGGGATTGCCCATGAACCCCAAGAAGATTTTGAAGAGTTTGAAGAGCTGCTAGAAGAAGGCGTCTAAAAACCTGGAATGAAGATCGTATTTTTTGGGACTTCCCCTTTTGCCGCTCGCATTCTTTCTTTTTTACTTTCTCAAAACGTAGAAATTTTGGCTGTCGTGACAAGACCTGACCGCCCTCGCGGAAGGTCGCAGCAGCTTACACCTCCTCCCGTTAAAGAAGCCCTAAACCAAGACATCCCCGTCCATCAGCCTGAAAAAGCCTCCACACCCGAATTTGCCGCAACCTTGGCAGAATACAAAGCAGACCTCTTCGTTGTGGTCGCTTATGGGGAAATCATTAAGCAAAATATCTTAGACATCCCCAAATGGGGGTGCATCAATATCCACGCCAGCCTGCTTCCCAAATACCGCGGAGCCGCACCCATGCAGAGATGCCTCCTGGCAGGGGATCCCCTTACCGGGGTCACCATCATCGAGATGGTCCTCAAGATGGATGCCGGAGATATGCTGGGGACCGCAGAGGTCGCTGTTTCCCCTTCGATGACATGCGGTGAATTAGAAGAAAAACTTGTCACAGCGTCATGTCCGCTACTTCTAAAAATTTTGCATGACTTTGAACAGGGGACAGTCAAAAGAATTCCCCAAAATCAGGATGGCGTAACGTTTGCGCACAAAATCACTCCTGAAGATGAAAAAATTAACTGGACAGACCCTGCCCAAGACCTTCATAACCGCATTAGAGCGCTTTCTCCCGCTCCGGGAGCCTGGTGCACCCTCTGGGTGGGCAGTGAAGCAAAAAGGCTTAAAATCAAACGTTCTGCCCCTATTTTAGAAAAGAAGGGCCAGCCAGGAGAAATTTTAGTCTTTGATGCTAAGGAGGGATTGCAGATCGCGTGCGGCCAAGGCGCCCTTGCCCTCCTCGAGGTTCAGCTCGAGGGAAAGAAGACAATGAAAACTGAAGATTTTATTAAAGGGGTTCATTGTTCAATTTCATTTCTATAATGAAATTATTTTTCGATTTAATCTAACTAAGTATACATGTTATAATACTGTATTATGACAAGTTACATTACAAAATATATTCCAGATTTTCCTTATAAGAAGCAAATCTTCAACGGGACCTCCCTTGCTTTAGATTGGATGGAGCGCCTCAACCCGGAACATACCGTTTCTCGGATTTGGGGTCAGTTTAAAGATAAAAAAGGTATTTTAGATGATCTCGCCAAGCCGCTCAAGCTGAACAAAAAGGTCGTCAAACTGCAGGACGAATATCGTGTTTGGAATGATTGGCAGTTGAATAAATCTTTAGAGGTTGTCCGCGCAGGCGCTGATGTGGTGAAAGTGGCGATTAGTTCCGTAAAAGTCATCAATCGTTACGCGTTCTCTTTTCTGCCGCCGTTAATCAAGGCAGCTCTGACTTCAGTAGCGGCAGGCGCCGGGCTTTCTGCGAGCGCTGCTCTTGTGGGGATCAATTCCTATCGACTGTATGAGTACAGCGATGTCACTGTAACGGGAGAAAACGCCCTCATCCAAGCTGCGTCGCGCTTTGTGACCAGCGTTTATGGCCTCATTGCCGCCATCTTGATGACAGTGGCGTTATTTATTCACATCCCCATTTCTTCCTTCCTCATCCTAGCACTCTTCACCTGCATGTACCTCACCGAAATCTTCTCAGACACCTGGATCACTTTTTAAGAAAAGAAAGATCAGGAAATGTCTAAAATAAAATTTCCAGGAATTCAGGAGGAGTGCTTCCATAGATCATGTCGGGGACACCACACTCCGTGTCTGGCGTCCCCGACATGTGTAAAGGGGCAGCACTGTAAAGAAAATAGTTTTGAACAATTTCGCCTTTTCCGCTGCTGCGGGAAAGGCTCCTCAAACTCTGTTGTCGACAAGTAGCGAAAGATTTGTTATAAAACCTCTGCATGATGATTGCCTGTGACAAATGATTTTATGAAAATTTAGGGCTTATGACTCCCAGTTCAGCTGATATCTCATCGATGGATCGCTTTTCTGCGTACTTCTATTCAGCGACTTCGCTGTATGCAGCAGGGCGGACCGCCTGGAGCCTCGTTAAGTTTCAGGAGGCTTGCACCCTAGAGAAAGGGCTGGCTTTGTTTGTCGATACCGTCTATTTGTGCGCCTCAACGGTGACTTTTATCTATACAGCAAATAAAGTCCGATGGCTCTCTTGGGCGATCCCCCATAAATTTGAGAGAACGCTCAATTTCTCCTCTTTGATCATCCAAATTATTTCTGGAGAGCATTCGTTAAAAGTGCGCACTCCGGGCGTAGACCCCTACCCTATGATCCGTCAGGCCTATGTCGTGGCCACAGTGATTTTCGCAGTGCTGGAAGTGATCACCCTTTTTTACGTCAACTCGGTCACAAATGCCCTATATTGCACTTTTATGGTGACCAGTTTTAGCCTTCTAGGGGTGGGAAGCTATCTCACGCATTCCTCGCCGTCTCCGGGAGCCGCTCCAAATGCCGCACCCTAAGCTTTCCCTATGGGAATGGGCCCTGATTTCTGCCGTGTTTGGGGCGATCGCCTCGCTAATTGTGATCATTTTTCTCGAAAATTGTTGAAAAAATATCTGAGAAGGAACTATCCTAGCACATTAGATGAGAGGCTCGGAGAAATTTTGATTGTGTAAAAATCAAGAATTTTGATAGCCTTTCCGCTTTGGCGAGATTTGAGAAGTAACCTAGTCTAATCGCTTCCGCCTTCCACTCTGTTTTTTAAGGAAAAATTATGACACTAAAGATCATAGGAAGAAAAAAAGGTATGACGCGGCTCTTTGATGAGAAGGGCGATGTTGTCGTTTGTACCGTAATTGCCGTCGAGCCTAATGTCGTCACCCAGATTAAGCATAAGGATAAGGAAGGCTATAACGCCCTGCAATTATCCGGGATTGTGGCGAAGGGGGGCCGTCGCGGAAATGTGACCAAGCCATTGGTTGGGCACTATGCGAAAGCGGGTGTTGAGCCTAGATTATACATGAAGCAGTCGAAAGTGGAAAATACGGAGTCTTATGCCCTCGGGCAAGAGATCGGCGTCGCCTATTTTTCCGACAACCAATTTGTCGATGTGACAGGGACGTCAAAGGGGAAAGGGCACCAAGGGGTAATTAAGCGCCATGGTTTTGCCGGCGGCCCCGCGGCCCACGGTTCCGGATTTCACCGACACGGCGGTTCTTGCGGGATGAGAACATCTCCCGGACGCTGCTTGCCAGGTCAGAAAAAATCGGGCCGTATGGGCGGCGAGCAAGTCACGACCCAGAGTTTGAGAGTATTAAAGATTGATGAAGAGAAGCAGGTGATCCTCGTCCAAGGCGCGGTCCCCGGCTGTATCAACGGAGTCGTCTACCTCATGAAACCTAAGAAGAAAGCGAAATAGGAGTACATTGTGGCTACGGTCAAAAAATATAATCTTTTAGGTCAAGAGGTGGGTGAAGTGAAGCTGCCTGAAGATCTCGTAAAGGCGGACGCAAATCGCCAAATGATCAAAGACTACCTCGTAGCATTAGCTGCGAACGCTAGACAATGGACCGCGCACACCAAGAACCGTTCAGAGGTCAATCATACTGGGAAAAAGCCTCACGCCCAAAAAGGGACGGGAAGAGCCCGCCAGGGATGTCTTGCGGCTCCTCAGTACAAAGGCGGCGGAAGAGTGCATACGCCAAGAATGAAAGAAGACCAGCATGTGCGCATCAATAAAAAAGCGAGAAGGGCGGCCATCCGCCATCTGCTCTCAGAGAAGATTTTAGACAACAAACTCCATGTTCTTCAGTTCGAAACATTTTCCGCTCCAAAAACCAAGAAAATCGTCGACTTCCTCCGCAGCCGTGAAATGGAAGGAAAAAGGGTTCTGTTCCTCGGCGACGAACTCGCTGAAAAATATGTTCCATTTATCCAAAGCATGGGCAATATACCTAAAGTTGAGTTTATGCTGACGCCCAATGTGAGCGGCTATGATGTCGCTGTCAACCATGAACTTGTGGTCCTTGACGGAGCTGTCGACCAATTGATGATCCTATTAGGGGGAGGCGAGTAACTATGTTAAAGAAAACACCATATGACGTTGTCAAATCGCGCCATGTCACTGAAAAGACGAGAATGCTCGAAAACCTTCAGTATAATCAGAGCAATCCTTGTATTAAAAAGTGCGAAGCCCCAAAATACGTCTTTCTCGTGGATAAAAGAGCGAGCAAGCAAGAAATTGCCCTCGCCCTCGAAGAGATTTATGCAGAAAAAAGCATTAAAGTCGTCGCTGTAAACACGAGTAATTACAAGCAGAAGCCTAAGTCCGTAAGAGGGCGAAGAGGCCTTAAGCCGGCCTTTAAAAAAGCGATCGTCACCCTGGAAAAGGGACAAGCGATCGATGATAAAGTATAAACGGGAGTTTTGAAAGAATTATGACAAAGAAATTTCGTCCGGTCACTCCTAGCCAAAGAGAGCTGGTCCTCACTAGTAATGAAGAATTGACCCGTATTGGGCGTCAAACAGTCGCTCCTCTGAAAAATCTGCTTGTGACTAAGAAACGCACCGGCGGTCGTAACCACCATGGTCACATCACTACGCGTCATATCGGCGGCGGATGCAAACGATTTTATCGCCTGATCGATTTTAAGAGAGATAAAGAGAATATCCCGGCCAAAGTTGCCTCGATTGAGTACGATCCCAATCGGACCGCGCACATTGCCCTCCTCCATTATAACGATGGAGAAAAAAGATATATCATTGCTCCGCAAGGGCTCGCTGCCGGCGCTACCGTCATCACGAGCGATGAGCCGCCCTTCAACGTGGGCTGCTCGATGAAAATGAAATTTATGCCCTTGGGCTCTGTCATTCATAACATTGAATTGCAGCCGGGCCGTGGAGCTAAACTTGTCCGCTCTGCTGGATTGTCCGCTCAGCTCATGGCGCGCAGCGCGGGTTATGTCACGTTAAAAATGCCTTCGGGCGAAGTCCGCTTGGTCAATGAAAATTGCAAAGCGACCTTTGGTGCCGTTTCCAATGCCGAGCGCAATCTACGGATCGAAGGGAAAGCCGGGCGGAACCGCTGGAAAGGAATTCGACCCACCGTACGCGGAACCGCGATGAACCCGGTCGATCACCCGCACGGGGGAGGCGAAGGAAAGCATAACGGATACATTCCTCAAACACCATGGGCGATGTACACGAAGGGATTCCGCACCAGATCGAAGAAGAAATCGAATAAATGGCTTGTCAAGGACCGTAGGAAATAGGGAGAATTATGGGAAGATCGTTAAGAAAAGGGCCTTTTGTAGACCATCACCTTTTAGCTAAAGTTGAAAAGTTGAATACCATGGGCATGAAAAAACCAATTAAAACATGGTCCCGCCGTTCCATGATCATTCCTGATATGATCGGGCATACCTTTGAGGTCCACAACGGTCGAAAGTTCATCCTCGTCTTTGTTTCGGAAAATATGGTTGGACACCGCTTAGGCGAGTTTTCCCCTACCAGGATCTTTAAAGGACACTCCTCTAAGAAAGCGCTTGAAGCCGCAGCCGGCGCTCCCGTCGCCGCCGCAGGCGCAGCCGCTCCCGCAGCCGCAGCTGGCAAACCGGCAGCCGCCGCAGCCGGCAAACCGGCCGCACCCGCAGGAAAACCGGCAGCAGCTAAACCCGGAAACGGTAAATAAGGAACAACACCATGCAATACGCAAAAGCAATCACGAAAAATGTGCGAGTGCCCCCAAGAAAAGCGCGCCTTGCCGCTGATGTGATCCGAGGAATGACAGTAGAAGACGCTTCGCTGCAACTGCAGTTTAGCCCCATGAAAGGGGGCAAGCTTTTAAAGAAAACGTTGGACAGCGCCGTGGCCAATGCCGAAACACAACTCAATGTGCAGCGCAGGGATCTCAGAGTGTATGAAGTGCGCGTCGATGCAGGACAAGTCCTGAAAAGAGCAAAGTCCAGAAGCAAAGGATCGCGCGTGCCAATTATGAAAAGGACCAGCCATTTTACAATCATTGTAGCAGCGGAATAAGAAGGGAGAATCATGGGACAAAAAACATCACCAATCGGCTTTCGTTTAGCGCGAAACAAAAAATGGAGATCTATCTGGTTCGCTAACAAGCAAGAATTTGGAGCGCAGATCGGCGAAGACGTCTTTATAAGAAAATATTTACTGGCAAAGCCTTGCTGCTCCGGGGCTTCGCAGCTCACAATTAAGAGGATGAGCGGCAAAATTGAAGTGACCATCCATACCGCAAGGCCTGGACTCGTGATCGGAAAAAAAGGTGCTGAAATCGACATTTTAAAACAAGAGTTGAAAGCCTTAACGGGAAAAGAGATCTGGATTGAAGTCGAAGAGATCAAACGGCCCGACCTCGACGCCAAGCTTGTTGCCGACGGCATTGCGAAGCAGCTGGAGCGCAGGGTTCCTTTCAGAAGGGTCATGAAAAAAGCGCTGCAAGCGTCGATGGATGCGGGGGCTGCCGGGATCAAAGTCCAAGTGTCGGGCCGTATTGGCGGAGCCGAAATTGCGAGGACCGAGTGGTATAAAGAGGGAAGAGTTCCTCTTCATACCTTAAGGGCCGATATTGATTATTCCATGGGAAGAGCGGAGACCACGTATGGGTCGATCGGCGTGAAAGTGTGGATCAATAAAGGCGACGATCAAATTTCTAAAGCAGTCGTAGGAGGCTAAAGCCAATGAGCAAATCGATGCCGGCCCGAACAAAATTTAGGAAGATGCAAAAAGGCCATATGACAGGCCTCAGCAAAGCTGCGACATTCGTCGATTTTGGAGAATTTGGGATGCAAGCCTTAGAAAGAGGCCGCGTCACCAACCATCAAATCGAAGCGTGCCGCGTGGCGATCAACCGCTATTTTAACAGAAGAGGGAATGTGTGGATTCGCATTTTTCCTGACAAGTCGGTTTCCAAAAAACCGGCAGAAACGAGAATGGGTAAAGGAAAAGGAGCCCCTGACCATTGGGTAGCAGTTGTCCGCCCTGGAAGGATTCTTTTCGAAGTCGGGAATGTTCCTAAAGACCTTGCACAAAATGCTCTGAGAAGGGCCGCTGCAAAGTTGGGAATTAAGACCCGATTTGTAGAACGCGTAGAAAGGGTATAATCAAATGGTAAAGGCTAGCCAATTAAGAGATCAGTCAGTCGAAGAGCTCATAGCGCAGTATCGGCAGTGCTCCAAAGACATGTACAATATTAATAACGAAAATCGCACTGCAAAAAAGGTTGAAAAACCCCACTTGATGCGGGCCAAAAAGAAAGAACGTGCGCAAGTCATGACGATCCTAAGAGAAAAAGGGGGAAGAAAAGTATGGAAAGAAGTATAACAAGAGCGCGCAAGACCAGAGAAGGCGTCGTTGTGTCCAACAAGATGCAAAAGACCGTCACAGTCCGCGTTGAAAGAACATTCAAGCACCCTCAGTTTGAGAAAATGATCAGCCGCGCAAAGAAATACTACGCTCATACAGAAAACCCGAACATACAAGTCGGGCAGCGCGTAAAAATTGAAGAAACCAGACCCCTTTCCAAGCTTAAGTGCTGGAGAGTTATTGAAACCTAAGTTTTAAGCGAGAAAGACATGATCCAACAAGAAACAAACCTCGAAGTCGCCGACAATACTGGAGCGAAGAAAGTGCGCTGCTTTAAAGTCCTCCGCGGCTCTAAAAGACGGTACGCCAATGTAGGTGACGTCATTATTTGTGCGGTCAAAGAAGCGGATCCGCAAGGCGCCATTAAAAAAGGTGAGGTTGTCAGGGCCGTCATCGTACGTACAAAAAGCTATATCCGCAGAGTCGACGGATCTTTTTTACGTTTTTATGACAATAGCTGCGTGATCATCGACGACAAAGACAATCCCAAGGGGACCCGCATCTTTGGGCCCGTAGCCAGAGAAGTCCGGGAAAAAGGATTTATTAAAATTAGTTCGCTTGCCCCAGAGGTCATATGAGCAGATGGATAAAAAAAGATGATCGCGTCGTTGTGATCGCAGGAAATGAAAAAGGAAAAATGGGCACAGTGTTAGCCCATAAGGATGAGCGCGTCGTCGTCCAGGGCCTCAACATTCGAAAAAAACATGTCAAGCGCCAGCAAAAGACTGCAAGCCCGGAAATTGTAGAAAAAGAGATGCCGATGCACATTTCAAATGTCTGCCTTTGCGATGACAACGGCAAGCCGATCAAAGTAAAAGTGCGCATGAACGCCTCCGGCGCCAAAGAATTGTTTTACCGCGAAGGTTCTAAAGAAGTACTCTTTAGGCAAGTGAAGAAAAATCCATAACTTAAAGATGAGCAATGTCTAGATTACAAAAAAGATTTAAAGAAGAAGTGAAGCCGGCGTTGATGGAGAAGTTTAAGTATTCCAATTCCATGCTTATTCCTGCGCTCAAAAAAATCGTGATCAGCATGGGGCTTGCAGAGGCGACGAAAGATAAGAACGCCCTTCAAGACTGTGTGAACGAGATGACCATGCTATCGGGACAAAAACCGGTCACGACCCGCTCCAAAAAGGCGATCGCCAATTTTAAATTGCGGGAAGATCAAGTCATTGGACTGAAAGTCACACTCCGCAGCAAGAGAATGTACGATTTCCTCGATCGGTTCTGCAATATCGTCTCTCCCCGCATCAGAGACTTTAGAGGGTTTCCCGATAAGTGCGACGGCCAGGGGAATTTGTCCATCGGCTTAGAGGACCAGCAAGTTTTTCCTGAGATCGATCTCGACAAAGTCAAAAGAACTCAGGGAATGAACATCACCTTTGTCACCTCGGCAGTTACCGACCTTGAGTGCGTAGAACTAATGAAGCAGCTCGGCTTTCCATTCACAGCAAAAGAAGAGACGGAGAAAAAATAAGATGGCACATCACGATCCCATATCAGACCTCTTAACCCGTATACGCAATGCCAAAATGGCGAAACATCGCTACGTAGACGTGGATATGAGCAAAATGAAGCTGAGCATCATCAAGATCCTTGAAGCGCAAGGTTTTTTAGACCACCACATCGTCAATGATGACAAGGGCCTCGTGCGCATCTTCATCAAGTACGCCGAAGGAAGAGAGCCCGTACTCCAGCAGCTCCGCAGAGTGTCCAAGCCGGGGCTGAGGCGCTATGTGGGTTATAAAGAGATTCCTAATGTCCTCGGCGGAATGGGGATAGCCATTTTATCGACCCCTAAAGGGATCGTCGACGGCGCAACAGCCCGACAGCAGAAAGTGGGCGGCGAATTATTATGTACAATTTGGTAAATTAAAAGAGGTCATGTCTTATGTCACGCCTGGGTAAAAGTCCGATTCCTCTCCCAAAAGGTGTCGAAGTTAAAGTAAATCACGGAGTCATCAATGTCAAAGGCCCTAAAGGGACCTTGACCTATCCGATCCAAAATGGCATCAGCCTGAAAATCGAAGATGGGTTCATCCATGTTGAGGCCGATGAAAAAGTAGAAATGCCAAAGACGACGCATGGACTCTACCGCGCTCAAGTCAATAACATGGTAGTTGGAGTTGCGCAAGGGTTTGAAAAACGGCTCAGCCTGATCGGCGTTGGTTATCGCGCCGCCATTCAGGGCCATTTGTTAGATTTGCAGCTCGGTTTTTCACACCCCACAAAACTGCCGATCCCAAAAACAGTCCAAGTGGCGGTAGATAAGAGCGTACTCATTATCATCACAGGAATTGACAAACAAGCCGTCGGCCAATTTGCTGCTCAAGTGAGAGGCATGAAGCCTCCAGAGCCTTATAAAGGCAAAGGCATTCGTTATGAAAACGAATATGTCCGCAAAAAAGCAGGAAAAGCCGGTAAAGGAAAAACAGCAGCATAGGAATTTATGAATAAGGATTTATTAAAGCGCAATGTGCGACGTCAGAAAAGAGCCCTGCGAGTCAGAAAGCATGTGCGAGGTTCAGCTGCAAAGCCGCGTCTTTCCGTCCTGAAGAGCAATCGACACCTGAGCGTACAGCTCATCGATGACGATCTCGGCATCACCTTAGGGTCCGCCGGAACCGTTCAGCACGGCAAGAAAAAATCGAAAGAGTCAGCCAAAGAAATTGGCACGATGATCGCAAACCTTGCGAAAGAAAAACAAATTCAAACCGTTGTGTTTGACCGCGGACGTTACAAATTTCATGGCTTGATCGCAGAACTTGCAAAAGGTGCGCGCGAAGCCGGCTTACAGTTTTAAGAGGAGATCATGGCACAGCAGAATCACAGTCGTCGTCAAGAAGATTTTGGAACAGAGTTCGAAGAGAAAGTACTCTATATCAACCGCTGTTCAAAAGTCGTCAAAGGGGGAAGAAAATTCAGTTTTTCAGCGTTGATCATCGTGGGAGACGGACAGGGGCATATTGGTTTTGGCTTTGCCAAAGCGAACGAGGTCTCCGACGCCATCCGCAAGGGAAGCGAAGCCGCTAGAAAAAATGTAATGACCTTCGAATTAGAAGGAACATCCATACCCCACGAAGTTACCATTGACTGGGACGGCGCCCGAGTCCTCTTGAAGCCCGCCCCCGTGGGAACAGGTGTCATTGCCGGTTCTAAAGTCCGCTCCGTATTAGAACTCGGCGGAGTGAAAGATGTCGTGGCTAAAAGTTTAGGATCAAATAACCCATTAAACCAAGTCAGGGCCACCTTGAAAGCTCTGCTCAGTTTACGCAACCGCAACAAGAGTTTCGAACTCAGGGGCATCTCATGATTACATTATCTACACTGACCAACACCAGCCGGCCGGCTCAAAAAATCCAGCGCGTCGGGAGAGGGCCCGGTTCCGGCCGTGGAAAAACCTGCGGCAAAGGACATAAAGGGGATAAAGCCCGTTGCGGTTATAAAGTCCATGACGGTCGCGAGGGCGGTCAGCTTCCTCTCTACCGGAGAATGCCTTGCCGTGGATTCGGCAACAGCCGTTTTGCCTCCACACCCCACTGCGTCAACCTTGGGTTGATCGAACAGATTTATGAAGATGGCGAGGTCGTGAACCATGAGACCCTCCGCGCCAAAGGGTATGCCCCGCGCGAGAACCAAGCCGGTTTGAAAATCCTTTCGAATGGTGAACTAACTAAAAAAGTCACTATTGAAGCGCATGCGTACTCACAAGGTGCGATCGAGAAGCTTGAAAAGTTAGCCATTCCCTACAAAGTTTTATAAGATAGAAGAACACGCTCTATGATTGAAGGCTTAAGACGAATATTATCCGTTCCTGAGTTGAAGGCAAAGATCGTGTTCACACTCCTCATGCTCGTGGTGTGCCGCATCGGGGCCCACATACCAGTCCCCGGGATTAACGGGGACGCCGCCGTGAACCTGTTTCGCGCCGCTACCGGCGGCAGCCAGAACCTCTTCCAATTGATGGATGTCTTTTCAGGCGGCGCCTTTGCCCATATGACCGTGATCGCGCTGGGCGTCTCTCCCTACATTTCCGCCTCCATTATCATGCAGCTCGTCGTAGCCCTCGTTCCCTCGTTGCAGCGCGAGGTCAAAGAAAATGGAGACTCCGGCCGCCGAAAGCAGAGCAAATGGACGCGGCTTTTGACAGTAGGCCTGGCCCTGTTCACCTCCGCTCTCTATGCCAAGTATGCTGTCCAGTTGAATATGGGGACCCCCGGCATTATTGTCGGCGAGCTCATGAACGTCCACCTATGGGGCTTCCCTTGGCTGTTCTACCTCGTATTCATGAGTACCATGACCGCAGGGGCCGTATTCCTCATGTGGATCGGCGAACAGATCACCGAAAAAGGGATCGGCAACGGGATCAGCATGATCATCGCCATCGGGATCCTTTCCTCGCTGCCCATGACCCTCGGATCTGTCCTCAGACAACTCAATTTAGATTCGCAAGAGCCCGGGCAAATGACATTTTCCTCCCTCGTCGTTCTTTCTTTCGTGTTCGTGTTCATCATCATGGGGACCATCCTCATCATCCAAGGCCAGCGCAAAATTCCTCTCCAATATGCCCGCAGGGTCATTGGCCAGCAGGAAGTCCAGGGGAGCGGCAGCGCCTTCATCCCTTTAAAAATTAACTATGCAGGCGTTATACCCGTGATTTTTGCCTCCTCCCTCCTCATGTTTCCCGCTACGATTGGACAGTTCCTCGGCAGCGGAAGCTGGATCGGGCAGATGGCAAGCCTCATTTCCCCGGGCAACTGGACCTACACCGTGTTCTATGTGGGCCTGATCATATTTTTCACCTATTTCTGGACCGCGACCCAATTCCACCCCGACCAGATCGCCTCCGACATGAAGAAAAACGGCGCCTTTATTCCCGGCATCCGCCAAGGCAAGCCCACACAGGACTACTTGGAGTCCACGATGAACCGCATTACCCTTGCCGGAGCTCTATTTCTTGCTTTGATCGCCATTTTGCCCACCCTAGTAGGAAAAACTTTAGGCGTCGATGCGACGATCAGCTACTTTTTCGGCGGCACCTCACTGCTCATCTTAGTCGGCGTCGTCTTAGACACCTCGAAACAGATCGAATCGCACCTGTTGATGAAGCGCTACGACGGGTTTATGAAACGAGGAAGAGCGAGAACTTAAGAAAATTAATTTGAAACTTGTGTTTAAACAAAACTTCAGATAAAATCCCATAGATTGAAAAAAGGAATGTTTGCATGCCAAGAGTGATTGGGATAGATATCCCGGACAATAAGCGACTAGAAATTAGTCTCACCTACATATACGGAATCGGAAGACGCCTATCCAATGACATCATCGCGAAGTTAGGCTTAAATCCGAACATGAGAGCCCACAACTTAACCGAAGACGACATTGCGAAAATCAGCGGACTCCTTCAGTCCGAATATATGGTGGAAGGGGACCTTCGCAGACAAGTTCAGAACAACATCAAACGTTTGATCAGCATCCATTCCTACCGCGGAATGAGACATCGTATCGGACTTCCTGTTAGAGGCCAACGGACTCGCACGAACGCCCGCACACGCAAAGGAAGAAGAAAAACGATCGCTAACAAAAAGAAATAAGGAGTAGGCACCTTGGCTAAGCAGGAACCCCAAAAACCGGTTGTCAAAAAACCCACAGTAAAAGCGAAAAAGAAGATCGCAAGGTCCATACCCAGCGGGATTGTGCACGTCAACGCAACCTTCAACAACACCATTGTAGCGATCACCGACCCTTCGGGGAACGTGATTTCTTGGGCCTCTGCCGGGAAAGTGAATTTTACCGGATCGAGAAAATCATCCGCTTTCGCAGCAACCGTCGCAGCGCAAGACGCTGCCAAGACAGCAATGTCTCAAGGAATGAGAGAAGTCGAAGTAAATTTGAAAGGACCGGGCGCAGGACGAGAGTCCGCTGTCCGCGGATTACAAAGTGCAGGGCTTGCGATTACGATTATCCGAGACACCACGCCAATTCCGCACAATGGATGCCGAGCTAGAAAAAGACGACGCGTATAATTTTACAGGAGTATAACCATGGCAGTAAAGTATGGCAAATTTGAGTTGCCGACGAAAATCAAAATCGATGGACCTGCGAAGAGGGATACCCACGCAAAGTTCATTGCCGAACCTTTTGAAAGAGGATTTGGCCATACAGTGGGGAATGCCTTAAGGAGGGTCATGCTGACCTCCTTAGAATCCCCAGCCATTATCTCAGTGCGGATCGAAGGCGTTCCCCACGAGTACATGGCGATTGAAGGCGTTGTCGAGGATATGACCCACATCGTGCTCAACCTCAAAGGCGCCTTGCTCCGCAAACTGCCTACCGACGAAGAAGTCCGTTCCAGAGAGCCGAAGATCGTCTCGAAAATTTTAGACATCACAGCCGAGCAGCTCGACAAGCATGGCGGACAATACGCGGTCACCCTGAAAGATCTCGTGAGCGGTTCCGATTTTGACGTCTTCAATCCAAACCACGTCATCTTCACCGTCACCAAGCCGATGACACGCCGCGTCGATCTCAAGATCGCAATCGGCAGAGGCTACGTCCCCTCAGAAAGACACGTCATCCCCGACAAAGTTGTCGACGAGATTATTATCGATACCGCATTTTCCCCTGTGCGCCTCGTCAACTACTTCGTCGAGAACACCCGCGTCGGCCAAGATACCGACTACGACAGACTGATCTTAGAAGTGACCACAGACGGACGCATCACACCCGAGGAAGCGCTCTCTTTTGCCACACAGATCGGCATCCTCCACCTCCAAGTGTTTGAAGAACTCAAGTTTCATTCGATCTCGTTTGATACCGGCGCTGTGGAACTGAACACAGACCGCGATGCCCTCATGGCAAAGCTCGCCCTAAAGATCAATGAAATCGAGCTCTCCGTCCGCTCTACCAACTGCCTCTCGGGCGCAAACATCGACACCATCGCAGAACTCGTCATCATGCCGGAGTCTGAGATGCTCAAATTTAGAAATTTTGGGAAGAAATCGTTAAATGAGATCAAGGCAAAGCTTGAGGAAATGGGTTTACATCTCGGCATGGACCTCTCCAAATGGGGAATTACACGCGACAACGTTAAACAACTCATCACCGATTATCTCAATGAAAAAGCAGGAAACGAAGTATGAGACACAGAAAAGACACCTTTAAGATTGGACGCACAGCTTCCCATAGACGCTGTATGATCGCAAACATGCTGAAATCTTTAATCGAGCATGGACGCATCGAGACCACCGTCCGAAAAGCCAAGGAGCTCCGCCGCCATGCCGATCACATGATCACCTTGGCTAAGGAAAACACCCTCGCCAGCCGCAGACGCGCGATCGCAGAGATGATGATCACCTTTAACCCCCTCACAACAAAAGAGGCCCGTGCAACGAAAAAAGGGGACACATCCGCCCATAACGGCGACCGTCTAGTCATCGGCAAGCTTTTTGGAGATTTGTCTACCCGTTTTGCCACCCGCAACGGCGGTTACACACGCATCATCAAAAAAGACCAGCGCATGGGCGATAACGCCCCCACCTGCTTCATCGAGTATCTTCCTCAATAGCTGGATTTTGGACTGATTTCGCACGCTGAAGCGCGCGAAATCAGTCCAAATAAAGATGAAGAGTTTAAACCATGGAGCGCACAGAGAAAGAAACAAATTTCCCTCTCTGTGCACCCTGTGATCTCTGTGGTGAAAAATCTTAAGTTTCTTTTTTGCAACTCCCTCTTTACTTTCTCGATTTTTTCGTTTATGATGATGGTTTCTAGGAGGAGTTAGATGGCGATTAAAATAGCAATTAACGGGTTTGGCAGGATTGGGCGCCTCTGTCTTCGGATCATGGCCCTCCGTAATGATCCCGTCGAAGTCGTCGCCGTCAATGACCTCGTTCCCGCAGACAATCTAGCCTATCTTCTCAAGTATGACACCGTCCATCGGCAGGCTCCCTTCGATGTCAGCTCCGAGGGGGACCATCTCATCGTAAAAGGCAAAAAAATCCGCACCTTTGCCGAAAAGGACCCCGCCAACCTTCCTTGGAAAGAGCTCGGTGTAGATTACGTGATCGAGGCCAGCGGCCATTTCACCGACCGCCCGGGAGCCGCCAAGCACCTCCAAGCAGGGGCTAAACGGGTCATCATCACAGCCCCTGGAAAAGGTAGCGACATCCCGCTCTTTGTCATGGCCGTCAATGAGCAGAAATACAATCCCAAAACAGACTTTATCGTCTCCAACGCCTCCTGCACCACCAATTGTTTAGCGCCGCTTACCAAAATCCTCCTCGACAATTTTGGCATCGAAGAGGGCCTCATGACCACGATCCATTCGCTTACGGCCTCGCAGCCCACCGTGGATGGACCTTCAAAAAAAGATTGGCGTGGCGGCAGGTCCGGCACCGCAAATATTATCCCCGCCTCCACCGGCGCCGCGAAAGCGGTTGGCCTTTGCCTACCTGATGTCCAGGGCAAGCTCACCGGAATGGCATTTAGAATTCCCACCATCGATGTTTCGGTGGTAGATTTGACTGTTAGACTTTCTAAAGATACCACCTACGACGCCCTATGCAACGCCGTGAAAGAGGCATCTTTAGGGTCCATGAAAGGAATCATGCACTATTGCGACGAGCCCGTTGTTTCGTCCGATTTTGTAGGCACTTCCTATTCAGCTATTTTTGACCGAGGGGCGGGCATTGCCTTGAACCCCCGATTTTATAAACTCATTGCCTGGTATGACAACGAAATGGGATACGCACATCGCGTCGTTGACCTAATGAAATACATGGCAGCACAAGAACATCGAGCGGCTTAACAAGCCCGCTCCTAAATAAAGGAATCACCCTAGTGAATTTTACACGAGAACCGATCATTGAAACCCTCATCAGTAGCTGAAATTTTCATTCCCTCCTGTTGAAGCGCGTATTTGTTCAGTGGGTCTAGCAAGACCCACTGAACAAATACAGCGATTGCGGCTGGTATAACAAATGATATGGTTTGTCAATCTTTGCATTTTG
>Ga0207105_1036_pt1 | contig 33171 bp, 38 predicted proteins | sample Alteio_BWMinHeat_77_FD_153569 | JGI IMG/M metagenome (GOLD analysis project Ga0207105, IMG submission 153569) | Enriched cells from forest soil in Barre Woods Harvard Forest LTER site, Petersham, Massachusetts, United States -... | ecosystem: Environmental > Terrestrial > Soil > Temperate forest >... | reverse complement strand
TTCATCTTACCTTTTTATGGCTAGCCAGTGCTGAACAAGCTATACAACGGGTTGCTCAACGAGTTAAGCAGGGTGGGCATCACATCCCCGAAGAGACGATTTATAGACGTTATTACTCGGGTATCAGAAATCTATTTAAATGGTATTTACCTATTGCAGATAGTGCTAATATCATGGATAATTCTTCTGAAGAATCATTGGGAAGGATTATTGCCAGGAAGTGCAAGAATGGTTTGATAGAAATCCAGGATGAGGGTATCTGGGCAAAAATGGGGGAGGCTGCCAGTGAAAGACGAATTTAATGAGAAGATTTTAGAGGCACATGAGCGGAGCTTTCAGAGAGCCTTTGAAACCGCTGTTCGTACAGGTACTGCTCTTGTATTTTTTCGTGATGGTAAAGTAGTAAAGGTAAAACCTCCTTTTCGCTATGAACTTGTTCCCATCAAGCCTGCGGCAAAGAAACGACGGCGTGCCAAGAAATCACCGCTTTAGATGGTTAATTAATAGGCAAACTTAGCAGCCTTGGGCGACACTCAAAAAAGTATTTGTTCAGTGGGTCTTGCTAGACCCACTGAACAAATACCTCAGAAGATGGTTGAGTTGAAATTAACACCGACTATGATAGCAGCTATTTTAAGCAAGGCCGCATAAGTCAATAAGAAAAACGTCCGAACTATAGTCTCTCGCCTTTAGGCGAGAGAAGTTCAAGCCCATGAAGATTTTATCCTCTTCTTAGGGAGGGCAGGGAATCGCGTCGGGGCAGGATTGGACAGCGTTGATCGTGCCTGAAGTGTTGATCACGCCTCCGTTAACGGAGTTGACATCACATGGGCTTAAGTTGAAGAGCCCATCCACAGGATTCATCAGAAGATAATCGGTGCTGCTGTCGTTGCCGGTCAGTGTGAGGCAGGCGGTAGGACTCAGAAGGCTCGAACCGATCACTACAGCGACGCCTGCGTTATTGGACAGCGTATTATCGGCAACAGAACCCGCAAGGCTGGTATATTGTTCGATATCAAGGCCCGGAGCCGCGTTTGAGGATAGGTTATCGCAATCGCTGATCGCATTGTTCGAAACATTCAATGTCAAAGTGTCGATCCCGTCGGGGGCGTAGCTGAGGATCCCCGTCCCTTCGCATCGGTGAATTTCATTGTTCAATAGAGTTAGATTCAGCATTGAGAAATCTTGATTGATAGCAATCCCATTAGATCCGTTTCCAATATCTGTGATGGTGTTGTTGTTGATTGTGATATTTCCGGTTGAAGTCAGTGTGGAACTTATGACAGCGATTCCATTATCACCGCATCCCGCGATTGTATTGTCTGTTGCAAGCAGCGTCAACGTATCGACTGGGGTTGCAAGGACTAGGGCGGAGCCTCCAATATTAGACATTGTGTTGGTAGATGCGGTGATTTCAAGGGTTGTAAATGCGCCTGAGGTATGCAGGTAAAGAGAATTGGATGTGTTGCCGGTGAATATATTGTCTCTTAAGGCAATTGAGCAAGTGTCGTTAATTCCATTCGAAAGGAGCACAACGCTCGATCCTAAACTGGCCTGAGATCCCGAGCCGCTATTTGTCATCGTGTTGTTCAGCACGTTGATAGTGGCTGTGGTCACATCATTGAGGTCCAACCGGATGCTGCCGGTGGTATTGTGATCAAAGACGTTATTCTCGATGTGGGCAGAGAAGGCATTGCTGTCTGCCGCTATCTCCAGAGGAATGCTAGAGATAGAAGTTTGGCCTTCAAACGTATTATCCACGCAGACAAGGGTCGATGTCCCGTTAAGAGCCAAAAAGACCCCGTTGACGTTGTTGGAAAACTGTATGTTCGTTAAGGATATAGAGGCATTGCCGGGAAAGGAAGCCTCGATCGCATAAGTGGTCGTGTTTTCAATCAGGCAGGAAGAGATCTCCAAGGTTTGAGGATCGGTTCCATAGATGGCATCGTTCATTGCAGACGTAATGGTAAACCCGCTGATGGCGTTATCAGCTGCTAAGGTGATCGCATTGCCCTCTGTATTGATATTGGTATTCGTAATGGTAGGGGAGGAGTTGCTTTGCGCGGGGATGGAGATCGTCCCTGCAGAAGTTTGGATCGAGTGGCTAATGCCGGAGCCCCAAAACTTCTGATGCGCTTTTAAAAAGATCCCTGAATCCATTCCTTTAGTGGTCCCATCGCCCGGGAATACGTAGATGATGTTGTAAGGAGAAGAATTGTCCTGCGCTTGGGCGAAGCTAGGGTAAGGACTTTCATAGGTGCCAGCAGAACTGCTTGTGTTATCCACAAACACAAAGAAGTAGGGGAGTCCCGTGGCAGGATCGATGGCGACGGTTTTTTTTCTTCTTTTGTCAATCACGATGATCTCTTGTCTATTCACAGGCTGGAGCATGCGGTCATTGAGCGTATTGGCTGCTTTGCAAATGCACCCCTGTTCTTTGACTTTTGATCTGGGACCAAAGGAGAAGTTTAAGGAAATCTCCCCTTGGAATTTATTATGGAACGTTCTGTCATACGAGTCGCTGATTTCTAGAGTTAAAAACTCTTTAAATGTGCCAGAGATCCGTGCTTTTCCTCCCCAGGTCGCTGGAGCATCTTTCCCTATAAAGTAGTAAGGACCTGCCGCTGCACAAAAATCAAACGATTCAGATTTTCCAAGGTGAAAGCCAAATTCTGCATTGGCCCCTTTCATTGCAGATTGATACTTTTGCGACACAAGCATGTAATTGCCGGAAAAGGCTTCAAAGGAGGCGTCATAGCGATCGCTGAGTTTTGCGCCCAAGGGCAAATAGCCATTGATGCGAAAGTCAAAGAGTTCGCCGAGGGTCTCCAGGCCGACTCCGAGTTGATTCGAGTGAAAGCGGCCTGTATTTCTATAGTCGTAGTACGTGTTGATGCCGTAAGCTCGGTTTCCCCATAGGGTTCTGAGTCCTATACCCGCGTTGGCTGCCCATTTTCCGTTATTAAAAACGTGGCCTCTAGCATCCAAAAAGGGAGTGGCTTCCCATTGGCTTGGATCTGCGGTGAGAAACATTTCGAGGGTCGTATACCCCTCTTCATAGCCGATACCGCCGCTTTCAATATGGCGGAGGGCCGCTCGATCTTGTCGTTTGCCGCTTGCGCAGCTTATCTCTTCTGTGGGTGCGTTTGCAAAACCGCTCAGAGGAAGAAGAATGACTGCAAAAGAAACAAAACGGTTCATACCTGCCTTTAGAAAAAGTATTCTTCGTTTTATCTCATAGAGCTTTTGCAATCAAATCTTTTTTAAATTTCGCCTTTACAGAACACCCTGAAACGGTGTGAGAGTTTCAAACAATTGGGAGCGGGATTTGACGCCCAGCTTGGCCTTGGCGCTCTCTAGGAAAATTTTGTGCGCTTTGCCGGACGTCAGTCTCACTAGGGAATTAGGAGTGGCGGTTTTTGTTTCGCCATCTATCTCGATACTAGAACCATTCAAGAATACAAGGGTTTCTTCCGTATCTTGATCCATCGTTGGCTCAAACGATCCTCCTTTAAAAATTTCCACTAATTTAACCGTCTGCCGGTCCGTGCTCAACTGATTTGTGATCTTGACTTCGCCACCGATCTTACGATCGCTGCTTTCTACGGAAAAAGTTGCGCGCGGCACTTGGTCTGATATCAATAAACTGTTCATAGTATCTCCTTTGTTAGAGTTTTGTTTAAATCAGCGGCTAAGATGATACACGCCCCGCTCGATAAGAAAAACCGTAGTTTTTACGTATTTTTAGGCGGGACCCAAAGAAATATTTGCATCGATCTTCTTGTTGTAATCTTTTGGTCATCTATTGTAGGCTATTGCCGCTATGAAGGCTGACCCGGTGGCGGCAAGATGTATCCTGCGCCCGGATTGGAAAAACCTTAACCCAAGAAATTCATGAAAAAACTTGGCTTTGCATTTTGTCTCCTCCTGTCTTCCCCTTTTTGTTTTGTAAACGGCGCTCCCGCAGTAAAACAGGACGTCGTGCAGCTCTTAATCCCAAAACTCAACAGCGACAGAATTGCCTATTTTTTTGGCAGCTACGGCGTTGACCCCATCCAAGTCAACGCATCGCCGTTTGGCGAGAGTCGGATTGCGAATTTATATTCGTTGCAGGGCGATCAGAAAATCATGAGGACCTTGGCCATTGTCGACTTCAAGCAACCCATTCCTGAGGATTTAAAGCAGGCGCATCAGTGTATCACTCAAGGCCAGTCCATTGGGATCGCTTTGCGCGAAAAGGGGTGGAGTATAGAGAAACTTCCCCTCTATTTTGGCACAGTTGCATTATCGCCGGCATTAAAAGCCTGGATGCATGAGAGCAGCTGTAACTCTGCAGCCGTTCATTTTTATCAGCTCAATGTCCTCAAAGAAGATCGTCAACCAGTGCCTTATTGCACGATCATTGAAGTTCATAGCCCGCAATACTTGGACGCAAGTTGGTTGCAGGCGTTATATTTTGGTCAGTATCAGGACCACCAAGAAGCCTCCGGCGAAGCGGCGGCATTGATCGGTTCATTGAATTTGTTAATCACTGAATTCCCTTATCCTTAAACACTTAATCTATTGCGCAATGTTGCGCAATAGATGTTTACTCCTTAAAATCAACAGCTTGGGTTGTGTCAAATCATTTTTCTAAGTGCCTGTGATTAATCTTCCTTAATCTCCTTGAGAGGAAAGGAAACTCTAGGTAAAATCACTTCTAATTTTCGTAGAGGTGTGCAATGCCGCAAAATTATCCATTGAGTGAAAAGGACTTCAGGACCAGAAAGCTCTGGCTGCGCGTCAACTTCTTTTGTTCGCTCGTCTTTCCGGTGTGTGCCGTGATAGGCACGCTGTTGCTCAACCATCAAGGCTCTGTTTGGATGGCTCTGCTCTCCTTGGCAGTTGCCCTAACTGTATGCTTTTTTGGGCTCGCGATCCCATTCTATATCCTTTATTACTGCGCCTACGCGAAACCCGGCACCCGCCTTCTCACCTGGGTGCTTTTCCTCAGTCCTTTAGGCATGCTCTATAATTTGGTCAGTACCTTTAGAGAGGGCTGGCATATTGGAGAGGGCGCTTGGCTTAATTTGGCGCTGGCCGTTGTGGTTTTTTCATGGACGTATGTTCTGAACTTAAGATTGAGAAAGATCAACAAACTCCTCCAGGCGCAAGAAGGATATGCCTGCCCGGAATTTCATCAAGAACTCGCCCGCATGAAAAATGTCTGGAGCTTAGAAGTTTTAGACTACGCTTATGCCCAGCTCATCCAAAAATGGCCGCAGTGGAAGCGCATTGCTGCTATGGAATATAAGATTAAGAAATTGTCCTTCAAATAGGGATCCATGGCCCATATCACCTATTCAGATAATTGGGCTGGCCCGGTTTGGCGCCGCTCTCAAGAGTTCGCTTCCCGGTTCGAGGAGTACTCCAGCTATTCCACAACGCGTGCCTACATTGAGCGGATCAGCGCTTTTGTTAAAAATCTGTTGATCGTGCTTTCCCACCTGTGGCTCAAATGGGCTGCCTTTTTTCCCTTTCCCTTGCAGCCCATTAAACTCAGCAACGAAGAACAGAGGGAGTCTACACGGCGGGGAACGGCGATCTGGGCAAAATTGGCAGGAGCTAATACCTTTGAGAAATTTCATTCTATTCTATAGAATGGCAGAGATTTATGCCTGAACACACTCTAGTTCTTCCCGCGATTGCCGATGGAGAGGATAAAAGCTCTCCATTCAAGAACTGCGTGCGAAAGAACACCCAGCATATCCGCAAGTGGGCCAAGCGCACACAAACCGATTGCTTTCGCATCTACGACCGCGATATCAAAGAATATCCGCTCGCCATCGACTTCTATGCAGGGCGGTTCTGCGTCCAGTATTTTTCCTATGATAGGGACCGCGATGAGCCCTCGATTGAGCTGAAAGAGGAGATTGATGGGGTTTTAGCTTCCTTGTTTGGAGCGGCCCCCTCGCAGATCTACTGGAGGACTCGGGTCAAGCGGACAAAGACCCAGCAGTATGAGAAACGGGATGACCGGGAGCAGTTCTTTACCGTTCTTGAATATGGGGTAAAATTCAAAGTCAATTTGGAGGATTATCTCGACACGGGGCTCTTCCTCGACCATCGGGAAACAAGGCGCCTGGTGGCTTCCCTTGCAAAGGGGAAGCGGCTCCTCAACTTGTTTGCCTATACATGCTCCTTTAGTGTTCAGGCTGCGGCGGCGGGAGCCGGATACACGAAAAGCGTTGACATGTCCAATACCTATACCGACTGGGGGCGGGACAATTTTCTGTTGAATTCTCTATCCCCGAAGACGAACGTGGTCGTCAGGGAGGATTGCCTAAAGTTTTTAAAGGAGGAGGTCCGGGCGCGCGTTGTCTATGATCTCATTGTGATCGACCCTCCCACCATCTCCCGCTCCAAAAAGATGGAGCAAATGTTCGATGTGCAAGTTGATTATGTCTATCTCATTGAAATGGCTTTGAAGCTATTGTCACCTGGAGGAATCATCTTTTTTAGCACGAACTCTCGAAAGTTCAAGTTCGATCCCTCGTTATTCGGTGGATGCTCGATCGAGGAAATTTCAGAGAAGACCATTCCCCTGGATTTTCACAATCAAAAGATCCACCGCTGCTGGAAACTTCGAGCTACAGAGTTTATTTAAAAGTTTCCGCAAATTCGAATGGGGTATCAAGGTCATAGGAGGTATCGTCAACCTCATATTCTAGGTTCGATCCTCGATTGATGTCAAAGTTGAAGTACCATGCCCAAGTGGACGCTGGAGTCAATGCGGCAAGATGGTCGACGAGCGCCGGGTTCCCGTAGCGATCGGCAAAAATTCCGTATTGATAGTTCCATGAAAAGGTATAAGGTGTTTTCCCAAGGCCGGGGAGATCGAAAATCTTTGCGGCAGACAAGGTTCGCCCTTCGGGATTGTAAAGCAGCCGCACTTGATAATACCGGCCATCCAAACGGTAATAGAGCACCCGGTTGACAAACGTGGAGGAGCTGAACGTTTGACGCGCCAAATCATCGGAAACGGGATCGTCAATGCGGTCTGCGATGTGGAGGGGATGCAGAGCTTCCCATTCTTTCAGGGCATTTCGTCCGGACAAGCTTAGATAAGGCCTTTCACCCCCTTTGTAAAAGCTCAGGACTAACTCTTCCACATGCTTGGCCAACAGATAGGGTAAATCGCCGATGAGCATCAACAACACATTGGAAGGGACCTTCCAGCTCTTATCCCACACCGGTTTTTTTTCCGGATTATGAACGATGCGGATCGGGTAATCGGCACCTTCAAAAGGATACTGGATAACAACGTTGCAAAATTCTGAGCGCTCGGCTCGGTCCAAGATGTGTTGATCGGCTTGGAGGTCGAAATCTTCAGCCTGAACGGGTGAAGAAACATTGAAAGCAAAGGCAGCGCACGCCAATAAAAACCACTTCATAAACTTGTCCCCCTCTCTTTTGCAGATTTACTAAGAGATTTTAGCAAAATGGAATAAAAACACTATCTATTTTTTTTACTCTCTAGGAAGGATAAGCGAATTGCTGGTGCTGCGTCCGCTTTCGGGATTTTTCTCGAGAACCGTTAAGTGGATGAGTGCGAGAATGTCTCGGTAGGCAGTATCTTGGGAACATTTTGTTATCTTCCATAATCTCCGCATTTATTTCTTAACTAGCTAATAATTAAGAATATGCGTGTATTTTTTGAACCGGGTATAAAAATTTGATTTTGCGAAAGAATGTGTGGAACGTTTAATCTCGTGCAAAAAGCGGAGGTCTCCGATGAATCCATGGATAAAAATGCTTTTCTCAGCAACAGTGGCCACACTAGTGGTCTGTGAAGGAAACGCTTCGATTGAAGTGCTCGATTTGGATATCGTTTCCTACGAAGATTTTATCAATGAAGACCGCACGGCCTTGGATGCACTGCAACATGCTCTCTATGAAAAGGGGATTGTGGGGATTAAAGGGATACCCGGCTACAAGGAAAAGGTGCTGAAGTTTATTGAAACGGCGAGGGCCTTTTCTGCCCTTCCTGAGGAAGTCAAGGAGTCTTACGCCCCGAACCGCGCTTTGGGTGAGACGTTCCTTGGATACGAGAAGGGAAAGGAGAAGTTTAAACGTCCCGATGGCAGATGGGTCATCGACGATCTCAAAGTGTCTTACTATGGGTTTGTTCCGGATAGCGCGTTCAATAAATGGCCTAAGGAAATGGATCTGCGCACTCCCTTCCAAGACATCGGGAAATTGATGTCGGAGATGGGCGAGGCGGTCATGCAGAAAATTGGGTTGATCGGACCTAAAGCTGTTACCTCTCTTGATGGCGCCCCTAGGTTGGGACGGATGCTCTATTACCGTAAAAGCGAGGATAGTTCTAAAGATAATCCCTACTGGTGCGGTTCCCATTTTGATCATGGCCTATTTACCGCGCTGCTACCCGCCTTTTATTTCGCTCAGGGGGAGGCTGTGCCGGAGCCGGAAGAGGCGGGGCTCTTTGTGAAAACAACTTCAGAGGGGATTTTCAAGAAAGTCGTTGCCAACGACCCGGAGGTGCTGCTGTTTCAAGTGGGAGAATTTGGCCAGCTGGTGACCCATGATGCGATCCGTGCTACCGAGCATCGGGTCCATAAGGCGGAAGGACGCGTGGAACGTTTCACCATGGCGCTCTTTACCGATGCGCCGATGGACATGGAGGTCCGCTCCACTTCTGTGCTCACAGCAGATTCCCGTTATGGAGGAAAGGCCGGAGATCCTTGCACCTATCGCCATTGGAACGGGGAGTCGTTCAAGCGGTACCTCGTAAAAGATGATGATGTCAAATAATAATTTAAATCGTATTGGGTTGGTATTTTTTTAGGCTTGTTGTAAGCTATTCGTATCAACAACTCTCGATGCCCCTATGTTTACTCTTCGGATTCTGTTCGCTCTCTCATTGGCCTTTCTTATGGCGAGCTGCAGCTCGCTCTATGTGCATCCTACCGCGGAAAACACGGTTCCTCCGTTTGAACCGAAGAAACCGATCAAGATCGCGCTGGTGCTGGGCGGGGGAGGAGCTCGCGGTCTTGCGCATCTCGGCGCCATTAGGGAATTGGAGGCCGCCGGCATTCGGCCAGACCTGATCGTGGGCTGCAGTGCAGGAGCGATCATTGGCGCCTTCTACGCCGATGACCCTGATTTGACGCGGATTGAAAATCTGCTCCTTTCTTTAAGAAAAGCCGACTTGCTCGATACGAACATTTTTAGGTCTCGCTTTGGGGTCGTGCGCGGGAAGATGCTGCGCAAATTCATGAAAAAGCATCTGCATGCTAAAACATTCAACGAGTTAAAGATCCCGCTCATCGTGGTGGCCACCGACCTGTTTACAGGCGAGGTGGTGGAGCTTTCGCAGAAAAAAATTCCGATTGCAGTGCGCGCTTCCTGCGCCTTTCCGGGGATCTTCCAGCCCGTCCTTCTCCATAATCGGTATTTGATTGACGGCGGGGCCTCCGCCCCGATTCCTGTCGAGATTGCCCGGAAATATGGTGCGGAAGTGGTGATCGCCATCGACGTGAGCGAGCGGCTCCCTGAAGTCAAGCCGTCCCATCTTCTCGGTGTTGTCAGGAGAGGCATTGACATCAGCTATCAGAAATTTGTGGACCAATCAATTGCAAAAGCAGATATTCCGATCAAGATGAATTTTCAAGAAGTGGGGATCTTCGCCGATCACAGGAACCGTGAAATCTACGAGCATGGACGCGCGGTCGTTCTGAGCCTGCTTCTCGAAATCCAAAAGAAGGTGAACGATGCGCAGATACCGAAAACTAACCCCTGAGGAAGAGGGCATTCTCGTTTATAAAGAGACTGAGATGCCTGGCACCGGGGAGTATGATCACAACGAGCGCCCGGGTGTTTTTGTCTGCAAGCGGTGCGATGCGCCTCTCTACCTGTCCAAGGACAAATTTGCTTCGGGGTGCGGCTGGCCCAGCTTTGATGAAGAGATTCCCGGGGCGGTGGACCGAGAGCTTGATGCCGACGGAAGGCGCACAGAGATCCTCTGCGCCCGATGCGGCGGCCACTTGGGTCATGTGTTCCTCGGCGAGCGCCTCACCAAAAAAAATACGCGCCACTGCGTCAATTCTCTTTCCCTTCTTTTCATCCCCGCGCTCACCGAAGAGCGCTTAGAGCGGGCAATCTTTGCCGGAGGCTGTTTCTGGGGAGTGGAACACCTGTTTCAGAACGAGCCCGGAGTGGTCAAAACCACCGTCGGCTATATCGGCGGCCATGTGGCATCGCCCACCTACGAAGAGGTCTGCAGCGGGCTCACAGGCCATGCGGAAGCGATGGAGGTGGTGTTCGATCCGCGAGCGACGAATTTTGAAACGCTTGCCAAGCTCTTCTTCGAGATCCATGATCCAACCCAAAGCATGCGGCAAGGGCCCGACGTGGGCCCCCAGTACCGCTCGGCGATTTTCTACCTGACGGAAGAGCAAAAACGGACTGCAGAGGACTTGGTAAGGGAATTGGAGAGAAAGGGGTTGCATGTCGTGACAGAAATCACTCCGGCTTCTTCTTTTTATCCGGCAGAGGACTATCATCAACATTATTACGATAAGACGGGGAAAACTCCCTATTGCCATGTGCGAGTGAAAATGTTCGAATAAATTCATGAAGAGCTTTGCCGCTATATGTTTTCTTCTATCCATGAGTGTTTGGGGTGCGGCTTCAGAGCCTTTGGAGCGGGCCATCTTTGCCGGAGGCTGCTTCTGGGGTGTCGAGCATTATTTTCGAAGCGAGCCCGGTGTAGCAGAAACCACCGTGGGCTATATTGGGGGCTGCGCTGACGCTCCCACCTACAAAAAGGTCTGTAGCGGACAGACAGGTCATGCAGAGGCGGTGGAGGTGGTATTTGATCCGCAGGTCACGAGCTTCACAACGCTTGCCAAACTCTTCTTCGAGATCCATGATCCAACCCAACACATGCGGCAGGGGCCCGATGTGGGCTCTCAATATCGCTCGGCGATTTTCTATTTGACGGAAGAACAGAAAAAAATTGCTGAGAGGCTCGTGCAGGAATTAGAAAAGAAAGGACTGCATGTCACGACAGAAATCACTCCGGCCTCCATGTTCTATCCCGCGGAAAACTATCATCAGCAGTACTATGAAAAAAGAGGGAAGACTCCCTATTGCCATGTGAGGGTAAAACGGTTTTAAAACGCAAAGCCGCACAGAGAAACTTCTTTCGGATTTTTTACCACCGAGAGCACCGAGGGACACCGAGGCGGCTTCGCCGCGGGAAAGATAGGAAGTCTTCTTATCGCCCTTTTGTGAACGAAGTTCACGCCTCCAAGGAAAGAAATGTTTTTTAAGAAAGCAGGAAAATGCGCTGGATTTCTGCAATGTCATTGCTTTCTTAAAAAACATTTCTTTCCTTGGAGGTATGCTCCGCAAAAAGGGCGATCTCTCTTCTCTTCCTCTTTCTCGGTGATCTCGGTGCACTCGGTGGTGAAAATTCTTAAATACTTACGCGTAAAAGTATGTCTGCGCCTTTGCATTGAATCTTGCTATCTGCAGTGCTCTAAGTATGCGCCGAGCTCCGGATAGGTGGCATCGAGCTTTTCTTTCAGAGGAAGAAGCAGGCGCTCAATGTTTTCTTGCTCCTCAGTCCGGTCGCACGGGCGCTCGCTCTTTCTTAAATGGCCAAAGTCGATGCTCATGGGACGCGTGCCCAGAAACCCCATATTTCCTTCCAAGTTTTCCTCGGGATCGTCCAATCCTTTTTCGTAGCGCTCATGGAGGAATTTGACTAAGTTGGCAAGCCCTTGCCGAGCAAGATCTCCGCGCCCCGCTTCCATCCACTCTTCCAATGCGGGATAGAGAAGCTTTGCTTTTTTTTGCACACTAAATGCGACCGTATCGAGATCGATGGTGTAAGACTTTTGCGTGTCATCGGTAACTCTCAGGATGCAGTTCAGTGTGGAGGTGCGGTTGCAGTGTAGGACGATGAGGCCTGTTTCCTCTCTCCACTCCACAAACGCGAGTTTTGAGCTCCGGGCAATTTTTTTGAGTTTTTTGTGAATGCTGCGCGCAAGCTTTTGTTCGTAGTGGTTTTTGAGGAGTGGAAGGGAGCGGACCCATGGTGGGGGAATCCGGTGCGCATGATGGGGAAACTTCAGGACATACTGATGATCTGCAGATTCGAATGCGATGCACTGAGCGCCTTTACCGAGGTAGTGATAGGACTGTGCGAAGATCAGCCGACTTTCTTCAAGTGAAAGAGAAGAGAGCTCCCATTCTGGGTGGAACGGCAGAGAAGCGGGAATCGTGTAGGGGAAGCGCGTGACGGTTTGTTTTGAGATAAAACCAAAACTCAAAGCGAGCAGCGCGAGAGGAAAGAAAATCCACTTGTTCACACGAGGACGTCCACCAGTTCATGGTTAGGGTTTTGCCGGATGCAGTATTGTTTGTCCCATTGGCTATTGAACAGCGCCATCGGATTGCCTTGTCGGTCCTTGACGAGTGTCGAGCTCGTTGACTCTTTAAAGGTTTTCAGATCTCCTTTGATCCAGGCGCTGCATTGGTAGGGTAGAAGGGTGAGAACGGTATCGACGCCATACTCGTCCTTAAGGCGATACTGCATCACCTCAAACTGCAATTGTCCGACGGCAGCAAAGATCAGATCGTCTTCGCGCTGCAGAGAGCGGAGCATTTGGATCGCGCCTTCGTTAATGAGCTGGAGGACGCCTTTGTCGAATCCTTTGCGTTTGACGACATCTTTCGGATGGAGCCGGGCAAAAATCTCCGGTTGGAACTGGGGCAGCGGTTTGAAATTAAATCCTCCCGTGATCGAAAGGGTGTCTCCAATCGCAAAGAGCGAGGGGTTGATCACGCCGATGACATCTCCCGGATAGGCGACGTCGAGGGTCGTGCGCTCGCCGGCCACCATGCCATGGGGCCGTGAGAGGCGGATTTCTCTGCCGAGGCGATGGTGCTTCACAATGAGATCGCGATCAAAGCGCCCGGAGCAGATCCGGATGAACGCCATGCTGTCGCGGTGGCGCCGGTCCATGTTGGCCTGGAGTTTGAACACATAGCCGCTAAAAGGAGTTTTCACAGGATCGATTTCGATTTCGCCTCCGCCGTCGAGGTCTGCAAGTCTGCCGTGCGGGCACGGGGCTAAATGGATGAACGCATCGAAGAACGGCTCGACGCCGAAGTTGGTGAGCGCGGAGGCAAAGAATACAGGCGTCACTTCTCCGCTGAGAAAATGGTCTTGCGAAAAGGGGTTTCCGGCAAGTTCCAGGAGGTCGAGTTCTTCCCTCAGCTGCTTGTAGATCTCGGGGTCGATTTTATCTTTGGCTTCTTGGCTCGCTAGAGGGAGGCGGGTCACTTCAGCCTTTTGCGCGCCGCCGACGGAGGTTTTGGTAAAAAAGATACATTCTTGGGTTTCCCGATCGACGACCCCCTGAAACTGCTTCCCCATGCCAATCGGCCAGTTCATCGCATAGGAGTGGATCTGCAGCACATTTTCCACCTCATTCATCAGATCGAGCGGATCTCTTCCGGGCATGTCCATCTTGTTGATGAACGTGAGCACCGGGATTTTTCTCAATCTGCACACTTCAAACAATTTGCGCGTCTGCTTTTCCACGCCTTTCGAAGCGTCGATCACCATGATGGCGCAGTCGGCGGCCGTCAAGGTGCGGTAGGTGTCTTCCGAAAAGTCTTCGTGGCCCGGCGTGTCTAAGACGTTGATGATCGTATCTTTGTAGGTGAACTGCATCGCCGACGAGGTGATGGAGATCCCCCGCTCTTGCTCCATCGCCATCCAGTCGGAGGTTGCCGCTTTCCGTCCTTTGCGCCCTTTGACCATCCCCGCCGTCTGGATCATCCCCGAATAGAGGAGGAGTTTTTCGGTCAGGGTCGTCTTACCGGCATCGGGGTGGCTAATGATGGCAAACGTCCGTCTTTTAGCGACGGCTTCTTCTAGGTCGGTCTGATCAGTCATGATTTCTCTGTATAGGGGATTTCTTCAAAGGCGAGAAGTCTTTTTTTTATTTCGATCCCGCAGGAAAAGCCGCCGAGCTTCCCTCCGGTCGCAAGAACGCGGTGGCAGGGGATGAAGAGGGGAAAAGGGTTTGCCCCGCAGGCGTTGCCGACCGCGCGGGCAGCCTTGGGATTTTTCACTTGAACGGCTAAATCTGCATAGGAGGCGGTTTGCCCAAAGGGGATCTTTTGCAACTGCTTCCAGACCTGCTTCGTGAACGGGCTGTTGAGTGAGGTGTCGAGGGGTAGGGGGAAGGGAGAATTTTTTCTTTTTGCGTAGAGAGTAAGCCATTGCACGATAGGGTCCAGAAGGGCGGGGGCAAGAGTCGCAGGGTCGTAAGCGAGCTGAAAGCCCTCTTTCTCCGGGAGGGAGAGCTGGGTTTGCACGAGGGAGCCATCTGCGGCTTCCACGGAGATCAAAATCGAGGGCTGCCGGCTAATCAATAAAATTTTCATGGGAGTACAGGGGTTTTTGAGCCATTGTACCTGAGGATGAAGATTAAACGCAAAGACACGAAGACTAAAAAGGAGCATTTATAATGATTTCTTTGCGGCTTTGCGTTTATCCCAAGTCTAGGTTGTAATATAGCTTGCGGCTTGTGCTCGATTTACTTTTAGGCAAGCGTCCAGGATCTCGAGAAATGCACCAGCATCATTCTCTTCCAGGCTTTCCAATAAGGCTTGCGCGACTTTTTCATGATCTTTGAAAAATTGGCTAGGTTTATGCGGTAAAGAAGAAGCCTTTTTTTTACTCTTTAAGATGGGAGCATCTTCGAAGCAAAACTTCCGCTTTCTTGATGTCTTTTTTTTGGTCATTTTTCTTTCCTCCTCACAATAAGCGAACATTATTTTATACCCCAATATATTGTGCACTAGAAATTTTCAGTGTCTCCCTATCACCTACTAAAGAGATGAGGATTCTCTAATCTTATTTTAAATTCGAATATAGATGCTGGATGAGGAGCTGATTTCTTTTGCTCTGATATGCCTGCATTTAGTAGCATCTCCGTACCTAACATGGAGAACAATATGCTTATTTTTGCAACCTCTGCTTTATCCGTCTTGTCAAGCCTCTTTTATGTTAATGAGCCGGTCGTGGACATGCGAGAAAACCCTACCCATGAATCCAAAGTCGTTTCCCAAGTCGCCTTTTCTGAAAAAATTAGCGTGGAAAAAGAGAATCAGGGCTGGTCTTACATTGTTAGCTCAGATGGATATAAAGGCTGGGTTCCGTCGCATGCCTTCTTACCGCGTAATGCTCCTTACGATGCCGCGCTGAAAGTTTCTCGGTTGATGGCGCATGTTTACGGTGTAAAAGACACAGAATATGGCCCCATCATGACCTTGCCTTATGGCGCAAAACTGCAAGCTGTGGATACTAGCGATGCACGTTGGACCAAAATTGTATTGTTAGATGGGAAAGAAGGCTACATTCAGAATGGAGACTTAGCAGCCGGACATGCATTACAGGATAAAAAAGACCTTGTGGAGTTTAGTCAGCGATTTCTAGGATTACCCTATACTTGGGGCGGTCGATCGAGCTTCGGTTATGATTGTTCCGGCTTTGTACAGATGCTTTATAGCCAAATCGGGATTGCGCTACAGAGGGATGCTAAGCAGCAGGTTCTCGACGAGCGTTTTCGAACCGTTGCAATATCCGATCTTGAGCCAGGAGATCTGATATTTTTCGGTAAGTCAGAGCAAAGAATCATGCATGTTGGAATGTATATCGGAAATGGGAATTTTATTCATTCAACGGCAAGAGAGTACCGCCCTTGGATCAGAATTAGCAGCCTCTCCGATGCAGAATGGTTTGGACAAGGGGATGTCTATTATCCTTTCCGCATGGCGCGTCAGTTAAGAACAAAGTGAGGTTGTAACCAAGATTTTTTTTGACTCATGCTAAACTTTGTTTCACGTTTTTGATTCGCTAATACAACTTTTTTTTCTAATGATTTGTGTTGTTAAAAAATGTACGGATTGTGGCATGCTTTTCGCCAAGGTTTCGATGCCCGATAATTAAAAAATTCAAATGGAGAATAGATATGACAAGTTCAGTTGGTTTTGCTCAAATGGAACCAGTTCGTTACGATCAAGGTAAAGTTACCTCTACTGAAAGACCTTTTAGATATTATTTCAATGGCGAAATGGGGAGTAAAGTTAAAAATGCCACATATTGTCGAGCGGCGTTAGACATCACTCTCCAGCCGGGAGTCGATGCACAGAGGATTACAGAACTCTTTTTTGAAAATGCCCCCCATGAGTGTGGCTTTGTATTTTGGATGGTAGATGGTGCCGGCTGTGAGAGCACAAGTTTCAGTGGTATTGAGAAGGTGCGTGATGTCGTGTCCAAGATGGAAGAAATGTTCTATCTCCCTGCAGAGTTTTCTAAACCTGTCCTTGAGGAATTGAAAGAACGTGAGTAGAATCTGCCAGACTAGCCATTAATCGGAGTGGGCCCGTCAAGGGCCTGCTTCCTTTTCTACACCTTTGCTCAATCAAGTTAGGGCATTAATAGCAATTTAACATTTTTAATCGAGTAAATATGACATCAGCAACGAGTGTTTCTAGTACGCATAATTATCATGGAAATTCAGATATTAACTTTTGTTTGGACGAACAGGATGGACTTTCTGTCACGATTGATACAGAAAGGCTTCATTTGAGATCAGTTCTGGCAACAGAGCAAGAATATGACTCTTACGCGGCTCTTTTTGGAGACGAAGATGTGATGTGTAAATATCAGTCAGGCGTTAAAAAAAATAGGGAAGATATGGTGTCGAGGATTAACGATACTTGGGTCAAGCGGTGGCATGGAAACGACCCTTATAGTGCATTTGCTGTGTTCAAGCGCGATACGGATGACTTTTTAGGCCACATAAATTTAGGTCATGGCGATGTAGCGGGAGAGTCCGAGGTGGCCTATCTTTTCATGAAAAATTGTTGGAGGCAGGGATTCGGGACTGAATCTGTCACTGCAGTCGTTCAAGAATATGCTCCAGCCACAGTGCAAGAAGGATATCTTTTAGACGGAAAAGCGCTGGTAAAAGTCCTTGCGACCGCAAGACCGGACAATCCTGGCTCTTGTGTGATTTTAGAAACGGTGGGAATGCAACTGATTGGCAAGGAAGAAAAATATGGCGCTCTTAGACATTGTTATGCGTTGGAGTTAAAGGATATTCCGAAAACCATAGAAAGAGGTTGAGCTAAATCTGAAAAATTTGTCTAATCTATCACTTCAAACTCCACACACCTTAAGAGACGGAGACGATGATGACTCATCCAGTAGGCGTTCTCAATTCGTGTGCAGCGTATATTCTCCAGATACTGAATGCCGGGGGTAGAACATCCACCCAGCCTCCAGCTGATCTCTTCACTTCTACCATTGCCTCAGCGCCTCCACTAGATGTCTCTTATCTCTTTAGTCCGGTACCACTACAAGACGTCGATTTTTTAAGGCGGCAGATTGTGTTTTTTGGAGAGCGGCACAACTTTAATGTCGACGCATGGTATCGCACTGTCAGCTCCTTAGATGTTCCCTTCCTCTCCTACCTCCTTGTGATCAATTTTGTCATGGATAACTATGTCATTGAGGGCCCGATCCCCTCTTTTCTCATACAGGCAGTGGGAAGAACGGGGAGGCCCTATCTTTTGATCCTTTTACAGCTGCGGTCTTCTTTTCAACGTCTTGCGCCGGAGGATCGCGCCGCAGTCAGAACCCATTTTTTGGAAAGTCTTACCTGCAATCATGTGCCTTTGGATCCCTTGACCCCCGCAGGCGCCTTGTTGCGTGAAATCACGGTCTTTGCCGACCTGTTTGCAGGGGAGAATATTCCGTTTCGCGTGTGCGCCGAAGCGTGTAAGCCTTACTCCGACAGACCGGAACCGATGATTTGCGACGGTTGAATAGGAAGGGGTGCTTCAAATGCATTGCATTGATATGCAAGGACTTAAGAAAAGTTGTTGAAATAAAATTGTAATTTTATTACATTATAGGAATGCTATGAAGGCAAAGAAGTCTGCCTTTGACGTGCTGAGACAGGTCAAGGAGAACGTTCGAAATGGGACATATGTTTTATCAAGGCATGCCATTGCGAGGCAAAAGGAACGCGATATCACGTTGCGAGACGTTTTGGCCGTTTTAGAACATGGGCGGCACGAGCAGAATAAGGACGAGTTTTCCGTGAAAAACCAAACGTGGAAGTATGCTATTCGCGGTAAGACGGTAAACGGTTTGGAATTGAGGGTTGTTGTTTTATTTGAAGAAGAAATGGTGATTGTCACGGTAATTGATGTGGATTAAAACTATGAAAAAGAAAAACAGAAAAAAAGAAACGTTTGTTTTTGATGGGCTTGGATTTCCAATCAAGTTAGTCAATGCGCCAATGAAGAAAGTAGCTGGGGAGTGGTGCATCGATATCAATATGAATAAGCTCATGATCGTGGCTTTGGAAGCGCTTGTCCGAAAACCAAGTTCACTCACTGGCGATGAGTTGCGTTTTATCCGATCATACTTTCAAACGACAACAACAGAGTTTGGGAAAATATTTGGAGTCAGCCATGTAGCAGTACTGAAATGGGAAAAAGGGGAAAATCAAATTTCTCCGGCCATAGACCTTTACTTGCGCCTCTATATTGTGGATCATTTAAAAGCCAAAGATGCAGAATTCAGAGCCATTTACCGAGAGCTTAGCCTGGAACAGCTATCTAAAAAGGGAAAGGGTAAGATTCACCCACTCATTGTCGATGCGACATCAGAGGATTTGAAAATAGCTCTCTAAAAATAGAGTTTCTCGCCTTGTCTGGCAAAGATCCATTCGACGCCTAAATCATTGGCTTTTTCGAGCTCTTTTCTGATTTGGGCGCGGATGCAGCAGCCTGTGACGAAGGGGTCTTTGATATGTGTGATGACGATCTTAAGGTGCTTGAGCCCTTTCTTGGGACGCGCAGGATTGACGAGGGCGGCAAGCGCGCGCAGCTCGCGCATGAGGTAGGAGGGATCGAGATGCCCCTCGACGGTTTGGCCCGGATGATGTTCTGCATAAGAGCACTCGATAAAGAGCCCGCGCAATTTCTTTTGCCGCAGAAGAGGCGCTAAGGCCTGCCAGAGCGTTTGAAGGTGTTTTTGAGACCCCATGGCATCGGAGGCGGTATCGCCCAGGTACGCGAGGTAGAGTCCGGAAGATTCGATCAGGAAAGCGGTGGAGGGATAGCCTTCGGGGTGGCTGAGCTCAAAGGGTTCCACGGAGAGGCCCGTTTCCGGGATGGCGGCCATTTGTTTTAAACTGAGCCGCTCATAGCGGTACTGGCCGATACAGGGCTCTACCCCTTCGGAGCCAAAGTTGGGCCAGATTTTTCCGTTGAAGAGATAATCCCTCAGATAGTCGATGGTTGGCGGAAGGGCGAAGATCGGTTTTTTTGTGTCCACGGGGGCATTGAGGACAAGCCCTGCCACATGGTCGAGGTGGGCGTGGGAAATCACATATGCTTTGATGCGGTCGCGCAGAATCTGCCCTTCAAAACCATAGGGACTTTCCTCATCTTTCTTAATGTCTTGAAAGCTCTTTTTCTGATGCGCGAGATAGATGCCGCTAAGGAGGCTTCCGGCGTCGATGGCAATAAAATTCTCCGCAGTCTTTTTGGCAAGCAGGTATCCCGAGACGTTGGTTTCTAGGGGGCCGCCGCCGCATCCGAGCACGACCACCTTGAACTCTTCTAAGGAAGAGAAAAAGAGGCGCCGGAAAAAGGAAAAGGGAAAACAGCTTTTCATGAACTTATTCATAGGTTTTTCTGGCCGCCGTGTCAAATAAAAAACCTTGTCCGTTTTTTTGTCTTGAGGCAATCTGTTAAAGATTTAACGCTAACTTAAGGGAGTAAAATGCGGCAAACGGCGGTTCTTTTTTGTCTGTGGATCTTTGGGGTTTATGGAGTTCAGACCGATTTTGACAGCGTTGTCGTGGGATCTAGCCCGATCTGCATGTGCGAGGCCATCTATAGAGCGAAAACGGGCGAGCAGGTGCTCCTCGTGGAGAGAGCGGCCGAATGCGGGGGAGCTTGGAAGAGCATCACCATTTGCGGCATTCCCAACGTCGATTTGGGATGTCATGAATTTGGGAACAATAAGCAGGTCGAACAGTTCCTCGAAGAGTATATCGGATGCAGGATGATCCGCAATGCGCCCAAGCAGAAGGGAAAAGGGGTGAAAAAAAGCGATTGGGGGACCTATCCGCAGAGAGGCTGCCATGAAATGTCGCAGAACTTGCAGCGGCTGATGCAGGAAGCGGGCGTGACGATCCTGCTGAGTACGCGCCTAGAGAAAGTGTTTATCGACAAGAACCGAAAAATTGCGGAGGTGCAGATCAACGGGTCCAGGTATTCGACGAAAAAAATCGTGGTCACCGCCTACAGCGAGATTGAGATTGAGAACGTGTACCACATCAATAATACCCGCCAGAGCAAGTACCCCCATCTTTACATGCTGGTCCGCGACCCTGCTCCCACCCAGTTTACCTACCATCAGCCCTCCATTACGGGAGTGACCCGTCTGATGAATGTGACCCAATTTACCGGTTTAGAAGAGAGGGGGTTCCAGCTCATCTCTTTGCAGGTTCGCGACGAGAAAGCGTTGGACCAGGGAGCGAAGTATTTTGAAGAGCTCAAGCGCCTAGAGCTGATCTCCCGTTCTGCAGAACTTGTTTGTATGGAAAGCTACATTTATGAACAAAGCGTCTTTGATAAGAGTGTACTTACCAAAGCAGGCCCCGAAGCAGCTGCAATTTTCGAACAGCTCGACACGAATCATATTAGCAACATCAGCAAGTATGTGGATAAATGGAAAAAAGTGATGGCGCCGTGTAGCAGCGCGCACTAGAACTTCCCAAACGTGCCCTTGCCCGTGCCCGTGCCGGTGCACATACGCGTTAAGCTAAGATGTTTTGGCATGATTCAAACTTGGATAACATTAAGCGAGAAGATTCAACGCAAAGACGCGGAGCCGCAAAGACGCAAAGGTCGGAGGGAGTTTTTTATATTGAGGATGCTGGGGTCTTATTGCCCTTTTGTGAACGAAGTTCACACCCCAAGAAAAGAAATGTTTTTTAAGAAAGCAAAGCAGTTGTAGAAATCCAGCTCATCTCCCTGCTTTCTTAAAAAACATTTCTTTCCTTAGGGGTATGCTCCGCAAAAAGGGCAATTCTTGTCTCTGCGTCTTTGCGTCTTTGCGTTTATCCGGGCCGACGTTTAAGTTGTTCATTTGCTTTGTTTTGAAGTAGCATTTATCTTTTTACGATCCCTTAGCTTAACGCGTATGGGCACCGGCATGGGGAAGGGCACGGCACGTTAGAGGTGAAGTCTATTGACCCGGGATACTTAAATCCATATACTACGGAGTAAATGAGGGAGTTCGGTCATGACGAGTTCGCATCAGTTTAAAGAATTTCTTAATACATTTGTTCCCGCCGTTGCCGCCAAGTCCCGCCAGGCCAATAAAGCGGTGTGGATCCTTGAGACGACAGGGGCCGCCGATGCCGCCGATTTGAAAGCCGAGCTAGATACCGCACTGCGCATGCTGTTCAACGATCGGAAAACCTATGAAAAACTTCTCGCATGGGACCGCGAGCCCTTGGACCCTCTACTCAAGCGTCAGCTCAATGTGCTCATCCGCACCTTCAAACAAAATATGATCCCGCAGCCCTTGCTCGAAGAGATCGCCCAAAAAGAAGCGGCGCTCTCCCAAGTGTACGCCACTTACCGCCCGGAAATAAAAGGAAAAAAAGTTTCTGAAAATGAAATTCGCGAGCTCTTAAAAAATGAAAACGATGTCGCGGCCCGCAAGCTTGCCTGGGAAGCTTCCAAAGAAATCGGCAGCATCTTGGCCCCGCGGATCTTAGAGCTGGTCGCCTTGCGCAACAAAGCGGCCCAAAGTTTGGGCTACTGCGATTATTTCACGATGCAGCTCGATCTCCAAGAGGTGGACGCAAACTGGCTGCAAGCGACGCTGGATGATTGTGCCTGCAGCTCCGCTCCGGCCTACCGAGAAGTGATGAAAGAAGTTCAGCAGCAGTTGTCTCACCGCTTTCACGTTCCCGCCGAGCAGCTCGGCCCCCAGATCGGCCCTTGGGCATGGAGCGAGCCGTTCTGCCAAGAAGATCCTTTGGATTGCCAAGAGCTCGACACCTTGGTCGATCATATCGATATCCCTGCTGTCAGCAGGGGCTTTTATCAAAAAATGGGCATCGAAGTGCACCCCATCTTAGAGCGCAGCGATATGTTTGAGCGCCCCGGAAAAAACCAGCACGCCTTTTGCATCAACATCGATCGGAGCGGCGATGTGCGCACGCTGAACAATGTGAAGAGTTCGATCAAGTGGCTGGAAACCGTGCTGCACGAGCTTGGACATGCGATATACGATGTTGGGTATGATCCGCAGCTTCCCTGGCTATTAAAAGAGCCTCCTCACATGATCACTACAGAGGCGATGGCCCTCATCGCCGGACGCCAAGCCTACCGCTACGCCTCGCTGAAACACCTGCTCAACGCTCCCGAGAAGGAGCCCCTCATGAAAAAAGCGGAGGTCAGTTTAAAGCGTCGGCAGCTCATTTTCAGCCGCTGGGTACTCGTTATGACCGCCTTTGAAAGAGAGCTCTACAAAGAGCCTGCCCAAGATTTAAACACCCTCTGGTGGGGCCTTGTCGAGAAATACCAACAGATTCCGGCTCCCCAAGGACGCCAAGGGAAAAACGATTGGGCGGCAAAATACCACATCGGTTTGGCGCCCGTCTACTATTTTAGCTACCTCCTTGGGGAAATGTTTGCCTCGGACATTGAGAATGCGCTCCTCAAAGCAACAGGATCTGTGGAGATCTCCACTCCGCAGGCGGGAGAATTTTTGCACAAGAAGCTCTTTATTCCCGGCAACCGGATGAGCTGGAGCGCACTCGTCGAGCATGTGAGCGGCAAGCCCCTCTGCCCCAAAGCCTGGGTCAGCCAGTTCTCTTAGTCTTTTCCTCTTCTCTTTTTTTTCTGCCCAGCTTATAGCTAAGTTATGGGCCAGGATAAAGATATTATCATTGTTACGGGTAGCTGCGGGCGCATTGGCTCCAGCGTCGTGCATAAGCTCGGGGAAAAATATCGGATCATCGGGTTCGAGCTGCTCAAGGCTATCTACGCATCGGACAGCGAAGAACTTGTCCCTGTTGACCTCTCTTCCGATGAGAGCGTCCGCCAAGCTTTTAACCACATCCGTCACTTCTATGGAAATCGGATCGCCTCGGTCATCCACTTGGCCGCTTACTACAGCTTTGATCAGCAGCACTCGGACCTCTATGAAAAGATCACCGTCGGAGGGACGCGGCGCCTGCTTCAGGAGCTGCAAACATTCGATGTGGAACAATTTTTATTCTCCAGCACCATGCTCGTTCACAAGCCCTGCCAGCCGGGACAAACGATCAATGAAGCATGGCCGCTACAGCCAAAATGGGACTATCCGCTCTCCAAAGTGCACACCGAAAAAGTGATCTCCGAGATGCGCGGCAAAATTCCTGCCGTCATCATGCGCATTGCCGGCGTCTATGACGATCATTGCCATTCGATCCCCATCAGCAACCAGATTCAGCGGATCTACGAAAAACAGCTCGAGAGCCATCTATTCTCGGGAGCGATCTCTCACGGCTCTTCCTTCCTCCATATGGACGACCTCGTAGACGCCATTGCGCTCGCCGTTGATAAGCGGAAAATTCTTCCCCCGGAGGTCACCATGCTCCTCGGAGAGCCGATCACCCTCAGCTACGATCAGCTGCAGCGCCAAATTTCGCGCCTCATTTACGGTAAAGAGATCACCACCTATCGGGTGCCGAAGGTCATTGCCATCGCCGGCTCTTGGGTCCAGTGTCACATTCCCGGCCTAACGCCCCCCTTCATCAAACCTTGGATGATCCCGCTGGCCGATGACCATTATGCGCTCGACATCAGCCGCGCGAAGCAACTTCTCGGCTGGGTGCCGCAGCGGACCTTGGAAAAGACGCTCCCGACCATGATCAATGCGCTCAAAAAAGATCCCGCTATGTGGTATCGGGACCAACACCTCAAAGCTCCTCACCATTTTCCAAAGGCTTCGTGACCCGGCCTTAAGGCCAGGTCACCGGCAGCTGTGCTGGATGCGATTCCCGTCCAACTTTATCCGTGCTATCAGATTGTGTTCCATTGCAGCGAAGAACACGTTGGGGGAAAATCGATGGATGCTTGCAATTTTGTGCCCTGTGCAAAATAATCGAAAAAAATACTTGAACGAAACTTTGGTCTATGTAGACTGGAAAGAGTGTTTTTAAACCAAAGGATATTGTCACATGGCTAAGAAAAAAGCAGCAAAGAAAGCCGCTCCTAAAAAAGCAGCAAAGAAAAAAGCAACAAAATCAAAGAAGAAGGGGATGGGCACCGGCGGATGCGGGTGCTAGTCTGATCTTTTGTCCCCAGAGGTCGCGGGTTAAGTGGCTCTGGGGATTTTAATCCTATTCTTACCGGTCAGCGGCTTTGCGTTGATGGGCCTTGCAAAGCAGTTTTCCCTGCTCGACAACTCCCTTCAGAAAAAAAGTGATCCATCCTTCCCAATCATGTTCCTTCGAGAGCGCGAGCAGGCGGTCGAAGTATTCCTTGCGGTACTTTTGAAAATAGCCGCTCATGTAAAATAGAGGCGCCGACGTCACTCCCTTCTTGTAGAGAAGAAAAGGGATCAGCAGCCGCGCCACTCTTCCATTGCCATCCATGAACGGATGGATCATCAGAAATTGTGCAAAGATAATCCCCGTTTGGATGAGAGGATCTCCATCTTGAGACTCTGCATACTTTTCTAATTTTTTCAGATAGGGGAGCACGTAGCGGGGAGCAGGGGGATAGCAGAAGGCCTCTTCCATTCGGCATCCTGTCGGCCCCACCCAATTCTGCCGATTCCGGATGCAGCCCGGCTCTTTGTTGGTGAGCAGCGCATGGACCTGCTTGATAAAAGCCGGAGAAAGCGTGTGCCCCTTTTTTTGCCTGATGAGGCGGAGGGCTTTGAGGCACTTCCGGATCTCTTGAGGCTTTGGTGGCGTCTGCGCTTTGAAGGTGTCTTTCGCTTCCTTCAGCGAAAGAAACAGCAGCGCTGCCCGCGGGGTCGTTTGGAGAATTTCCTCAAAGCGGCCCAGGACCCGATTGGCTTCTCCCGCAAGGGGGATCAAGGCAGCCCATTTGATGTGTTTTAGGGGCAGTGCGTCGGGGACCGAGGTTTTAAAGTGCATAATCTTAGATATAACATAAAGATTATTTTAGGTAAAACGTTTGATTTTAAACGTTGATAGTTGTAAAATTAATGTAATTATGAAAACTAAAACAAAGAAAATTGATCCTGTATTTAAAAAAGTCTTTAAAATAAAGATTACTCGTCAATATACGGGCGCCATGCTGCCTCAACGCTCTTTTAAGGCCCCTAATCCTAAACGCCTTCCTCTTGCGATGACCCGCAAAAAACCGGCCTTCATTCACTGCATTGAAAATTCGACCATGGATGGCAGCGACCGTTATGCCCGGCGTGTGGAAGCACGCTTCATCGATGAAAAGGTGGGGTATGGCGTATTTGCCAAAAAGGGCATTCCAAAAGGAGAAGTTCTCGGCGTCTATACCGGAAAACTCAAGCTTCTAGAAGGGGATTCCCACAGCAAGTACCTGTTTTCGTTTCATGCTAAAGCGTTGAAGGATGTACTGGTCGATGGGAAGAATGCCGGCAATTGGACCGGGCTCATGAACCACAGCCCCTACAAGTCTAAAATGACCAATGTCGACGTCAAGGAATTCTTCTATAACGGCCTTCCTTACATCATTTTCTTTGCCTATAAGCCGATCAGAAAAGGGGAGCAGCTCCTTTATGACTATGGCGATGACTACTGGGACGCCTTAAGTACAAAACCTAAGGACCTCCAAATATCCCTCCAAAAGGCAGCTCCATAAGTTCTAAGACTCCCAACGGGGGAAATTCCACAAGATCGAGGAGCATGTCCTTGATGTGCTCCTGCTCGGACACTTGCTTGATCGTTTGCCCTAAAGCGGTGCCCATCAATTGGTGAACCGGGAGGCCGCCGGTCGAGGTGACATCAGTGAGGATAATTTGATCAATGGGGGAGAGCGTGTGCACTCCACTCCCTTCATTCTTATAGACAACATTAGCAGTAATGTTGTTCAAAATGAGTTGTTTGATCACCGCTCTCCTGTGGCTTTTTTTTCCGGACTTAGGCGATCGCAGGTAGTTCCTCATGAGCGTCGTCCAATTGCCTGTGTAACTCTCATCCGAGTCGAATTCAAAGCTGAGATGCACGTCGCTCACCGTCACCGTATCGATCACAACATGCCGATCGAAGTAGCGTTCGAGGGGGCAAACGATCTCCATGCTGTTTGCGGAAAGGGCTGTGCTGAGGAGGGAGCCTTTGGGATTGCCGATGCTGAATTTGTCGACAGTAATGGAGCCCAAACCCACCTCAATATCTCCAATGTCTACAGCTGTTTTCAGTTGGCGTGCGAGGTTGGCGGCCACCATGTCGGGTACGCTCGACCAAATAAGAAATAGAGCGACCGCGGACGCTAAAATAATGATGAGGAGCAGACCCAGCACACTTTTGACCAAGGTTCTCACTTGAATAGTCCTTTAAAAGGAATCTTCAAGAGATCTTGGGCATTTTTCGGAGGATTCTTGATGATATCATTGAGCATGTTATTGAGATTTTCTTTCATGAAGACGCTTTTGAGCATTTGCCCTAAGACACTCTCCATGATCTGGTGCATCGGAACGCCGCCTGTGCTGCTGATATTGGTCAACACGATCTGCGGGATGAGTGGGAGCCGTTTGATTTTTTTAGGATTTGTGCGGTAAACGACATCGACAGAAATATTGTTTAGGACAAGCCGTTTAATGAAGACCGTGCGCGTATCTTGTGAGGCCGGTTCCGGTGCATTTTCGTAATTGCTCATGATCTCCGTCCAATTTCCCCTGGTGCCGCTCGCCGAGTCGAACTCGAGGCCCAGTTGAATATTGCTGACGCTGATCTCATCGATGACGACATCCTGTTTGAAGTAGCGGGTAACAGGGGCATTGATCGTGATGTTGACGGTCGAGAGGGCTGTGGGAAGGACCGAGCCTTTTGTATTGCCGATGACCAGTTTTTTGAAGCCGATCGCGCTAAATCCCAAACTGACGCTGCCCACCGAAACGGGAACCTTAAATTGGCTAGTCATTTTTCTTTCGATCGTGCCCGAGAGTCCTGAGCGAACGAGAAAAAAGGTAATCACGAGTCCGATCAGCACAAGAACAACTAAGCCCCCAATGCTGCGAAAAAAAATCTTCATAAGCCCCTCCTAAACACAGAGTATTCAAATAAAGACTTACATTTCAAGAGATAAAAGAAAGAAAAAGATCGGGCACGGGCAAGGGCTCGCACACGGGCACGAAAAGAAAGACCTTACACTAAATTATTCTTTCTTTTCGTGCCCGTGCGCGAGCCCTTGCCCGTGCCCGATCTTTTTTTCTCTTGAACTGATTCCATTCGTGCCAACGTGAGAAATCAGTTCAAAAAAGGCCAGGTTTAGTATTCCCCGCCGTGCATGCCCGCATGGGCTGCAGGTTTGGGGTTTTCATCAGGCTGATCGGTGATGATCGCCTCTGTGGTGAGGAGCAGGCCGGCGATGGAGGCTGCGAGTTCAATGGTGTAGCGAACGACTTTCGTCGGATCGAGAACGCCCATGGTGAACATGTTGCCGAATTCGTCGGTTTGCGCATTCCACCCTTCAGAAACGCCCATTTGGGCTACTTTCTGCACGATGATCGAGCCTTCTCTGCCTGCGTTCTCTGCGATCTGCTTGAGCGGATAGCTAAGGGACTTGATGATGATCTCGACGCCGAGCTTGATGTCTCCGGAAACGGTTGTCGCCAGCTTCTCAAGGACGGGGATGCAGCGGATGAGAGCGACGCCTCCGCCGGGGAGGACGCCTTCTTCCACAGCTGCTTTCGTCGCATGCTGCGCATCGTCAACGCGGTCTTTGATCTCTTTCATCTCGATTTCCGTTGCAGCTCCGACGCGGATGATCGCGACGCCGCCGGCGAGTTTCGCCAAGCGCTCTTGGAGCTTCTCTTTGTCATAGTCAGAGGTGCTCTCTGTGATCTGACGCTTGAGAAGCGCAATGCGGCCCTCGATCTCCTGTTTTTTGCCGGCGCCTTCGACAAGCGTTGTCTCTTCTTTGCAGACGATCGCTTTCTTAACTTTGCCGAGCATGTCGAGGGTCACGGTCTCTAACTTGATGCCGAGATCTTCGCTGATGAACTGTCCGCCGGTGAGGATGGCGATATCTTGTAAGATGGCTTTGCGGCGGTCGCCGAAGCCGGGGGCTTTCACGGCGCAGACTTTGAGGCCGGCGCGGAGGCGGTTGACGACGAGGGTCGCCAGCGCTTCTCCTTCGACATCTTCAGCAATGATGAGGAGCGGCCTGCCCGATTCTGCAGCAGCCTGAAGAATGGGGAGGAACTCTTTCATCGCAGCGATCTTTTTCTCGTAAATGAGGACGAACGCATCTTCTAAAACAGCCTCTTGCGCCTCTGCGTCTGTGACAAAGTAGGCGGAGAGATAGCCTCTATCGAAGTTCATCCCTTCGACGACGTCGAGGGTGGTCTCAAATCCTTTTCCTTCTTCGATCGTGAGGGTGCCGTCTTTCCCGACGCGCTCCATCGCCTTTGCGATGATCTCGCCGATCTCTGTGTCGCCGTTGGCAGAGAGGGTGGCCACTTGGGCGATCTCTTTGCGGTCTTGGATCGGCTTGCTCATGGTTTGAAGGTGGGCGGCAATGGATTTTACGGCCATGTCGATGCCGCGCTTGACGTCCATCGGATTGGCGCCGGCGGTCACATTGCGGAGGCCCTCGCTATAGATTGCTTCGGCCAGGACAGTCGCGGTCGTGGTCCCGTCGCCGGCTTTGTCGGCCGTCTTGCTCGCCACTTCTTTGACCATTTGGGCGCCCATATTTTCATGCTTGTCTTCCAGCTCGATTTCTTTGGCGACCGTAACCCCGTCCTTCGTGATATGGGGAGATCCGTAAGACTTATCGATGACGACATTGCGCCCTTTGGGGCCCAAGGTCACCTTTACCGCAGACGATAAAGTCCGCACGCCTTTCAGGATCTTTTGACGCGCTTCTTCTTTAAACTTAATATCTTTAGCAGCCATTTTATGGTTCTCCTTTAGTTAATGATCGCAACGATGTCGTCAGCTCGGACGATGACGAACTCTTCGTCATCTAACGTGATTTCTTGACCCGAATATTTGTCCATGAGGATCTTGTCGCCGACTTTGACCGGCATCGGCAGTGTTTTGCCTTCAGCCGTGACAGCTCCGGGGCCGATTGCAACCACGAGGGCTGCCTCTTGTTTTTTCTTGGCCGAGTCGGGAAGAATGATCCCGCCTTTGAGGGTTTCTTCTTGCTCAAGGCGCTGGGCTACAACGCGGTTGCCAAGAGGATTGATCATGAGTTTTTTTTCTGTTTGTACCATCGGAATTAACTCCTTGTTAGTGGGTGTTATTTTACAAGGTTAGGGGATTAAATGCAAGAGGTTAGCAGTAACAGAGGGAAAGTGCTAAAATGAGTGGAATTAAAAATTTACAACGCAATGCCGCGGGCATACTATTACGCATAAGTTTTTCTTGCTATGTATTCAGGTTGAAGAAGTTCGGCTATTCAACGCAAAGACGCAAAGACGCGGAGACGCAAAGACAAAGAAGAACTCGAGAGATCGCCCTTTGTTGCATCCTAAACTTGACGCATCCGAATCAATTTCAGTTTCTTCGTTGCGCCTTTGCGGCTTTGCGTCTTTGCGTTGAATCTTCTATCCTTGACTTGAGTGATCCTGTTATGAATAATACGCCTTCACCCAAGGTTTAAAAAAATGACTATAGATCGAAGCCAAGTCCCTCGTGAAGACAAATGGAACATTGAAGCCTTTTACCCTTCCCTCGAAGCTTGGGAAAAGGACCTAAAATCGCTGGAGAGCTTTGAGACAATCCTTTCCTATAAGGGGACGCTATCCCAAGATGCCGGCCGATTAAAAGAATTTTTTATCCTCTACTTCAAGCTCGATCGGCACCTGACCAAGCTCTATACCTACGCCCACCTCAGGCACGATGAAGATCTGACGAACGATCTCCATAAGCAGGCCTATGGCAGAGTTGTGGCCCTCCTCCACGACTTCAAGCAAAAGACCTCATGGCTTGAGCCGGAGATCCTCCAGCTGCCGGATGCGCAGCTAAAAAATTATTTGGCCGCGGACGAGCTCAAAGACTATCGGGTCCATCTCGAAAAGATCATCCGCCTCAAACCCCATACGCTCTCCGCTGAAAAGGAGGATCTCTGCGCGCTCGTCGGAAAAGCACTCTCCACCGCGCATCAGGTGTTTAGCGCCTTCAATAATGCCGATCTGAAGTTTCCCAAGGTCCAAGACAGCAAAGGGGACATGCAGGAGCTGACGCATGGGAAATTTTTTCTCTATCTGCGCAGCCAAGATCGGGCGCTCCGCACGGCTGCCTTCAAAACGCTCCACAACAGTTTTTCGAGCTATGAAAACACACTCTGCGAGCTGATCCAGGGACAGATGCAGGCCCATCTTTTTGAAATGCGCGCGCGCGGCTACAAATCGTGCCTCGAAGCCGCTCTCTTTCCGCACCAGATCGATCCGGCGGTCTATACCTCGCTCATCTTTGCAGTGAGAAAACATCTCGGCTCGCTCCACCGCTACATGGAGCTCCGAAAAAAAATCCTCGGGGTCGATGAGCTCCACATGTACGATCTTCACGTGCCGCTTGTGAAGGAGGTCGATTTTTCGATGGACTATGCAGCGGCGGAGAAGAGTGTCGTCGAATCGCTCGCCATTTTGGGTCCCGACTATCAAAAAGATCTTCAAAAGGGACTCATTAAAGACCGCTGGGTCGACCGGTATGAGAACAAAGGCAAGCGCTCCGGGGCCTATTCGAGCGGCTGCTTCGACAGCATGCCGTACATTCTAATGAACTATCAAGGCACCCTAAATGATGTGCTCACGCTCACGCATGAAGCGGGCCATAGCATGCATTCTCTGATGAGCTGCCGCCATCAACCCTATCAATATTCCAGCTATCCGATCTTTGTAGCTGAAGTGGCATCTACATTCCATGAAAAGCTTCTCGCGAAGCATTTGATGCACAACGCAAAAACTAAAGAAGAAAAATGCTACTTGGTCAATCAGGAGATCGAGTCGATCCGCAACACCTTTTTCCGGCAGACGATGTTTGCCGAGTTTGAGCTGAAGCTGCACGAGCTGGTAGAACAAGAGGTGCCGTTGACGCCGACCTTGCTCAAAACCGAATACCGGAAGCTCAACAAGGAGTATTTCGGGCCCGCGCTGACGATGGATGAGGAGATCGACATTGAATGGGCGCGCATTCCCCATTTTTACTACAATTTCTATGTGTATCAGTATGCGACCGGAATCAGCGCCGCCCATGCGTTGGTGGAGCATGTGGAGCAGAATGGAGAAAAAGCTAGAGAAAAATACCTCCAGTTCTTATCTTCGGGGTCCAGCCGCTACCCTCTCGACCTACTCGCCAGCGCAGGGGTTGATATGAGGAAGCCGCTGGCTGTGGAAGCGATCATCCGGCAATTTGATCATTCCGTAGAGATTTTAAAAAATTTCTTGCTCTAAATGCGGCGGAGCGGTATTCAGTCTGGTACTGCACAGGGTACATTTTATGAAACTAAAGGCCAAAGATTCATTTGTTGTAAAGAACAAAAAGGGGTTGCACACGCGCCCTTCGACCACGCTCATGAAGTGCGCCTCCTCATTTCGTTCCAAGGTCACTCTGAGATGTCAGAACTCCACCGTGAATGCGAAGTCCCTCCTCGGCATTCTTACCTTGGCTGCGGCGCGCGGCTCCAAAATCCGAGTCGAGGCGATCGGCGAAGACGCCGAAGAAGCGGTGAAGACCATCGTCAAGCTGGCCACCGACGAATTCAACATCAGGTATTAGGGGGGTAGAACAAAGCCTCGTCTGCGACGGGGCTTTGTTCAAGCGAGAATATATCATCAAGCGTTCTATGTAATCTAGCGGTAAAAGCAATGCGGGCTTCCATAGCAATATGCTCCCCTCGCCACTTGCCATAGGTTTTTAAGGACGTACCAAATTTTCCTATTCTTCGACAGGAACAGCTTTATCGAGGATCTCCTTGCGGCAGAAGATCGGAATATGATGGAGGAGCGCGAGGGGAATGCAATCGCTTGGGCGCACATCAATTTCCAAGATGTGCTGCTCCTCCCCAATTTGCTGCTGCAAGAACAGGCGCGCAAAATAGACCGTATCTTCGATGTCGTTGATGACGACTTGGAGAGGTTTGATGTTCAGCCCCGATAGGATCGCATGGATCAGATCGTGGGTGTAGGGACGCGGTTTGCTCGTCTCGGTGAGATGAGCTTGGAGAGTTTTGCCAACGTGAGGATCGGTGTAGATGGCGAACTTCTTGAGTTCTGTGCCCAGGATGATGACGGTATAGGCGCGCGATTGCATGATCTTATTGAATGTGAGAGGAATGAGTTCTTCGCCCATAATTGTCCTTTGTCTACTAAAACTTCATATTATGGACGGACGACAATTTGTCCATCGAAAAAGCCGATGATGACGCGGCCGGCGAGGTGAAAAAAGAATCCGGTGTCGACGACGCCGGGGAGGCTGATGAGGGTTTCGTGGTCCTTTTCAGGGTGGGATCGTGGATGATCGAAATGGATGTCGTACAGGTAGTTGCCGTTGTCGGTGACGAAGGGCTTTTTCTCTCTGTCGGTTCTAAGCGTCGCTTTCCATCCCAATTTTTGGATATGGCATTGGGTGGCCAAGTGGCCGAAGGGGATCACCTCGACGGGAAGCTTTGCCTTTCCCAGTTGGGAGACCAGTTTGCTCTCGTCGACAATCACGATCATCTCGCGGCTCATGCCGGCCAAGATCTTTTCGCGGACAAGCGCTCCCCCGGCGCCTTTGATCATCTGCTTGAGGGTGTCGATTTCGTCGGCCCCGTCGACGGTGAGATCGAGTGAGGAGACCTGATGGGGGTCGAGCAGGGGGATTCCGCCTTGGG
>Ga0207105_1034_pt1 | contig 33281 bp, 29 predicted proteins | sample Alteio_BWMinHeat_77_FD_153569 | JGI IMG/M metagenome (GOLD analysis project Ga0207105, IMG submission 153569) | Enriched cells from forest soil in Barre Woods Harvard Forest LTER site, Petersham, Massachusetts, United States -... | ecosystem: Environmental > Terrestrial > Soil > Temperate forest >... | reverse complement strand
TCGGCGCGGAGTCCGAGCCAGACCGCCGGCTTTCTCCGTTCTGGCAATCTGTCGATAGCGCCTGCCAACATCACGGCCTATAATCGGCATTGCACAGGCATCGATGAAGACTCCACAACGAACGCGACGGATTTGGCGGATTGCGAGTGTCGGCATCCTCGTGCTGCTTGCCGCGGCCGTGTTCGTGCTGGGCGAGTTCCACGTCCCCTTTTATCCCCAGGACAGTTTCGAGCAGGTGATTTTCTTCGCGCTGATCTGCCTGATCGTCGGCACGTTCGGCATCTTCGTGATGATCCTGACACGAACGCTGCTCCGTCTCGGCGCCGAGCGCGGTGGCGGCGCGCTCGGAGCGCGATTCAAAACCAAGATGGTGCTCGGTGCGATGGGAATTTCGTTGCTGCCGATCATCTTCATGTTTTTCTTCAGTTATGCGCTGCTCAATCGCACGCTGAGTTTCTGGTTTCCGCATTCGCTCGAAGTCGCCAACGAACAAAGCCAAAACCTGCTCGACGAACTGGTTTCGTCCGGCCACACTCGGCGAATGCAAGAGGCCAAGGCAGCTTGCGAGATCGTGTCAAAGCCCGGCGCGACTCCGGCTGACGTGGAGCGTGCTGCCGCTCCCGAAGCGGACGCGGTCTGGTTCTATAGCGCGAACGGCACGGCGAAACCGGAGTTTGCCGGCGCGGCCATTTTTGCCGACAAGAACGGCCTGCGGCTCGCTCGCTCGCTTTCAAACGGAGCCGAAATCTGGACCGGTTCAAGCGGGACATACTTCGGCAGCAGTACGCCGTGCCTGGGCGGAACGATTGTCGTCGCGCGCATTGCTCCGAGCGATTTCCTGCAACGCTACGGGGAGATCGAATCGCAGACGCTGAATTACAACCTGCAGCGGCAAGAGTACCGGAAATACAGGGAAACAATCTTCGCCGGACTCGGCCTTATCACCTTCCTGGTGCTCTTTGCGACGACCTGGGTCGCACTCTTTCTTTCCAAGCAGGTGACCGTGCCGATTCAAGCGCTTGCCGAAGGAACGAGCGAGGTTTCGCGCGGCAATTTCGATCACCGGATTCCGCTCTTTGCGCGCGATGAACTGGGAACGCTCGTACGTTCGTTCAACGCCATGACCGCGCAGCTCGGCGAAGGCCGGCAGCAGATCAACGAATTCACCAAGAGCCTCGAGCAGGCCATCGAAGAGGGTGAGCGACGCCGCAAATTGATGGAGGCGATTCTGGAGAACATCCCGACGGGAGTCGTTTCGCTAAACTCGGCGGGAGAAATCGAGCGCGTAAACTCGGCTGCGGCAAATATCCTGGGTGATTATGCGCGCCACGCGAAGTCGCTCGACGATCTGCTAGGCGAGGAAGCCGCGCGCGCCGTGATGCACCTGATGCGGCGCTCGCTGCGCATGGGCGCTGCTTCGCGCGAAATCGAGATCGCCACCGGTGGTCGACTGGTGCGCGCAGCCGTAACCGTCAGTTCGCTCGGGCCGCGGCGATCAAATCCGGGCTTCATCGTGGCGATCGACGACCTGACCGAGCTTCTGCGCGCGCAAAAGGCCGCGGCCTGGCAGGAAGTAGCACAAAGGATCGCGCACGAAATCAAGAACCCTCTCACGCCGATCCAGCTTTCGGCACAACGCATGCTGCGCTACCTCGATCGTAGCGGCGCCGGGCGCGCTGCCGAGGGTCGTTCAGAATTTGAGAAACTTGCGGCGCAGTGCGCGGGTCTAATTGAACGTGAGGTGCAGACGCTCGAATCGCTCGTCGAGGAGTTCTCGCAGTTCGCTCGCTTCCCGGCTGCGCGCCTTATGCCTTCCGACATGAACGCCATCGTGACAAGTGCACTGCAGCTGTTCCAGGGCCGGCTGGACGGCGTGACCGTACACACGTCTCTGCAGAAAGATCTGCCGAGTGTAAAGGCGGATGACGAACTGATGCGGCGTGTATTGGCCAACCTGGTCGACAACGCCGCCGAGGCGATGGAGGGTTCGAACGTCCGGACGCTGCTGGTGGCGACGCATACGCGCAGCGACGGCGATGCGGTTGAAGTCGAGGTGGCCGACAGTGGCCACGGAATATCCCCGAAGGACAAAGAGCGGCTCTTCTTTCCCCACTTCTCGACCAAAGAGCGCGGCACCGGTTTGGGACTGGCGATTGCGAGTCGGATTGTAGCCGAACACAACGGAACCATCCGCGTGGAAGACAATCAGCCAACCGGAACGCGATTCTTGATTCGGTTCCCGGCGATGGAGAAGAAGGAGGGTGAGGAGAGCGAAGAGGTGAAGGAAGTGGAGGCGGGGGTGGAAGAAAGCAGAGAGGCGGGGAAAGCCTAAGGGCGGCTAACCAGGGATATGACGGCGTCAATATTGATTGTGGATGACGAAAACGGGATTCGTGAGTCGTTGGGCGCGCTGTTGCGCGAGGAAGGCTACGACGTCGACACGGCCGCTTCGGGCGAGGAGTGCATGGGGCGGCTTGAACAGCGGGAGTTTGACCTGGTTCTGCTGGACGTGTGGCTGAAAGAGATGGATGGACTCGAGACGCTCGAGAAAATCCAGTCGCGCGACAGCGCGCCGATGGCCGTGATGATCTCCGGGCACGGAAATATCGAGACCGCCGTACGCGCTACAAAACTCGGTGCGTTCGACTTCGTCGAAAAGCCACTTTCCCTTGAGAAAACGATCCTCGTGGTGCGCAATGCGCTCGAATACCTGCGGCTCGAGAAGGAAAACCGCCGGTTGCGGGCCGAACTCGAAGAGCGGCACCAGATTTTGGGTTCGAGCGTGCCGATGAAAGCGCTGCGGCAACAGATCGCGCTGACGGCGCCCACTAACGGGCGCGTGCTGATCTACGGCGAGAGCGGAACAGGCAAGGAGTTGGTCGCCAAGGCCCTGCACGCCAACAGCGCCCGGAATGCCATGCCTTTTGTCGAGGTGAACTGCGCAGCGATTCCCGAAGAACTGATTGAGTCCGAGATGTTCGGCCACCGCAAAGGCAGCTTCACCGGTGCGAGCGAAGACAAAGTCGGCAAGTTTCAGCAGGCTGACGGCGGCACGCTTTTCCTAGACGAAGTAGGCGACATGAGTTCGAAAACGCAGTCCAAGGTGCTGCGAGTTCTCGAAGAACAACGATTCGAGCCCATCGGCTCGAATCAGTCGGTGCGCGTAGACGTGCGCGTGATCGCCGCGACCAACAAGAAAATCGAAGACGAGATCGCCAAGAACGCTTTTCGTGAAGATCTTTTCTACCGGCTGAACGTGATTCCCTTCTATGTGCCGTCCCTGCGTGAGCGAACCGAGGACATTCCAATCCTGGCCGCCTATTTTTTGAAGAAGTATGGTGAGGAGTACGGGAAAAAGGCGAAAGAGTTCAGCCCTGCTTCAATGGAAGTGCTGCTCGCCTATCCGTGGCCGGGGAATGTGCGCGAGCTCAAGAATCTCGTCGAGCGGCTGGTGATCATGTGCCCTTCACCAAGAATCGAGCCTCATCATCTACCGCCCGAGCTTTTCCGCGGCGCCTCAAAGAGCCCGCAGAAGCCCTACGAAAGCTTGCAGGAAGCTCGATCGGCCTACGAGCGCGAGTTCGTTTTGCGGAAGCTCGAAGAGAATCGCTGGAATATGACCAAGGCGGCCGCGTCACTCGGGCTTGAGCGCAGCCATCTGTATCGCAAGATGCGGTCGTTGGGAATTGCTTCGCCCAAACCCTGAATCCGCTCGTCGCCTTACCCCCTCTGCAGTGAGTGCTACAAGTTGTCGCAGAAGTGATTGTTGCTCAGCGGGCTGGGTGGTACACTTGCGCGGCGCGCGGCTGGCGCCGACGCCCTCGGGTGAATTGGCAAGGACGGCAACACGGTGCGTCACCAGCCGGAAGGTAAACGCGGAGTTCCGACACATGTAGCAGGCAAAGGGCAAATCCCTCCGGATTCGGCCTCATTGACCCAAAAGTATTGAAACATATTGGTGCTGCCGCACGTTTAAGTACCATAGGAACTTCGACAAACAAGAGGGGATGAACGAGATGATTGCAAGGAAACTGCAGGTGTGTGCGGCGTTGCTGGCAGCGGCGTCGATGACGGTTTCACCGCTCTACGCCCAGACGCCCGTCACGCCAGCCGGTCCGCCGCCGAGCGCGGCCCAATCGACGACGGCTGCCCCGGAAGCGGCTCCGACGCGAACCGTCTCCATCGCTCCTGATTACTCGAAGGGCCAGCCTTGGTTCCCGAATGTTATCGCGCCCTATGTACAGAGGCATATTCTTGAGACTTCGCTTAACAATACCCCGAGGGTTACGCAACTGGTCCAGGACAGCAAACTGAACCTTTCGCTCGAGGACGCCATCTCCCTTGCCCTGGAAAATAATCTCGACATCGCCGTTCAGCGGTTCACACCGTGGATCGATGAGATGAACCTGCTCTCCGCCCGGTCAGGCGCAGGAACCAGACTCTCCTTTGACCCGATCGTAACGGCCAACCTGAACGAAATTGACGCAACGCAGCCCGTCGCCAACCCGCTGCTGTCGGGCGTTGGCACGACGAGCACCACCTTCTCGCTAACCCAGCACACGACGACTGGCAACTTCGGCTACTCCCAGGGCTTCGTGACCGGCACGAACGTCTCGATGAGCTTTAACAACTCGCGGTCGAGCTCGTCGACTTCGGCGAACGTGTTCAACCCGAGCTTGTCTTCCACGCTCTCGGTTTCGATCTCCCAGCCGCTGCTCAACGGTTTCGGCTATGTTCCCAACGCGCGCTACATCATCGAAGCGAAAAACACCGTGAAGATCGGCGAATGGGCGTTCAAGCTGGCCGTGATCAACGACGTAACGAAGACATCGAATGACTATTGGAACCTAGTCTTCGCGCGACAGAACGTAAAGGTTGAACAGCAGACGGTCGACGTCGATACACAGCTTTACAACGACAACAAGAAACAGCTCGACATCGGCACGATGGCGCCGCTCGACGTGCTGACCGCCGAATCGCAGCTGGCGAGCGACCAGCAGCAGCTGATCGTAGCCAAAACGCTGCAACTGCAAGACGAGACGCAATTGCTCAATGACATCACAAAGGATCCCACGGCGGACGGCCTGCAGAACGTCGAAGTGATCCCGACCACACCAATTTCCACGGTCGACACGGTCGGCAACCCGCAACTGCAAGACGTCGTGAACCAAGCATGGTCCACCCGCCCCGAACTGCAAGAGATGGCGCTTCAGCTGAAGAACGACGGTATCGAGGTCCAGGCGACGCGCAACGGCCTGCTGCCGTCTCTGAACCTGGTGGGTCAGTATTCGTCAACCGGTCTGGGCGGCGTGGGCAAGAGCACGACCACAACACCGGGCTCTGTGGTGCCGAACCTGAACGATCCAATCCTGTTGAACGGCGTACTGGTGCCAAACGAGTACGTCGGCGTGGCTCAGACAACGAGCACGGTGACCCCTGTTCCCGGCGGAATCGGAGACGCATGGGACAGTGTGATTCACTCCAAGTATCCGACCTTCCAGATCGGCTTGCAGCTGAGCCTGCCCATCCGCAACCGCGCGGCGCAAGCAGCCAACGGAACGGCTCTGCTCAACCAGAGCGAACAGAAGACAAGCTACCAGGAGGAAAAGAACACGGTTTACGTGGCCGTTCGCAATGCTCTGATCGCCGTACAGCAGGATCGCTCGGCCATGAGCGCCGCGGAAAAGGCGCGCGAGCTGGCGCAGCAGACCTTTGACGATGAACAGAAGAAATATCAGTTGGGATCGTCAACCAGCTACAACGTCGTGCTTCGTTCGCGCGACTTGACGGCGGCTGAAACGACTGAACTGCAGGATCGTATTAACCTCGTCGAGGCGATCATCGCGCTCGATCAGGCGATGGGACGGACGCTTGAAGTTCACAATATTTCGCTGGCGGATGCAAAGAACGGCAAAGTGACGCCGGTCCCGAATATTCCGGGTATGCCGACGAAGTAGGTCTTGTCGGGCAATCTAACTCTTGGGGCGGCGGGAAAGATCCCGCCGCCCTTCTTTTTTTGCCTCGAGCCCGGCCGATGCGTGTGCTTGAAAACTCTCAGCACGTCCCGCATCATTGACGTACGATGACGATAAATCCGGGTACTGTGGACGCGCCGGGCAAAACGGTGGAAGTGTTCGGCCCTTCGGCTTACTACTGGAAGACTTACCCGGTAATTGTGACTGCCAGCGGAAAGCGGCTGGTTTGGGGGGTGATTCGCCCCGGGCGGTCCTTTGTCATCCTGTCCGAACCGGGCCGCGCGGATTGGGCGCGAATTGCTCTCAATACCTACACCTGCTTTTTCTCGTTGCCCGATGGATGCCTGGGCTTGATCGGACGCGTGAACGAAGAGATTACTCTGGAGTGCTTTAACGCAGCGGATCTTGAAGAATTTGAGATCCGGAGTCTCCCCTCACAGGGAAAGCACACAGGTGTGACACACTTCGCTTCGGCGAAACCCGCGATCTCAACGCACTTCTCGGCGGATTTGGGAGGCGGCGCCATGCGACATGACTTCCCTTCCGAAATGCGAGAGATTCGGGAACTACTGATCCCGGTCGGCTACTCGCATTTTGATGCGGGGAGTCCGGCGGCGGCGATCTTCTCCCTGCGGCCCGCAACGTCGGAGATACGGGTCTATCCGCAATACTGGTTCACGGCAGCAACGATGGATATCGGTTATCAGTCGATTACGCGCGTGCGACGAGACGCGAGAACTGGCCGCATTCGCGGAGATGGTATTCGTTTAGGGCCGTTCGTTCTGGCAGAGGACGACTGCACCCTCGAACCGGGACACCGCTTTGGATCACAGAGATCGTTCGGCTGCTGAGCGACAGACCATGACAGAGAAGCGCATTCGCGTGTTGATTGCAAAGCCGGGCCTCGATGGACACGACCGCGGCGCCAAGGTGATCGCGCGTGCGTTACGCGATGCGGGAATGGAGGTTATCTACACCGGGCTGCGCCAGACTCCGGAGATGATCGTTTCGGCGGCCGAGCAGGAAGACGCCGACGTCATCGGCCTTTCCATCCTTTCCGGCGCACACAATACACTTTGCGTGCGTCTAATGGACTTGCTGCGCGCCAAGGAAATGACGGATGTAGCGGTGCTGGTCGGCGGAATCATCCCGGAAGCCGACATCCCGGCTTTGAAGAGCGCGGGGATTGCGGAAGTCTTTTTGCCGGGAACGCCAATGCAAGAGATTGTGGAGTTCGTTAAGAAAGCCAGCGCGGCGAGAAAATGATCGGCGGCGCAAGCCTGGAGGCTTTCGGGAGAAGCCATTGGAAAGTGTGACGATTGTCGAGTGCCCGCGGGACGCGTGGCAGGGTCTGGAAAAAGTTATCCCCACCGAGGAGAAGATCGTTTATCTCGAACGGCTCGTTTCGCTCGGTTTCAAGCACATTGACGCGGTCAGTTTCGTTTCTCCGAAAAACGTGCCGCAAATGGCTGACAGCGAGGCCGTGATGGAGCGCCTGCGCGAGGCAAAGCTGCCTTCCGGCGAAGCGCCGGAAATCATCGGCATCGTGGTGAACGAGAAGGGGCTGGAGCGCGCGCTCGCAGCCGGAATTACCACGATCGGCTATCCATATTCGATTTCGGCATATTTCAGGCGAGCAAACGCGAATATGTCGCGCGGGGAGTCGCGCCATCTGGTCGAAATGCTGCGGCGCGAAACGAAGAATGCCGGCAAACAGCTCGTGATCTACATCTCCATGGCTTTTGGCAATCCTTACGATGAACCATGGGGGCCCGAGATCGTCGAGGACGCGCTCGTCTGGCTGAAGGACACCGGTGTGCGCACAGTTTCACTTGCCGACACGGCGGGGACGGCCGACCCCGCGCTCGTGAACGCCGTCTATCGCGCGGTAAAGGATTGCGTCGCGGGCGTCGAAATAGGCGTTCATCTCCACGGGCGTCCGGATGATGCAGCGGCTAAAGTACTGGCGGCTTATGAAGCGGGTTGCCGCCGTTTTGACGGCGCGCTCACCGGGCTTGGCGGCTGCCCATTCGCAGGGGATCATCTGGTGGGCAACGTGCCGACCGAAGCCGTGCTCACGACCCTTGCCGCGCGCGGAGCGGCGACCGGCATCGACGCGAAATCACTCGCCGTCGCTTGCGCCATGACGGGCGAGTTGCGCGAAAAATACGCCGCGGCAGAGTCGGAAGAAGCGAATGTCGACAAGCAGGTCAACTGATGGGATATCCGACGCTGACGTTTCAACTCGACAAACAGATCGCCACGATCGCACTAACGCGACCCGAAAAACGCAACGCGATTTCGGCGCAGATGATCCACGATTTGCTCGCAGCGCTTGAGCAAGCTGAAAATTCCACGGCGCGCGTCCTAATTCTCACTGGATCGGGCAAAGCGTTTTGCGCGGGCATGGATCTGGACGAACTCCGTGCGCTGGCTACAACGCATTCGCTTGCAAAGCACCTCGAAGACGCCCGCCGCATTGCGAAACTTTTTTACCGCATTTACAGTTTCCCAAAACCTGTAATTGCGGCGGTCAACGGGTCTGCGATAGCAGGCGGATGCGGTCTCGCCACTCTCGCCGACATTACACTCTGCGTACCCGAAGCCAAGTTCGGCTATAGCGAAGTGCGCATCGGCTTCTTGCCGGCTCTTGTGGCCGTCTTTTTGCGCCGGCAAGTGGGTGAAAAGCAAGCTCGCGAGCTTTTGCTTACCGGACGATTCATCGAATCGGATGAGGCGCATCGCCTCGGACTTGTCAACGAAATCGTCGCCAACGGCGACGTGATGGAGCGGGCGCGCGAGGTCGCGCGCGGCATTTTGGCTTGCAGTCCGTCCAGTATTTTGCAGACCAAAAAAATATTTCATCTCCATGATGAAAAAATCATCCGCGCTGAGCTCGAGTTGGCCATCGAAGCGAACGCCGAGATTCGTTCGACAGAGGATTTTCGCGAGGGGGTGACGGCTTTTCTTGAAAAGCGCGCTCCGAGTTGGACGCAAAAGTAGTGCCTGGAATTCAAGACGGTTTCGCATTGTGCTTCACGGGGGAACATGCCGTCCCGGTCGCGCGGCTGCCTATTGCTGGGGAAGCGCGGGCAAGGCCCCCAAGACACGTCCGCCGCGACCAAGAACATCACGATTCGGGTGAGCGATATTAACGCCTGTTGTCGGTAATCGCCCCGCGCAACGCGGCATGCACAAGAACGACTTGAGCAAAGAGAGCGAAATGAACCACGATTGCGAGACGACAGTGCGCGTGCGCTACGCCGAGACCGACCAGATGGGCGTGGTCTACCACGGCAACTATTTCACGTGGCTCGAGGTTGGACGGGTGGAATGGTGCCGGCAGCAGGGATTCGAATACAAGCAGATGGAAATCGAGGATGACAGCTTCATCGTCGTCGCCGAAGCGAAGTGCCGCTACAAACGGCCTGCCAAGTTTGACGATGTGCTTACGGTGCGCACGCGCGTGACCGAATCGCAGCGGAGAACTGTCAGGTTCGGCTACGAAATCCTGCGCGATGGCGAAGTGATTGCAACCGGAGAGACCATGCACGTGATCTGCGACAAGTTGGGCCGGCCCAAATCGCTGCCTGAAAAGTATCGGAAATTTTTTGCGGTTCACGCTGCGGACAATCATCGCCCGAAAAACGCTTAGCGGAGGCGAAATGCGCCATCATTACTCGTCCAATTCGATTCGAAAGTTCGCGTGTCGACTCATCGCCGCAGCAATGCTCCTAGCTCTGTTCCCGATCAGCCGCCTGCGCGCCGCTGACGACCGCGCGTTCCCTTTCCCCTATGTCCAGGAAGACCTGCCGAACGGCCTGCGCCTGGTCACCATTCCGACCGATTCACAAAATCTCGTCTCCATTTACGTAGTCGTCCAGACCGGCTCGCGCAATGAAGTCGAGCCGGGCAAGACCGGGTTCGCTCATTTATTCGAGCACATGATGTTTCGCGGTACCGAACTTTATCCGCCACAGAAATATGACGCGGTGCTGACCAAGGCAGGCGCTGCATCCAACGCATTCACAACGGACGATTTCACCGCTTTCTATACGACGTTTTCGAAAGAAGACCTCTCGCAAATCCTGGCGATGGAAGCCGATCGTTTCCAGAATCTCGATTACGCCCCGGAGGTCTTCAAGACGGAAACCGGCGCCGTTCTCGGCGAATTCAATAAGGACAGCGCCGATCCCTCTTTCAAACTCGAAGAGGTGCTGGCCGACACGGCCTTCGATAACAGCACGTACAAGCACACGACGATGGGTTTCCGCAAAGACGTCGAAGACATGCCGAACCAATTCGACTACAGTCGCCAGTTTTTCGACCGCTATTATCGACCCGAATACGCGACGATCGTCGTTGCGGGCGCGGTGGATCCGAAAGTCGTGCGTCCGCTGGTCGACAAATATTGGGGCAACTGGAAGCGCGGCAGCTATCAAGCCGCGATCCCCCAGGAGCACGCGCAAAATGGCCCGCGCGAGAACCACGTGGATTGGCCGGGCCCAACGCTCCCGCTGGTCACTATTGCCTACCACGGCCCTGCGTACAGCGACACGGACAAGAGTTGGGCCGCGCTCGACGCTCTGTCGACGCTCGCGTTTTCCGACACATCGGATCTTTACGAAAAGCTGGTGATCCGCGAACAGAGAGTCGATCCCCTGGCGGCGGATTTCGCGCCGCACTTCGATCCCGGATTGTTCGTGATCAGTGCGCGCGTGAAACATCCGGAGGACATCCAATACGTGCGCGACCAGATCCTCGCGACGGTGAAGCAATACCAAACCGATCTTGTTCCTTCGCAACGGCTCGCCAGTGTTCTCGCTCACGAGCGTTACGGGTTCGCGCTGAGCCTCAACAACAGCCAATCGGTCGCGGTGACCGCCGCCCGATTCATCGCACTGCGGCGAAGTCCGGACACGATCAACAAGCTTTTCGCCCTCTACGCGACGCTCACTCCGGACGACATTCGCACGGCAGCCCGCAAATACCTGACCGATGACGAACGCACGATCGTGACGCTGACTGGCAAAGGCGGTGCACAGTGAAGCCCCTGCTGATCGTGCTCTCATTCTTCATCGCTACCAGTGCTGTCGCGCAATCCAAGACGGTCGCGCTACCGACCTCGTCGTCGCTCGTGAATGTCCGAATCGTATTTCGCACAGGCGCCGCCATGGATCCGGCTGACAAGCCGGGCCTTGCGAATCTGACGGCCGCGATGCTAGCCCGCGGCGGCACGCGTGACCTCACCTATAAACAGATTGTCGATCAAATGTTCCCCATGGCGGCGTCGGTAGGAGCGCAGGTCGACCAGGAAATGACCACGTTTCACGGTTCGACGCACGTCGATAACCTCGAGGCCTACTACAAGCTGTTGCGCGCGATGCTGCTCGAACCTGGATGGCGCGAAGACGACTTCAAGCGTGTGAAGGATGAAGCGACCAATGCCCTGCTCGTGGGACTGCGCGGGAATAATGACGAAGAGCTCGGAAAGGAGATGCTTTACGCCGATCTGTATGCGGGCACTCCTTACGGGCACAACGGCCTGGGCACTCACGCCGGGATCGAAAAGATCACTCTCGATGACCTGAAGGCCTTTTATCGCCAGCATTACACGCAATCAAACCTGATCATCGGTCTTGCCGGCGGCTATCCAGCGGCAAGTCCTGACCGCGTGAAGAAGGATTTCGCCGCGTTGCCGGAAAAGGACTCGTCGCCCACGCTCGCCGTGAATCCGGCGCCTATCGATCACAATCGCGTCGAAATCGTCGAGAAAACCTCGGATTCGGTTGCGATGTCACTGGGCTTCCCGATTGACGTGAAGCGCGGCGATCCCGACTATCCCGCGTTGCTTGTGGCACAGTCCTATCTTGGGCCGCACCGGCTGTCGTCGGGCCGACTGTTCCAGAGAATCCGCGAAATTCGCGGCCTCAACTACGGAGATTACGCCTACATCGAATATTTCCCGCGCGGCATGTTCCTGTTCGAACCGCAACCCAATCTGGCGCGCCGGAGCCAGATTTTCCAGATCTGGATTCGCCCCGTGCCGCCGGATGCGGCATCGTTCACTCTGCGGCTCGCGATGTTTGAACTGAATCACTTCGTCACCGATGGAATCCCGGCCTCCGATTTCGAGGCAGCCAAGGAATTCGCGATCAAATACGTGAACGTGCTCACGAAAACGAAGGACGCCGACCTCGGCTACGCAATCGACAGCGCGTTCTATGGGATTCCCGACTACGGCACCTACATCGGCACGCAGGTCAGCAAACTCACGCGCGATGAAGTGAACGTGGCAATTCGCAAACATCTGCGCGCCGATCGACTGCAGATTGTCGCCGTCGGCAGCAATGCCGATACGCTGAAAAAGCAGCTCACGGGCGAAGATCCCACGACGATCCATTACAATTCGGCGAAAGCAGGCGACATTCTGGAAGAAGATAAGGTCGTCGAAAAATGGGATTTGAAGCTGCGGCCGCAGGACGTGGAGATCGTTCCGGTCGACAAAGTGCTCGAGTAGTTGCACGACGGAACTTACGCCGCACTATGGGCTTTGAAGCTTAGCGATTTTCTCCTGGATCTTCTTCGCGTCGGGCGCGTGCGGCAAAACTTTTAGATAGTCCTGGTAATACTTTACGGCCTTATCGTTGTCTTTCTTTTTTTCGTAGATCTCGCCCAGCATCAATCGCGGTTTGGCATAGTTCGGATTCAACTTGATCGCTTCTTCCAGGCGCGGTATCGCCGCGTCCGGATCGCCCTTTTTCATGTAGAACGTAGCCACGTCGACGTCCTTTTCCGCAGGCAAGGGGTTGAACGGGGGCTGGTCGGCGCCCGGCATTGGTGTAGAGGATGATGTCGCAGGCTGGCTCGGCTTCGACGAGGAGTACGAACCAGGATCCTGTGCCCGGGTCACCGCGACGCCGGCGATCATCCCAAGAACAACGGCGATTGCACCGCCGAGACACAGCCGGGGCCGAGAGAGTCGCGCGTGCGCAAAACCACGATCTGTCATCGGGCCGGTCATCCTCATTGGTCTTTCACCGGGGTTCCGCCAGGCAAGCGTATGATTCGGTTTTGCTATCATGGAGTTGTCCAACGGCGCGGGATTTGTATCGTTCTGCGCCGAAATCGAACCCGGTATTGTACCGCTTGTAGCTCATCCGGATGGAGCCCCGCGAAAAAGCCGCCCAACTTCCCTTGCAACCCGGAGTGTACCTATTCAAAGACGCGGCCGGCACGACACTTTACGTGGGCAAAGCACGTTCGTTGCGCAATCGCGTCAAATCGTACTTCCTGGAAAATCGCCTGGCCGATACGAAGACCGGCTCGCTCGTGCGCGAGATTGCCGACCTCGAATACATCGTCGTCGACAGTGAAGCCGAAGCGCTCGCGCTCGAAAACAACCTCATCAAGCAGTACAAGCCCAAGTTCAATGTCCTTCTGCGCGACGACAAGACGTATCCCTACATCCGCTTCACGGCGTTCGAAAAATATCCGCGCGTCTATGTGACCCGGCGCCTCGCGAAAGATGGCTCGATCTACTTTGGACCGTACTTCCCCGCAAGCCTCGCCTACCGGCTCGTCCACCTGATCCACAAGAATTTCCTGGTGCCTTCTTGTTACGTGGATTTGACGCGAAGCCATCCGCGCCCATGCCTGCAGTATTACATTCATCGCTGCTACGGGCCGTGTGTCGAGGGATACGTCACAGACGAACGCTACGGCGAAGCCGCGCGCGACGTGCGGCTCTTTCTCGAAGGCCGACGGAGCGATCTATCGAAGAGCCTTTCAGAACGCATGGAGCGCGCGTCAGACGAGCAGCGATATGAAGAGGCGGCCAGCTATCGCGATTTGTTGCGCACGCTTGAAGAGATCAGCGAACGGCAAAAAATCGCCGCGGCTTCGGGCGACGATACGGACGTGCTTGCGTGGTATGCCGAGCCGCCCCAGGTCGCGGCGAATCTTTTCCACTTGCGCGGCGGACGCGTTGTCGATCGCCGCGATTTCTATTGGGAAGACCTTGACCAGTTCGATCCGGCGGAGTTTCTGCCGTCGTTGCTCAAACAGCTATATCTCGACGCGGCTTACGTGCCGCGCAACATACACGTTCCGGAGGATTTCGAGGAACGCGAACTGTTGCAGGATGTGTTGACTGAGAAGGCCGGACATCGCGTCGAAATACATCAGCCACAACGCGGAAAAAAGCACGCGTTTCTTGAGCTGGTCGAAGAGAACGCGCGGCATTCGTTCATGCAGCGTTTCCGCGTACTGAAACCGAGCGCCAAAGCGGTCGCCGAAGCACTCGAATCCACACTCGGGCTGGCGGAGACGCCAAAGCGCATCGAGAGCTTCGATATTTCACACATTCAGGGGGCGGACACCGTCGCGTCCATGGTGGTCTGGGAAAACGGCAGGATGAAGAAGTCCGACTACCGGAAATTCATCATTCGTGGCGATGCGATGCCTGAGGGACCGGAAAAAACGTCGGGTCTGCTGCGGGATGACTTCGCCAGCATGCGCGAAGCAGTCGAACGCCGTTACAAGCGCCTGCAGGGAGAAAACAAGCCGCTTCCAAGTCTGATCCTGATCGACGGCGGACTCGGACAATTGCACGCTGCTGCAGCTGCACTCGAAAAGCTCGAGGTTATCAACCAACCGATGGCGAGCATCGCAAAAAAGGAAGAAATCATCTACGTGCTCGGACGAGAAAACGAACCCATCGTTCTTGAAAAGCATTCGCCCGCTTTGCATCTCATCCAGCAGATTCGCGATGAAACACACCGCTTCGCCGTCACCTTCCACCGACAGCGACGGACAAAATCCCGTGTGCGCACGTCTCTGACCGAGATTCCGGGCGTGGGGGAGCGGACCGCGCAAAAGCTGCTCAAGCGATTCGGCAGTGTGGCGCGGCTGAAAGAGCTTTCGGTCGAGGAAATCGCAGCAGAATTGCCGCGTTCGCGCGCCGAGCAGGTGTTTCATGCGCTCCACGCGGGAAGCAGCGGAAGTTCAGCCGCCCCACCGAGCCCACACAAGTAAGGCCCCGGGAATCCGGCCGATGCACCTTGCCGAACCCTGTGATTTGCCCGTATGGGCGTACTAGAGCGATACCTTGCTGTGAAGCAGAGGCTGTGCTACTGTCAAAAAATATCGGAGGCCGAACATGGCTGACAACAACAATATCGGAAGCAAAGTGAGTTTTTTCATCGTTGGACTGGGCGTCGGCGCATTGGTCGGGATTCTTTTCGCGCCGAAATCGGGCGAGGAAACGCGCGAATATTTGACCAACAAAGCTGAAGAAGGCAAGGAATACGCGCAGCGCAAGGCCCGCGAGCTCCGCGAACGCGCCGAAGATCTGATCGAGCGGAGCAAAGAGATCATGGCGCGCCAGAAAGACGCCGTTAGTTCTGCCGTCGAAGCAGGCAAGGAAACCTACCGGCGAGAATCGAAAATTTCCTGAGTGCGCTTGCGCGGGCGCTGGCGGTCTCCAGAATTGGTCGGTTGAAGTCCTCGGGGGAGCGGAATGTCCGGTTGGGTTGAAGCCTTCGTGGTTGTGGCGGCCGTCGCTATCGTCATCCAGTCAACGATGCTGGTTGTGATGTTCTTCCAGATCCGCACGGCCATCCAACAGTTCACCAAGATCGCCAACGAATTTCAAAACCGCATGGGCCCCATTCTGCTGCGCGCGAACCGCATCCTCGATGATTCAGAAGACCGCATCAAGAGCATCATGACCGACGCGTCTGAAATCACGCGCGTCGCGCGCAGCCAGGCGCAACGTGTCGATCGCGTCTTCAGCGAAGCCTTGGAACGTCTCCGCGTGCAGATTCTGCGGGCCGATCAGATTCTCACTGGTACTCTGGAAACCATCGAAGAAACCGGGACGAGGTTTAAGAGCACGGTCTGGCGGCCGGTACAGCAGGCCTCGGCTCTCATCAAAGGCATCAAGGCCGGAATCGACATCATCCGCGGCGCCCGCGCACGTTCCGCATCCGACACCGAGCCTCTCACCCAGGACGAAGAACTCTTCATCTGACGCGTATCGCAGCGTTTGAGCGATTACTTCTTAGGGCCCGCCTGACTCGCCTTTTGCCCCGCGCGACCCGCCGGACTGATCGACACCGTATCTTCCGGGCCAGATTTCGCCTTATTCGCAGATTTCGAGGCCTTCGCCGAGGAGTTTTCCACCTGCTGGACCTTTGCCACGTGCTGGACGCCTGAAGCGCCGGAAACCGCGTTGGCCATTGAGAATTACCCCCACTCGGCATATCGGCCGGCGGCGCGCAGACTTTAGAGCAGAGATTTGCGTAAGAATGTTCCGAAACGATAGCCGACGGCGTAGCTGAAAGGCGCAGTGCCGAGCGAATAGTGCCCGCAGGGAAGCTGCATGTGCGAATGCGCCACGTCGTTGCGCGTCAGTTCCCCGAGAAATTGCGCGGTGAGAGCCGGATCGAACGTAGGGTCGTAGCGGCCAGTGATGGCCAGGATTTTTCGATTTGTGCCACGTAGCTTCGGTACGTAGCGAAACGGGCTGATCGGCGCCCAAAAGCGAATCAACTCTTCGCGCGAAACGTGATCCTTGAGCGGATCCCAGACATTCAGCGTCGTCAAGCCGTGCGACACGACGGCACCGAAATACGTCGAAACGTGCAGAAACGCTCCTGCGCAAATCGCCGGTTCGTGGCACATGGTGATGAACGCGATGCACGAGCCGATGCTCGTTCCAATAATGCCGAACCGGTCGTAGCCTTGCTGTTCAAGCCAGCGAAATGTGCGGCGCACGTCCACCACGGCTTGACGATTCGCTTGCAGCGTCAGCCCGATATTTGGGCCGACGAGATGATCGCCGCGAGGATGCCCGGGAATCGAACGCCGGTCGTGATAGGGTAGGCTCATCTTCACGGCCATGATGCCGAGCCGATTCAGCCAGCGGCAGACGGCCTGCTGCTCTTCCCACCTCGCGTTCCACTGCGCCAGCACAACGACCGCCGCGCGCCGGTCGCGGACAGGAAATAGCTGTCCATATACGCGATTGTTTTCGCGCCAGGGCGAAGCGATCTGGCTCGTAAACGTGAGGACATTGTCTTGAACCGAGTAATCGTCGGCGGCCGCGGCATCGAACCAATCATCGCTGCGTGCGACCGTCTCTTCGGCGAAATTCTCCAGAAACACACGCGGGTCCGCGCCATTCGCCGTGGTGTCGACGTGCTCGAGCCCCCACGCGAAAGGGAGCGTCCCACGATTCGGTTCCTGCGCCCAGCGCATCTGTTCGTAGCGCCGGATTCGATTCTCGTACCAGGCCATAGATCGAAAGACGATTATAGGTGACCGATTCGCGAGTTCTAAGCTTCGCTTTGTCAGAAACCGCCAGTGCCAAATGCGCGTCAAGTACTTGTGCGACTTTCACGCTCACTTCTCTTCGTCATACCGATGCGAACCGCCGCCTGCAAGCGGCCGAATGCGAGGCACAAATGAAAACCCTACGCGGAAAAATGATCGGTGTTTTCGTCGGTACGATTCTGATCGGTTCTTTGCTGACCGTAAGAGCAGCGCGCCAACAGACGGCCACGACGCAAATCGTAACCGCCGCGAACGCCTTTCTCTCGACGCTCGACACTAGCCAACGGCAGAAGGTGCTTTACGCGTTTGATGACCAGGACCAACGGAAGCGATGGTCCAATCTTCCCACCACAATGGTTCTGCGCGGAGGCATCGCCTTGAAAGATATGACTCCCGCGCAACAAACCGCCGCGATGGCCCTGGTCGCGGCCGCGCTCAGCAAACGCGGGTTCGAAAAGGTGCAGGAAATTATGCAAGGCGACGAGGTCAACAAACTCACCGACACGGGCCCAGGCCGTGGGAACGGGGGCCGTCCCCCGGGCGCGAACCGCGGCGGCCCACCGCCGGATGGAAACGGCAGTAATCCGCCGCCCTTCGCAAACGGAAGGGGACGCGGTCCGGGCGGCGGTGGCGCGATGTTCGGAAAGGATCTCTATTACATTTCGATTCTCGGAACTCCCTCGGAAAAAGATCCCTGGATCCTGCAGTTTGGAGGTCACCATCTGGGGCTGAACGTCACGATCGCGGGAAATCGTGGCGTATTGACTCCGACCCTGACCGGCGCGCAACCGGCCCTTTACACGAACAATGGAAAGACCGTCCGCCCGCTTGGTCAAGAAAGCGACAAAGCGCTCGCTTTGCTCAACGCTTTGAGCGATGACCAACGCAAGCAAGCGATCCTGAGCTACCAGGTGGCCGACCTGGTGCTCGGTCCCGGCCAGGACGGCAAGACAATTCAGCCGGAAGGATTGAAGGCTTCCGCGATGAACGACCAGCAGCGAGCCATGTTGCTCGATGTGATGTCCGAGTGGGCAGAAATCATCAACGAAAGAGACGCGGCAACGCGCATGACGCAACTGAAATCGGAGATCAACGAAAGTTGGTTCGCGTGGAGCGGACCAACAACGGCGGTGCCTGGGAAGAATATAACTGCCTACTATCGAATCCAAGGCCCGCACGTCGTGATCGAATACGCCCCACAGAGCCTCGGCGGCGATCTTTCGATGCACGTCCACACGATGTATCGCGATCCGACCAACGACTACGGCAATGCCTTCTTGGCGGCAAAGTGAAAAAACTCCTCGCGATCGGCGCCGCGGTTTTTCTCGCGCTGCCTTTGACGACGTTCGCACACCGCCTCGACGAATATCTTCAGGCGACGCTTTTGTCCGTTCAGGCGGGCCGCGTTGACGGATCGATGCGCTTGCAGCCCGGCGTTGCGGTATCGCCTGTCGTGATTGCAAGCATCGATACGAACGGTGACGGCACGCTCTCGGACGCCGAACAGCGTGCTTACGCCGAGCACATCCTAAGTAACGTCGCGCTGAGCGTCGACGGCCAGCGCCTGCGGCTGAATCTGGTCTCGGTAACCTTTCCGGAAATCGATGCCATGAGACAAGGCATTGGGGAAATTCAGGTGGAATTCAGTGCGGATGTGTCTGCCGGCGGAGCCAACCGCAGGCTGGTCTTCGAAAATCATAACCGAGACAGTATGGCCGTTTATTTAGTGAACAGTCTCGTTCCCGAAGACAAAAACATCCAAATCACAGCCCAGACCCGCAACGAGAATCAGTCGTTTTATCAAATGGATTTCGTGCAGTCATCTGGAGGCACTGGCCACGTGGGAAGGCCAAGTCTCAGCGGCTTGGCGGGCGCATTCGGTCTTGGCGTGCGCCACATTGCGGAAGGCACGGACCACCTGCTGTTCTTGCTGGCTTTGCTCTTGCCTGCGCCGCTCCTCGCTTGCGGCGGACGATGGAGCGGACGCGCAACCGTTCGCGGAACTCTGATGCAAATTTTTCGAATCGTCACGGCTTTTACGATCGGCCACTCGCTGACGCTCGGGCTTGCCGCGTTTGGATTGGTGCGGCTGCCGAGCCGCCCGGTAGAAGTTTTGATCGCAGTTTCGATTTTCATCTCTGCAGTTCATGCCATTCGTCCGCTTTTTCCCGGACGCGAGGCCCTAATCGCAGCTTTTTTTGGCCTCATTCACGGGCTGGCATTTGCCACAGTGATCAGCGATCTGGGATTCAACGGTTGGTATCGCCTTGTAAGCATTCTCGGATTCAACATCGGCATTGAGGCTATGCAGCTGGCCGTTGTGGCCGCGATTCTGCCGTCGCTTCTTTTGCTGAGCCGGACGCGAGCGTATTCGCTGCTGCGCGTGGGCGCCGCACTTTTTGCTGGTTTGGCATCTGCAGGCTGGACGATAGAACGGATCACCGGCATGCAGAGTTCGGTGGATTTGATCGTGAACGGCCTTGCGCACCAAGCGGCATGGATCGCGCCAGGTTTGTTTCTTGCCAGCCTCATCTGCTGGCTCTTTTCGGAATATTGCTCAGGGAAATCGCTGAATCATTTCAACGGCGTCACTTTCTCCGGATCCATTCGGATGCAGAGGTAAGTAACCGGTCCGTCGATCGTGCTAAAGCGGTGCGGCGTCCCGGCTGGAATCACGACGACATCCCCGACGCCAACATGCCGGCTGTGGCCGCCCTGAATTCCCGTTCCTCGCAGGCTCGGTCCGATATTCGGAACTCCCGTATTGGGCCCGAACGGTTTTCCGCCCACCAACGTCCCGCCCAGCTCGATCGTGCCGCCGCCTTCGGTGATGTGATAAATCTCGGTCACTTTCTCGTGGATCAATGCATCGTTGGTTTCGGGTAGAGTGCGATGAACCGTCGAGACGCCGACGTAAGCGCTCCCCGCGTCAACCGAACGGATCGTCACATCCAGTGTTCCAGGGACGGAATTGGGATTCTGTTTCGCATTCTTCACTGCGTCCGACATGTCTGCCGCGGTAACGATCGTGCCGGGCTTTTCAGCGGCTACCGGTGCCGCCTGGTGTGCGCGTCCGAACAAAAGAAAAAACAGAAAAAGTGCGAGCATCGAAACTCTCCTTTTCGCAAATCCTCGCGGGCGTTTCGGGGCGATCTTACCGGAAAGTTGGCAGGCACAAGAAAAGAATTTACGGCTCAGCGGGCGCGGCGAAGCGGGCGCGGCTCGGCGGGTTTGACAATCCGAGGGCCCTTGGCATGCGCCCTCATGAAGGCATCCACGACTGCCTCGACAAATTCACGCGGCGCCTTTTCATCTCGCGAACGCGCCACAAAAATTTGGCGGTACATCATCGGCCCGAAAAGCAGCGCGACAGCCGTATCCATCGAAAGCCCTTTGTCGATCTCGCCGCGCTCAACGGCGGACTCCAAGACCTTCTTCAGCAGTACGGAGTGGCGGCTGAGGGCTTTGCTGCGCCACGCTTTGCCGAAAGCTATGTTGCGGGCCGAATAAGCAATCAAGTGCGGCATGATGCGCTCTCGCTCCTGACTGCGATCTTCAAAGGGGCGGTAGTTCAGAGCGGCAATCAAATCCTCGCGCAGGCTGTTCTGCTCGATCAGCTCGGGCTCTTCATCCAGCCGATAGAGCCAGACCAAAACTTCCAGCGCCAGCGCATCTTTGTCGGGCCAGTGCTTGTAAATCGTGGCTTTGCTGACGCCGGACGCCGCCGCAACAGCGTCCATGCTCGTGGCGTCAATTCCCTGCTCGGCAAAAAGACGCAGCGAAGCCTCAAGGACTTTGCGGTGAGCTTCTTCGCTGCGAGGTCTTGGCATTGTGTCGATTGAAAGTTGACGCTTGGCGACGCCCGCACTGCACTCTATTGGCTACTGCGCTTTGGCCCCCGCGTGATAAGAATCACCGTGCCCGTGACTACGAACAGCAGCGGCCAATAATGCAAATCGCCGTCCCAGGCAGCCGCGAGCCAGATGTTGATCATATTCCATGTTTCGTCAAACAGAGTGGTAAAGAACCACGTGTTCCGCGAGCTCAAGTACGTGAAAAGCACCTCGATCCACTGCAGCACGAGGCCCAACCCAATCAACATTCCCGCGCTCGCAGCGAGCACGCTCCGCTTATCGACGTGCCGCAAGCAATTCCCATTTGAGTTCGTCACGTTCGCGCCTCCCGCGTGGTTTCCCTACAATTGAATCCGCGAAAACAGCCAAGCGCCCGCCGACAGAAACACAACGGCGAGAATCGTGAGCACCATCAAATCCATCTGGAATCCGAACTTCCACGTCGAAATCAGCACGCCTCGCAACCCATCCACACCATAGGCAAGCGGATCGGCATGCGTGATCCAGGTCATCACCTTCGGTAAATTGGTCAGCGGATAGAGCGCACCGGACAAGAAGAAAATCGGCAGCACGAGGAAGTTCATGACCAATTGGAAGCCTTGCATGTCCTGAATCACGGACCCGATACTCGTGCCAAGCGCTGCAAAAACAATCGCGATCATCGCCACGAATAGGTAAGCGGCCGGAATCGCGAACCAGTGCTGAGGCCGAAATCCTGCGATCAGACAAAAAATCAGGATCAGCCCGCCTTGAATCATCGCCACGGTCGCTCCGCCCAACGTCCGCCCGATCATGATGTAAATCCTGGGTACCGGTGCAACGAGCGTCTCTTTCAGAAATCCAAATTGCCGATCAAAAAGCATCGCGATGCCCGAAAACACCGAACTGAAAAGCACCGTCATCCCCACAACGCCCGGTGCCATGAACTGCAAATAATTCCCCTGACCCGCTTTCTGAAACACGGGCCCGAATCCGAATCCCAACGCGAGCAGATACAAGGTCGGTTGCCCAAGCGACACCACAATTTGCACACGCGAACGAACGTATCGCTTCAACTCCCGCAACCACAGAATGTAAATCGCCGCCATTATCGCCCTCCTCTGTTTCCGCGGAATGCTGCCGCAAATTGACGCATCTGATCCTTCGAGCTCGCCGCTTCGTCGCGCAACGAAGTCCCGGTGAGCGCAAGGAATGCGCCTTCCAGTGATTCCTTGCCGGTCTGCTCTTTCAGTTGCGCCGAGGTTCCCTGCGCCACAATCGTGCCGTGGTCCATGATCGCGATGCGATGCGCCACGCGATCGGCCTCGTCCATGTAGTGCGTGGTCAAAAACACCGTCGTTTTCTCCGCCGCGTTGAGATTTTTCACGTGAGTCCAAAGTTGATTGCGGCTTTGCGGGTCAAGACCAAGCGTTGGCTCATCCAGAAACAAAATCTTCGGTGTGTGCAGAAAGCCACGAGCGATTTCCAGCCGCCGTTTCATGCCGCCCGAAAACGTCTTTACGTAGTCGTCTTTCCGCTCCCAAAGTTCAAACGTCTTCAGCAGCTGTTCGATGCGAATGGTGCGAACCTTCCGCGGTACGTGATAGAGAACGCCGTGAAGCTCCATGTTTTCGTAGGCGGTCTGCTCGGCGTCGAGGCTCGGGTCCTGAAACACGATCCCGAATCGCTGCCGCGCTTCGTTCTGCTTTTTCCAGGGATCAAGGCCGTCGAGCTCGACCGTCCCGCTCGTCGGCTTAAGCAGCGTGGTAAGCATTTTGATCGTGGTGGTTTTGCCGGCTCCGTTGGGACCGAGAAACGCAAAGATCTCCCCCTGGCCGACTTCAAAGGAAATGCCCTTCACAGCCGTGAATTTGTCGAATGTCTTTGAAAGATTGTCTACCCGGATCAAGGAGGCACCTCACGCAGACTGGTTTGACGTGAGGGCAATACTGAACGGTTTAGTTTAGTCTGTCAAGCACTTTAACCCGAGCCCCAAGCCCCTCTTTTCGCAGGACTTACGGCTGGCCCGGAATAACTCCGGGCGCAAAAAGGTCCGACAGGTCAGTCGCTTTGGCGGCATCGGCCAGGTAAGGCCCGACATGAAAAATCTCCTGCATCGTGCGCAGGTCGGAAGAGTGTGTGTAGTTCGCTGCTCCGGCATACGGCTTGCCGTTTACGTTCGGATGCGCGAGCGACGAAATCACGATTTCTGGAATCGTGTGATCGAAGCGGTCGGCGTTGTCGCCGTCGCTCCCATCGCGCTCGGCCTCATCGCACCAGATGATGATGACGCCGCCATTTCGATAGGCATCAGACGCCATGATCAGCGGGATCATCTTGCTCAGGAAATCGTCGCCTTGCTTGATGCTCGCCGCGTCTCCGGTGAGGCCTTTGTAGCCGCCGTTGAGCGAAGTGTGCATGTCGTTATATTGATCCGGGGTAATCCAGTTGAAGCTGGCCAGCGTATTCCGCGAGAGGTCGATGGCAAGCTGCTGCAGCGGTGCATAGTTCTTCGAGAGTGGATTGGTGACCGTCGTAATGTCGTCGCCATTGGTATCGGTAAAGAACGCCATCGGATTATGCTTCACGGCGTAGCTGAATTGCGCCGAGCCGTTATAGGAATTCGTGAAGCCTTCAGCAAGCGCTCCCGAAAAGCTGGCGAGCGGCACGGTCCAGCGATCCGGGGGTAGCGCCACGCTCGTCAGTTGACCGGTCGCCGTTGGGGTGAGGTCAATGTCTTCCTGATACGACTTCCAGGTCTTCCCTGCTTTGGTCAGCAGGCTGCAAAGATGCTGGTTTGTGTCTTGATTCGTCGGGCCCTTGCTTGAGTACGGATCGTTGTCGTTGGCCACGCCAAAATTCGTCCCCGCCTCGGCCCAGATATAGTTCGGTTCAGAAGGATGGATGTGCGGATTGTCACCGTCGGCGGTTGCCATAGCGTTGTGGTAGGCGCTGGCATAGGCAACTTGCGAGCTGATGGGTGAGGTGCCGTTCACCAGGCTGTTGATGAACGGCGCGTTCGGATTTCCCTGAATCTGCTGAATTTTGCCTTCGAACTTGTGATCCGGTTGCGTCCAATTATGATTTTCGATTGCGACGACGAAAACGGTTTGCACTTGTTGCGCCGCTGCCGATGCGGCCACGCCCATCGCCAGCGCGCAAACGCCCAGCAGCCGAAAACAATACGATTGCGACATTCCAATCCTCCAGAGTCGGATGAAAACGCGGAGGATTGTATCGCACTCCCATCTAATTCTGATTGCGCTCAGGTTCTTATTTTGTTGACGCTCCAAGCTGCCAGAAAAGAAAGCTCAATATGTCCGTAGCCTCTTCGACAAGCTTGTTCACCGGGCGGCCGCCAGAGTGACCCGATTTTGTGTCGTATAACAGCAGCACCGGATGATTGGCGGCGCCAGTCGAGGCCTGGAGCAGCGCCGTCATTTTACGCGCGTGCAAAGGGGCCACGCGTGTATCGCCGTCGCCCGTAATGAAAAGCACGGCCGGATAGTTCGTGCCCTTCTTGACGTGCTGGTATGGCGAGTAAGCGTAGAGCCAGGCGAACTGCTTTGGGTCGTCCGAGCTGCCGTATTCAGGGACCCAATAGGCGCCGTCGAGGAATTTCTGATAACGCAGCATATCAAGCAGCGGATAGACACAGACCACGGCTCGGAAAAGCTCCGGATGCTGCGTGAGCGACGCGCCGACAAGTAAGCCGCCGTTGCTGCCGCCGTAGATCGAAAGCTTGGAAGCATTCGTATACTTGTTGTTCTCCAGATACATCGCGGCCGCGGCGAAATCGTCAAACACGTTCTGTTTATTCGCCAGCATTCCCGCCTGATGCCACGACTCGCCGAATTCTCCTCCGCCTCGCATATTGGCCATGGCGATGATGCCGCCGTGTTCGGCAAAGACGATGTACGAGGGTGCGAAGTAGGGTGTTTGGCTCAAATCGAAGCCGCCGTATCCGGTGAGCACTACCGGACGCTGCCCGTCCATCGGAATTCCCTTCTTCGAAAAAAGGAACATCGGCACGCGTGTCTTGTCTTTTGATTCGAACCACACCTGCTTGGTCTCAAATTCGCCCGGATCGAGCGGTAGCTTCGGTTGCGCCCACACATCGGAGCGTCCGGCGTTTACGTTGTATTGATAGATCGTAGCCGGCGCGTTGAAAGAGCTAAATTCATACAGCACGTCCGGGCTATCCCATTCGCCAGTGAAATTTTCCAAAGTGCCGAGCGTCGGCAAAGCAAATGGCGCGCTCGATTTTCCATCGGGCGAGAATACCTTCACTTCCGAGGAAGCGTTGCGCGTGTACATGGCGAAAAGCTTGCCGCCGGAGGGGTTAATGTCTCCCAGAGCCGCGTCGGCCGGCGGGATGATCTCTTTCCAGTGATCGCGCGTCAAGGCCGGGGCCCCCGCGTCGACCGAAAAGACATGCCAGTTCGGTGCATTCCAGTTGGTGACGATATACAGCGTGTCGCCGCCAAAATGGGGAGTGAAGAGCGAGTTTAGATCGTTCACAACCGGCACCACAGGGCCATCCCGTTTGACATTTTTTAAATAGAGATCGGCCCGCTGTGACCCTGAGCCATACGCGATCGTAATGGCAAGGAACTGCCCGTCTTCAGAGAGTTCCACCTGTGGGATCTTGTCCTTGGTGAGCGTGCCGGTATAGATCACCTTGTCTTTGGCAGGATCAGTACCAATGGCGTGATAGCCGACGCCCGGACCTTGCTCTGTAGAGCGGCTGTAATAAACGCCTCTATCATCGGGCGTCGGCGAAAATGTGAAGTACACGCCGCGCGGAAGCACATCGGGAAGATCGCGGTGCGCGTCCACGTCCATGATGTGGATCGTCAGTTCATCCTGCCCGCCTTCGCGCCGCCCGTAAAAAAGCAGACGGCCGGTGTGGCTCACGCTTTCTAGCACTGCGCTTGCCGAGTGGTCGGGACTCCACGGCAAGGGATCGACCAGCACCTGGTCGGCGGCGTTCGCCGATCGGCGCATGTAAATCAGCGAAAGATCCTGGCCCGCCGTGCGTTTCGCAAAAAAATAGCGGCCCGACTCGACGATTGGAAGCTCGTATTCGTCTGTGTGATAAAGCGCGGAAATCCGCTGGGAGATGGCTTGGCGTCCGGGCAGCTTCCCCAATGCGGCGTCGGTACAGGCATTTTCGGCATTGATCCAGGTGCGTGTCGCAGGGCTATTTTGATCTTCCAGCCAGCGATAAGGATCGGTCACCACGGTCGTGCCGTAGCTGTCCTTCACGTTGTCCACTTTGGCCGCCGGAGGACATGCCGGCCTGGCAACCGGGCCGGGTGCCGACGCTTGCAAGAGCGGCGCGGGCCAAGCCGGATAGTAGCCGGCTCCAACAACGCTTAACGCGAGAATTGCAAGAAAAACAAGGAGATACGACCCGGGGCCTGCCGCGCGCGTGGCACGGCCAGTCATAACTTTCATGGCTTACCCCTCCGACAAAACGATGCCGGATCATAACACCGGCAGCATTGCGTTAGAAGTCAGGCACGAGAGCGTAGGTGCGGCTTGAGGGGCTTGGCGCGTTGTGGCAAAGTCGAAAGGTGGCTCCCGCGACTGTATTCGGCATATTTATATTTGTCTTCGGGCTGATAATCGGCAGCTTTTTGAACGTCTGCATCGCCCGCATCCCGAATGGAAAGTCGATCGTGCTGCCTGCTTCGGCATGCCCGAAATGCGGCGCCCCGATAAAGCCTTACGACAATATCCCGGTCATCAGCTATCTGATCCTGATGGGCAAATGCCGCAACTGCAAGACGCGTATTTCGCCGATCTATCCGTTCGTCGAGTTGCTCACCGCTGTCGCGTTTGTGGGATGCTATTGGTTATTTGGCTTGAACTTTGAAACGCTCAAGTGGTGCATCTTCTCGGCGCTGTTGATCGTGCTGGTTTTCACCGACCTGATCGATCGCATCTTGCCGGATGTAATTACCCTTGGCGGCCTAGCCCTCGGCCTGATCCTCAGCCTTTTCACGTGGCCGCTCGATGGAACATCCTGGTGGATCGCTCGTCTGCTCTTTCATTTTCACAACCTCCCGTCGCTCCGCTTGATCTCGCTTTTTGACTCCTTGCTCGGCGCAGCGGCTGGCGGCGGGCTTCTCTTCCTGGTCATGGAATGCTATTTCCGACTGCGTCACCGGGAAGGAATGGGCCTGGGCGACGTCAAAATGATGCTCATGGCCGGCGCGTTTCTGGGCATCAAGCGCACGATGTTGACGATTCTCGCGGGATCGCTGCTCGGAAGCATCCTCGGACTCGCGTTCATCTTGGCGCGCGGCAAAAAGTCAGATTACGAACTTCCGTTCGGATCGTTCTTGGGAATGGCGGCGATGCTTGTGGTGTTCTTCGGGACGCCGGTGGTCAACTGGTATCAGTCGATGATGATGTTGCGGTGGTAGCAGTCCCGGGTCGCCTCACCACACAGAGCCACAACTATTTCGGGTAGAAGATGAATCACGTATCGCTGCTTTCGCACGGACCTACGATTACGGTGTCGCCCGCCCAGCTTTGGATCGGTGCGGCCATGGGCGTCGTTCTCGTGGTGGGGGCTGTGTTGCTCTTTGTGATGCTCCGCAGAATCTTCGGCGAGCAAAAAAAAGAGTCAGAATTGTCCGCGCGGCCCTCGACGGAAAATGCATCATCCTTTGTGACCGCTTCGATGCAGGGTGTGATTGAACGCCTGCGCGCGCAGGAAAAGGAGCTCGCCAGGCTTCATTTACTCGCGCAGGAGCGAGCCCAGGAATCCGAACGCCTCACCGAAGAAGTCACGCGGAACATGCCGACGGGTCTGTTGCTGGTCAACGCCACCGGCGCAATCGGCTCGACGAATCCCGCCGCCGAAGAAGCGCTGGGCATCCGCCCGTTGCGATATCGTTCGTATAGAGAAGTGCTCGGATTGAATTCCGAACTGGTCACGATGCTCTCGGCTTGCCTGAACAACGGCCGCACGTTTCAGCGCGGCGAAGTCGAACATCTCACCACAACTGGCGAAGTCCGCCGTCTCGGCGTAACGATCTCGCCCATCTATCGCTCAGGCCGCACCGAAGCCGTCCGCGCCCGGCTGTCGGATCGTCTCGGCAGCGAGCGCAAAGTCAGCGGGGCTCTATGCCTCATGAGCGACCTCACCGAGCTCGCGGCCCTGCAAAAACAGATTCGCTGGAAAGAAAATCTCGCGGCGCTCGGCGAGATGTCCGCCGGCATCGCCCACGAATTCAAGAATGCGCTGGCCACGATTTCCGGCTACGCGCAGATGATCGAAAAGGAAGCCGCCCCGGGCGACATCAAGGACTCGTCGCGGCGTATTCTCGATCAGACGCGCGCCCTCACGCATGTCGTGACCGAATTCCTGCGCTTTGCAAAGCCCCTCGAAATCTGTTACGAGCCCGTGCGAGTCGAAACACTTGTCCAGCGCGTCGCCGAAGAGCTCCGCGAGAGCGCATCGGAATGCACAGTCACTTGCGGAGGAACATTCCAGGAACTTGTAGGTGACGAGGCGCTGATCCGCCAGGCACTTGTGAATCTGACGCGGAACGCTTCGGAAGCCGCTCGTGCAGGGGGCAAATCGCCGGAAGTGACGCTCACGGGCACGATCGAGGAGCTCGGCGGTCGCAAATGGCAGCGCATCTGCGTTGCAGACAATGGTCCCGGGATCACCGAAGCCGACTTGCCCAAGATCTTCCTGCCGTTCTTCACTACAAAGGCCGACGGCACCGGCTTGGGCCTGGCAGTCGTCCAAAAAGTGGCCCTCCAGCACGCCGGCAGCATCGAAGCGCGCAACCGCCCCGGTGGCGGAGCTGAATTCCTCCTATGGTTACCTTTGCGGCAAGAACAGACACCCTCGACCACGGTCTCGGAGCCGCGCGCATCTAAGATTTAGGAGCGGCCGCCCAGACCGGACCGCCCTTTTCAGGAGGTATTGCCATGCGAAAGATCGCCCATGTTGCCGCGATCGGAGCTTTGATCGCCCTGCCCTGCGCCGCAATCGCTCAAACGGCCGCTTCGCCGTCTGCGGGCCAATCGGGAGCGAGCGCAAGCTCAGCCGCGCCGGCACAGGAAGATCCTCTGGCCGCAGCCGCTCGCAAGGCCAAAGAGCAAAAAGCGCAGAACCAGTCCGCCAAGCCCGCGCGAGTCTTCACAAACGAGAATCTGCCCACGGGGGGCGGCGTTTCGACCGTCGGCGTCAAGCCGGCAGACACCTCGGCTGAAACGGCGGCCGCCGGTGCAGGCTCATCTGGCGCCAAGGAAGCTGACTGGCGCAGCAAGTTCGCCAAGCTGCGCCAAAAGCTCGATCAGGACACTTCCGAACTCGCCGTCATGCAGCGCGAACTCGGTGTGCTGAACCTGCAAAATTACGATGACCCGGTCAAAGCCATGCAGCAGGGCTACAGCCGCGGCGACATCCAGAAGAAGACCGACGACATCGCGACCAAGCAAAAGGAAATCGACGCCGACAAACAAGCGATCGACGACGCCGAAGACGATCTGCGCAAAGCGGGTGGCGATCCGGGCTGGGCTCGCTAAAAAACTCCTCCATGGAACCCGTCCTCCTCGTTGAAGACAAAGCCGAGCTCCGAGCGATGTTCCGCAAGGCGCTCGAACGCTCCGGCTATGACGTGGAGGAGGCGCCCGACGGCAGCTCGGCGATCGACAAAGTTCGCAGCCGCCGCTACCTGCTCGTTCTTTCTGACCTCAAGCTTCCCGGCAACTCCGGCATCGACGTCCTGCGCGAAGCGCACCGCGTTGAGCCGACTCTGCCGGTCATTCTTGTCACCGCTTACGGCTCGGTCGAAGAAGCCGTCACAGCAATGAAGGAAGGCGCCTTCGATTTCGTCCAGAAGCCGGTCGATCTCGATCATCTGCAACTGCTTCTTGAACGCGCAGCCAATCAGCAGGAACTGCTGCGTGAAAATCTGCTTCTGCGCGAAGAATACGCGGCTCGCTACGGCTTTCCCCGCATCGTTGGCGAAGATGACGCGATGAAAGAAGCCAGCCAAATCACACAGCGGGTCGCCGCGGCCGATTCAACGGTTCTGCTTCTCGGCGAAAGCGGCACCGGAAAAGAGCTTTTTGCGCGTGCCATCCACCATCTCAGCCCTCGCGCACAGCAGCCTTTCGTCGCGCTCAACTGCGCGGCAATTCCCGAAGGCCTTGTCGAAAACGAGCTTTTCGGTCACGAACGCGGCGCCTATACCGGTGCCGGTGCACGCAAAATCGGCAAAATCGAGATGGCGCACCGCGGCACGCTCTTCCTTGATGAGATCGGCGAGCTGCCTCTCGCCATGCAGAGCAAAATCCTGCGCGTGCTCGAAGAACGCCGCTTCGAACGCGTCGGCGGCAACCATGTCATCGACGTGAACGTGCGTATCGTCACCGCGACCAACAAGGATTTGCGCGCCGCCGTTGCGCAAAAGACCTTTCGCGAAGATCTCTATTTCCGCATCGCCGCGGTGCCAGTCACGATTCCTCCGCTACGCGAACGCGGCGGCGACGTTCTGCTACTCGCGGACCATTTTCTTGAGAAATTTCGCCGCGAATTTCGCAAGCCCGCGCTGACGCTCAGCAAGGACGCACGCGCCCGCCTGCTAGGCTACGACTGGCCCGGCAACGTACGCGAGCTGCAAAACACGATCGAACGCGCCTCCATCCTGGCCAACGGCGATGAAATCGACGCCATCGCGCTTCAACTCCCCGGCGCAAAGCCAGACGCCGAAGACTTGCCCGCAAACATGCTCGAACACTCGTTTGATTGGGAGGGACCGCTCGAACAGGTGTCGCAGCGTGCGCTCGCCCATGTAGAGCGCTTCAAGATCGAAACCGCACTGCGCGAATCAAAGTGGAATAGAACCCGCGCGTCTGAAAAGCTAGGGGTCTCCTACAAGACCCTCCTGAGCAAAATCAAATCGCTCGGCCTTGAAAACTAGTCGTTTACAGGCTCCATGCACGCGCCGCAGACTTTGGCTCTCGGTGTGTCCGCAAAGGTTTCCCGCATCGTGCGCACGGGGGGCCATACCCGGCCAGGCGGTGATGATAGACCGCGTTCGGATCGGTTTCGCGGACTCCGGTGATTCGTTCGTACTCGAGCAGCACGGGGCGCAACTGGTCGAGTAGCGAGCGTTCGCTCGTCCTGCGCGCGCCAATCACGCGCGCGTACTCGTCCTCGTCAAGCATCACGACATCTGCCTTGCACCGCCAGCACCAAACCGTTTTCATCTCAGCCCCTGCAACAGAAAAGGCTCCCGAAGCGTTTGCTTGGGAGCCTTTGTCGCAATCCTCAGAAATCGGAAAAACTCTAGACCGAGAAGGAGCTGCCGCACCCGCAGGTGCTCTTCACATTGGGGTTGTTGAATTTGAAGCCCGAACCCTCGAGGCTCTCGATATAATCGATCGAGACTCCATCCAGGTACATTTCGCTCATCTGGTCGACCAGAACCTGCAGACCGTCGAAATCATACACGTTGTCGCTGTCCTGATTGACCTGGTTCTCAAAAGCCATGTGGTAGCTGAAACCCGAACATCCGCCGCCGACCACGGCGACTCGCAAACCCGTCGGAGCGGGCGTCTGCTGCAAGAGAATCTCCTTAACCTTCGTGACCGCTACCGGCGTAAGTTGAAGCATTTCCAGACCTCCCGGGTCTTCGCGCCTAAACACAAGCCCAAAGGGCCTGGGCGCACTTGCTAACAGTCCTAATTATACCAGATCGAACAGTGGCGCGGCCATCTTCGTCTGCGGCCCTTGCCCAATCTGCTGATTTGATGCCGCACCGAGCACGCCCGCTGCAGCCGGTTGTCCCAGGCCATCCTTCGGCGCCCGCTGCGACCTCCGGCCCTAGTCGACGCCAGGAATTGCCGCTAGGTCTGCGGCCCCCAGCGCGGCATTTTGCCGCCGGCACCTATCGGCTCGACCCAATAAAAAACAGACTCGCGATCTCGGAGCGAGGCGCGCTTAAGCGTGTCGCACCGCCTCCATTGGGTCAACGTTGATCCACGGCCGCGCCGAAATATAAGCAACTCCAAGGGATACCGCCAACATCGCCAGGCCAACAGGCACGAGCACGCTCCACTCAACTGCGCCGATCCCGAAAAATTGCGCCCGCACCAAAACCGTCGCCGCGATCCCGAGGCCGATCCCAACCGCAATCCCGGCCCCGGCCACCCACGCCGTCTGCCGCAGGATCATTTCTACCAACCGCCAGCGCTGCGCCCCCAGCGCGACGCGAATCCCAAGTTCCTTTTTTCGCTCACTCACCGAGTAGGAAATCGCTCCGAACAGGCCAACAACGGCCAGCAGCAACCCCAAAGCGCTCAACCCTGCAACACAGCCGGCCACGAGGCGCTCGGGCAGCAGAGACAGATTCTCGACGTTGGCAAAGGTCATCGGCCGCAGCGTCGAGTCGAAGCCCGTGTCACTGATGGCCTTGGCGAATGGTTGAATCCACAGGCGGGGGTCGCCTGTCGTGCGTGCGATGATATTCATGGAAGGCTGATAGTGCTGAGAGTAGGCGTAGTAGATAAACGGCTGCGGCTCCTCGGCAAGGTCGTCATACTTTCCATTGCCCACAACGCCGATCACTACCCCCTTGCGCGCAGGTTCGCCCGTGAGCAATGCCCTGCCTACGGCGTCTTGCCCCGGCCAAAGAGTCTGCGCCAACTGACGATCAATCACGAGCACGTCCGGATTGGTCGACGTGTCCGCATTACCAAAGGTCCTCCCGGCGAGCACCGGAACGCCGAGCGTCGAAAAATAATCGGCATCCACAACCGTTGAAGAAACCGAGACTGGCTTCGTTTCGCCGGGCAATCGCACCGGCACTGGATCATCGTTGTTCAACAAGGGCAGATCGAGCGCGAGCGAAGCAGATTCGACTCCGGGCAACGCTGAAATCTTGCGGCGGACTTCTTCGTAAATTTCCTTTCCTTTCGCTTCCGTGTATTGCGCCTGGCCGGGGTAAAGCGATTCCGCGACCAGATTGCGCGCCGTAAACCCCGGATCAACCTGACGCAAATTGTAGAGGCTCCGTTCGCATAACCCCATCCCGACCAGGACCAGTGTGCACACTGCCACTTGAATGATGACCAGCGCGTTGCGGCGGACGGCCTTGCG
>Ga0207105_1030_pt1 | contig 33363 bp, 28 predicted proteins | sample Alteio_BWMinHeat_77_FD_153569 | JGI IMG/M metagenome (GOLD analysis project Ga0207105, IMG submission 153569) | Enriched cells from forest soil in Barre Woods Harvard Forest LTER site, Petersham, Massachusetts, United States -... | ecosystem: Environmental > Terrestrial > Soil > Temperate forest >... | reverse complement strand
GAATTGATTGGAGTGTCGGCCATGCCGGGCCCGCAAATGGCCGCCGCCATGGAGGCTTCGCGCAACATACGCGAGCAACGGCCGCAGGTAAAGATCGCCTGGGGCGGCTACTTTCCGTCGATTTATCCAGATGCCGCTCTTAACGCAAAGTATGTCGACTTCGTAATAAGGGGCCAGGGCGAAGATACGCTGCTTGAACTAGTTGAAGCGCTGCGGGGAGCGAGATCATTCGATTCGATACTTGGTCTTTCATACAAGGATCAGTTTGGCCTGCACCGCAGCAATAGCGAGCGGCCCATGAGAGGGCCGGACAATTTCCCCTGGTCTCCATTTCATCGCCTGCCGGTGAAGAAATACCTGCGGCCATCTTTCTTTGGAAAACGGACGGCGGTTCACCATGCCAGTATCGGCTGCCCTTTCAATTGCAGCTTCTGCGGGGTTCATGCAGCTTATGGACGTGATGAAAAGATGGAGTCGCCGCAGCGTACCGTCGCCATTCTAAGGCATCTTGTCGAAGAATACGGCGCCGACTCTGTGCAGTTCTACGACATGAACTTCTTCTTACGGGAAGATCACGCCATGGAGCTGCTTGAGTTGCTTGCGCCGTTAAAGCTTCGATGGTGGTGCGAAGCACGTGTCGATATCATGTCGCGCTACTCTGACGCAACCATGTCCGCGGTCAAGCGGGCGGGCTGCGCCATGATTTTCTTCGGCGCTGAATCGGGCTCGGACTGGGCACTCAAGGAAATGCAGAAGGGAATTACAACCGAACAAACTCTCACCATGGCGCGCCGCACCCGGCAGTTTGGTATTATCCCTGAATTTTCGTTTGTCGTGGGCAACCCTAAGGACCCGGAGCGGGACACGCGTGAAACGCTGGCATTCATTCGGAAAATCAAGCGTATTAATCCGGATTCGGAAATCATCGTGCAGCACTACACGCCAACGCCCCAGCCAGGATCGATGTACGGTGAAGTGGAAGGAAAGATCAGGTTTCCCGATTCGCCGTCGGAGTGGGCGACCAAAAAGTGGATGGACTTCACCCTCCGCATCGACACCAGCGCGCCCTGGCTCAAGACAAAGACGAAAAAGCTCATCGACAATTTCGAGCTCGTTGTCGCCTCAAGGTGGCCGACCGTCCAGGATATCCGCGCGCCTCGTTGGAGCAGGATGCTGTTGCAGACACTCAGCGCATGGCGTTATGCAATGCGGTTCTACAGCTGGCCCGTCGAGTTGGAGCTGGCCAACAGGTTCATCCAGCTGCGAAAGCCAAAGCGGGAGAGCCTATGACTCGCTCGATTGAAGCCGCGCGGGATGAATCGTCGAGAATGCTGCGCAATGACCGTGCCTTCGAGGTGCTGGCATGCTCTTATGACACGCATTTAAATCCGATGTTATTGCTGGAGCAGCGGTATCTTCAATTGATGATTCCGGACATATCCGACCGTGACGTATGCGACGCCGGATGTGGATCGGGCCGATGGCTGAGTTACCTGGCTGAAAAGAAGCCGCGCCGTCTAACTGGAATCGATGCGTCTGCTGCAATGATTCAGGTTGCACGGCAGAAGAGAATACCAGGCGCCGAGCTTCTCCGATGCTCGTGCGACAAGACCCCATTTCCTCCGCACAGTTTCGACCTGATCCTGTCGTCATTTGTTCTGAGTTATATCGACGACTTGGAGCGTATGGCGGCAGAAATTGACAGGATTGCCCAGGACGGATGCGATTTGTTCCTGTCTGACATGCATCCCGAAACCCAGTATCAGCTTGGCTGGAAGCGCGCATTTACGGGTCGCGAAGGTCAGATCATCTTGGAAACCGTTCGGCATAGCCTGCGGCGAGTCCTGGCCATATTCACCGACCTCGGATGGGAGACCTGCGCTGCCATCGAGGCCGAATTTGGCGCTCCGGAACGAGGAATGTTTGAAGCTGCCGGCCGCCTGGATCGGTTACGGGAAGCCGACGGTTTTCCAGCAATCTACATCCTGCATTTGCGCAAGTGCGCCATCCCGATTCGTGAAGCCGCGGGTCGCGAAGGAGATCAGAAATACTCGGCGACTCTTATCGGTGGACGATGCTCCCTGGGGCCCAGCGAAGCTGTTCAGGCCTCGCTGCGGATCGGTCGTACCCACGTGGCCCAGATCCTGAGTGACTCGTTTTCGTCTTTCAATTCCACGACCCTCGACCCTGAGATCGACCTCAGCGGCTACCTTGTGATCCCCGGATTCGTCAATGCACACGACCATCTGGAGTTCGCTCTATTCCCGCGCTTGGCAAATCCTCCTTACCCAAACGCCTCCGCGTGGGCCAGAGATATTCAGGATACCTTTGCGGATGTTATTTCGAAACACCGGTCGGTTCCCAGAGAAGTGCGCTTATGGTGGGGTGGAATTCGAAACTTGCTATGTGGAGTAACAACGGTCTGCCACCACAATGCATCCGAGCCCGAACTGTATCGGGGCGACTTCCCCGTAAGAGTCGCTCAAGACTGCGGGTGGGGTCATTCACTGGCATTCGGCGGCGATCTTCGGGCGGCGCGTTCCGCTACTCCCAAAGCACGCGCCTTTATTGTGCACGCATGTGAAGGAATCGATCGAGAAGCGGGGGCAGAGCTGGCGGAACTCGAGCGCCTCGATGTACTGGATGAAGACGCTGTGATCGTGCATGGTCTCGCCATCGACGATGAGGGCGTCGCGCTCCTGTGGCGGCGAGGAACATCGCTGGTAGTGTGCCCGTCCTCCAATCAATTTTTGTTTGGCGCTTTCCCGGATATGCGGCGTTTTGCCAGCATCGGCCATGTGGCTTTGGGAAGCGACTCTCCGCTGACTGCGGATGGGGATCTGCTGGACGAAGTCCGATTCGCGATGCGTTGCTGCGGAATCTCGCCGCAACAGGCCTACCGAATGGCGACAACAGAGCCGGCAGCGATTATCCGCTTGCATGAAGGAGAGGGTTCGATCAGAGTCAACGGGCGAGCCGATTTGATTGCCGTTCGCGATACCGGTTGCGGCGCAGCCGAAAGACTTCGCACGCTCTCTGCCGCGGATGTGGAGTTTGTGATGATCGGCGGATGTGTTCAGCTCGCATCCGAAACAATTTTGACACGCCTGCCCTCAGCAATCCGTCAAGGTCTGGAACCTCTGTGGGTCGACGGTACCGTTCGATGGTTGCGCGTCCCCATCCGGGATTTGCTAACGGGAGCTGAGGAAATATTGGGCGCTGGCACCTTGCGGCTCGGCGGCAAGCCGATTCGCCTGCCATCATTCACGGAGGTTGGCCATGTCTGCTGAGATCACTATCCATGGCTCTCCCTCGATTGCTGATCAGGAAAACAATGGAGCACGCGAAGGTAGACTTACCAGTCTTCCCATCCTCCTTTTAAACGTCCACGAGCATTGCAACTGCCGCTGCGTGATGTGCGATATCTGGCAACGGAAGGATGGCAGAGAACTCGATTTGGGAGACTTTGCGCGTCATCGTGAGTCGCTGTTGCAGCTTGGCGTGCGCAACGTTGTACTCACCGGCGGTGAGCCCCTGTTGCATCGCAATTTCGAGATGCTTTGTGACTTTCTCAAAGAGTGCAACATACTCGTCACCTTGCTCACCACAGGATCGTTGATCTCAGAACACGCCGCGGCCGTAGCCAAGGGAGTGGATGAAGTCATAGTTTCGCTCGATGGACCAGAAGAGGTGCACGACCAGGTGCGACGAGTGAAGGGAGCTCATCGGCTCATCGGCGACGGCATCAGCGCAATTAGGCAGATAAGTACCAGAATCCCGGTTCACGGGAGATGTACGGTGCAAAAGGCCAACCACCGACATCTCAGGGAGACGGTGGCTGCGGCCAAGGCGCTCTCGTTTGATTCGATCTCGTTTCTTGCCGCCGATGCAACCTCTCAAGCGTTCAACAGGGAGCTTGTGTGGCCTGGCCAACGACAAAACCAGATCATGCTCACTCATCAGGAAGTCGAAGCGCTCGAGGAAGAGATCACCGGACTGATTCGAGAGAACGCCCTCGAAATCCGCAGCCGCTATATTCGCGAGTCCGAGGCCAAGCTCAAGCGCATTATTCGCTGCTTCAGGGAACACCTGGGAGAGCGATCGCCGGTTGCCCCCTTGTGCAACGCGCCTTGGGTATCGGCCGTTCTGGAGGTCGATGGCAGCGTCCGCCCCTGCTTCTTTCACAACAAAATAGGAGATGTGGAAGGTAGAACCTTGGAGCAGGTTATGAACGGCCCGGAGGCACGAGCGTTTCGCGCATCTTTGAAGGTGAGTGAAAACGCCATCTGCCAACGATGTGTCTGCTCCCTGAACTACGAGCTCACTCCGGAGTCCGACTCGCGACCACGAACGTAAAAGGCATAGGGATAGTGAACAGAACGCCGGCCCTGCGAGGACCGAGTCGAAATGATCGCTGCCGACAACCGTTTCCTCAAGAGTGTCCTGCGGTTTGTCATCCGTCCGGTTCCGGCTTCGATCCTTGCCGCACTATTCAACTTCCTGACCTGCTACTTTCGTTCTTTTGTCTCCGGGAACGTTCCGGTTGTCCTCTGGGGTGACCAAATTGGTTTCTTCAATGATGGAAGCAGAATGGCGCTGGGGCAGCTGCCTTACCGCGACTATTTCAAGATTGTTCCACCTGGAACCGACCTGACTTACGCTCTCTTGATCAAATTGTTCGGCGCTCAGATGTGGATTCCAAACCTGTTGATGGCATCTTTGGCCGCGATAACCGCATTGCTGATGACGCTGATCGCGTCGCGGCTCATGCGTGGAGCAATTATCGTATTACCTGGCTTGTTGCTGGCGAGTTTCATCCTGCTGGCTTCGACAGATGCTACCCATCACTGGTTTAGCACCATTGCAATCCTTGCTGCTCTCCTGGTCATGATGGACGGAAATACTCTTCCAAGCGTTGCCTTCGCAGGAGCGCTCTCCGGCGTCGCTGCATGTTTTACGCAATCCAAGGGAGCGGTGGCAGTCACGGCATTTATCGTTTACCTGGTTGCGTATGCCAACAGCCGATCGGAGATATTGTCCAACGGCCGATGGAAGAAGAGCCTGCTTCTCGGCGGAGTCGCGGCAGGAGTATTCGCGACGGTGAACTTGTACTTCATTCAGGCAGCGAGTTTACGAACATGGCTCTACTGTTTGATCGTGTATCCGCTCCGGTACTATCCTTCACCGACGATCAACAATTGGCGAGTGCTGATCGACGGATTTCCATCCCATGCCGGCCTCATCACGTGGGCGGTCTTTTCCCTTGTGTATGCCACCGTCCCATTGGTTTACTTCGTGTTCCTGGTTGGTAAGCGGAGACTATTCAAGAAGGATGGAGGAGAGCGCCGGGACAAACTTCAGCTCGTGGCTATGACCGGATTGGCGATGTTTCTTGCGGTTGCCTCTGCCCCTTCACTAAAGAGGCTGGCCACAGTGAGCCCGCCTGCCATGATTCTCCTTGTCTGGCTGCTAAATCGGCCGGGTAAGGCCGTCGCTGGTTTTAGGGTCCTGCTCGCAAGCACAGCTGTCGCCCTCGCGGTCGCAATACCCGTGCATCTTCAGATACGATCGCCCTACTACTTGAATCTCCCGGCAGGCCGAGCCGCCCTTTTCGATCCCGCTCTCTACGAGGAATATCACTGGCTGCTTGAGAACACTTACCCCGGTGAGTACTTCTTTGGGTTGCCACCCTTTTACTCTGCGTTTCATATGCTGAACCCCGCGCCTGTAGCGGATTTCCATGCCTCGGATTACACTCGCCCCTGGCAGGTCGCCGCCTTGATCGACGCACTCGAAAGTCGTCACGTGTCGCTGCTCGTGTTGAGACGGACTCATGACTTCTTGTGGGCGGTGGGCGCTCCATCAGACCATCTGGAACCGCTCCGAATTTATGTAAGCCAAAACTATCGACTGACGAAGACCTTCCCAACCGGAGACGAAGTATGGCTGAGAAGTGGAGTGGCTGCTGCCGACGAACGTTGATGCACTACCAATAGAGCCAACTCGAGATTAGTTCTCATTTTCTTTCATGCGCGCGCGATACAACGCAGGCAGTCCAAACGCGCGCTGGCAATCGGTCGAGAAGAGAAGCGCTTTCGAATCCAACTCCCAGGCCGGTGCGGAGCTATTGCAATTGCCTCCCGTCAGACGTCTCTCGCGGCCACTGGAGAGATCCCGGAGCCATATGTGCGTGGGCCCGTCCTGGGCGGATTCAAATGCCATCCATTTTCCGTCCGGCGAAACCACGGCTGTGGCTCTATCGGTCTGAACCGCCATAGCTCTTCGTGTCGATCTTCGCGTGAAGGGATCAAACTCCACCATCGTCGAATTCCGATTGGCCACCAGTTCGAAGTCTATGGATACTCCATCGGGTGCGAGCCGCGGCTCAACAGCCTGGCCCTCGAAGGAGAGCTCTTCACTTCGACCGTCGTGCAGCCATCGAAGCACATACCGGTCATGGCCCATCGACTGGTAAAAAAGTCCGGCCCGCGAAACCACCGGGTATGAGGAGAAGAGCGCTCCACTTTGTACCGCAACTGGCTCAAAACTTTGCCTGGCCTCGTTTTCGTAGCTCCTCATGCGCTGTTTGGCATTGAAGAGAGAAATCAAGACGACCACCATCACCGCGGCAATGGCCAATCGCCGCGGCACTCCGCGCCAGCATGGCCAGCCGACCACAATGAACAAAGAAAATAAGAGCCATACCTTGGGGAACACCCACGTGAGCCCCAAGGGCAGTGTTAAGAGCACGTACAAAGCAATTAGGACGACGTTGCGTACCGGTGCGGACTCTTCCAGCAGCAGGACCAGCGGAAGAAGAAGAAGGATGTAAGTGTACGAAGAGGTACTGGTCGAAAGGAGCAGTACGGCGATCACAAACCAGGCAAAGTCATGCCGGTCAGTGGTCCGCTTCCTGACCACACCGAGAAACAAGGACGCAACGATCGCCAAGGAAATGAAATTTCGCAGGAAGAACAATAGCCAGGGGGCTTGCCAAAGAGGATGAGGATTCAGTTCCGGCTCCGTCATAAAGGAGCGCATCAGAACGGTTGCAAACGTTGCATCGCCAGGATTATATGGATCGACCTGACCCATCTCCAATGAGCGGGTTAGAACCAGCCTCGCGTAATACAAAACGTCGGCCGGCCCAAACAGCAACATTGCCACACTCGCGAGAGCGAGAATCATGGCGATCATGCTCAGAAGGGCCTTCAATTGACGCTTGAACGCGAAGAGAAGCAGGAATGGGCCGCCATACAGCTTCAGTCCAAATGCAATTCCAGTTGTGAATCCACCCATCCAATCGTGTTTCCGGTCGAGGAAATAGAACGCCGCAGTCAGCAGAAAGAGCAGGAAAACGTAATACTGTCCAAAGTGAAAATTGGTACGGAGCGAAAAATAGCCGCAGAACATGAGAAGCCAGATCGTTTCAAAGCGAAACCCGGTGATTTGAGACAGCAACCAAACCGTCGTTCCCAGAAATAGCAGGTTGCATACCAGCCAGATCCGCTTTGCCGATTGCGGTGGAAATCCGGCGAGTGCCACCATGGGAAGCATCGTCAAGGGAGTCTGGGGTGTGTAGGCGCCGAGTTGAGTCCCGTTGCCGGCACGGTTCATCTGTCGTGCGAACCACGTCCAATCGTAATATTTGTGCAAGGGCCGATGCTGGCGAACCAGGACGGCTGCTGTGTAGTAATTGGGAAAATCCGTTTCGGAATTCATCCAACCTCCCCGAAACGGTCCCACCAAAAGAAGCAAAAACGTTCCGAGACCAGCCACGCGTGTGATCGACCTGACAATCGCACAGTTCGACAACAAACGCCGGATTGTATATCGGGAAGTGTGTCTTAAGTTGCCAATTTGGGGGAGACGATCTGGATTCTTAATCACTTCCGACCTCGATAGAATTGGAGTGATATTGAGTCGATATGGCCATTGTGAAAGGGGTCAACTCAACCCTCGGGTCGCCGACCAAGGGTTGCAACGGCGTTTTCCTGGAAGTCGACATGAGGGCTGCTCAAGGGTAGAGTAAGCCTCGCCAGTGGTCTAGATTCTTGTTGTGAAGGTGGAAACTGGTCTCGTCGTATCAGCTTCCCCGGGGTTCCAATTTGATATTTCATCGATCGTCCGTCTTCGGGTTGTATGAGGACTTGTCAAAATTTCCGCTCAACTGGTGGGTAATGAGTCTTCGTTCAGTCGTGGCCCAGCCGTAAATGAGTTGCTGTTCTTGGATCGTAACCCGGTCCTCCGGGTTACTAGACTGCTTGATCGGCATCTCTCCGCTGCGTGCCTCCGAACCAATCTTTGTCAGCAATTGAATCCGGTCCTCAAGACTGTAGTCCTGCCACCGCGACATCTCGAATTGATTTATACCCTCAAGCACATCGCGTTCAATCACCGAAGGGACTCGGAGCGATCCTGATGTATGGCGGGTAAAAAGTCGTCTCCGAATGACAGGCAACGCACTTCTTCGCCAGCAATAACCGCCCCCCCCGACAGGAACGTTTCTGCCCTGAAGGAGCTCGGTGGTCGATTGAAGGCCTGCGTGCAGCTTACGCCAGGGATATACCGCGGAGAAAGCGATAGCGACGGCCAACAAGCACCCGCTCGCCAATTCAATTGTCGTTGCGTTCTTAGCGACAGGCGAGCCCTATGCCTCAATTGGAACGCTCGAAAACGAACCATCCTCACAGGCAGGATCATGCCTCTGCGCGACTGAATTCCCGGGATCGACCAACCTTACTTCTGCTCCTTGAGATCGACACGTGAGCCATCCAGAACTCCGGGCTGCATTGACGGTCCCCTTTCCTTCCCGCGAGGCAGGCCACCTAGATAGTTAGGGTACTAAAACGCTTCCACTAAAGGTGTCTTGGAAATGTCAAAAGCTCGTCACATACTCTTGTCGTTCACCACTGAATCCCAGCAGGAAGAAGCATGATTGCAGATTCCGGGAGGGATAAGATACGAAAGGGGGAGCATACGGAGGAGCAGATCTTCTCTGAGTTGAAGCGGGTCGTAGCAGATCGTATAGTGAAAAACGTGGCCGGAATTCGGAGTTGGGCTCCCGGTCCGCCCTGCGGATAAAGCGAATAACTTGAAAACGACACGTGAACGGATTGAGTCTCCACATTTCTTCCAGCTCGCGCCGCAGAAATGAGCATTTCATCTCTGCAATCGAGCTCCTCTACAAATTGGAGCGGCCTTGTAAGCAAATATGGTAGAAAAGATGACACTATCTTGACAATTTGATGACAATCGGTCACTTGACCTCGACTTACCGTTTCAACATGGGTCAGATCGAGCTGCCACATTTCAACCGGGCAGAGTCCAAGGTCGGAAGAAAGTGAAATTGTCGTGGAGCACGCTCGAGAGTTCTGCAGCTGATGTTCGTACCGGCACGCTCGACTTGTCGATGGCAACAGTAATATCGAAGTGCTCGATCGGCTCCACAATCTCTGGATAGGGTCAACGCGTCAGGCGGCCGAGCCATCTTCCGCGCGCAAAACTCGTACATCTCCGCCACTCCGTTAGCTGCAAATTCCTAATAGTGTCCTCACAGCCCGGCCGCCCGGGAGTCAACCCACGATTTGGCGAGGACACGTTTTTCAAGGTCGATCTCGTGCAGGGTGGTTTTGCTCTTTCTTGGACTCCACTGGGTTGCAGGTTATGGGGTGACGAACCCCGCTTCTCGCTTTCCGAGGCAACTGCTTGGATAGTGTGCACGAATTGCCGGACAGCTAAGCTAGCAGAGAATCGGATTAAAATCAGGTACGTTCGAGCGGGACCGATGGAAAAGTCAATCAATTTTCAGTTTCGTCCAATTCTTCGGTCCAAGAGACCCGGCAACCTCGCCAAGAGTTCCCAATCGAGTGACGTCGAGCCGTTTCCCGTCGCCCCGCATTCTCAAAGCGTTGCAGAAATAGTTGCTATCGGATCGATTCTGGTTATTGAAAACGACGCAACTAGCGTCAAGGCCTTGCAGCGCCTGTTTGCGTGTGAAGGATACGAATTCAGAAGCACTTCGAATGGGAAAGAAGGACTGGAGATGTTCGTCGGCACCCGTCCCGATGCTGTCATTTTGGATCTCCTGCTTCCAGGCTTGTCAGGTCGCGATATTTGCCGATCGATGAAGCAGATCTCCTTCGACATCCCAGTAATCATCCTAAGCGCTATCTCTGACGTCGCAGACAAAGTCCTCCTGTTGGAGTTCGGGGCCGACGACTATGTGACGAAACCGTTCAGCCCCCGAGAACTACTTGCCAGGGTTCAGGCAGCTATCAGACGCTCAAAACGGTTGAAACCTCACGGACCGACAGCGTTCGGCAACATACAGATCGATTTTGGTTCCATGCGGGCGACCAAAAATGGCATGCCGGTAATGTTAACTGCGCACGAATTCAAACTGTTTCGATTTTTTATTGATAACCCCGAACGCGTACTAACCCGAGATGAATTACTCAAAGAAGTTTGGGGATATAACGCCTATCCATCTACAAGAACCGTGGATAACCAAGTCCTGAAGCTGAGACAAAAATTTGAAGACAATCCGGCTGAGCCCTTCCATTTCTGTACAGTGCACGGAGTCGGGTACCGATTCGTGCCTCTGCCGCAGAGGTAATCCCAAAAGGATCCACTTCCCGATGACCATTTTTCGTCCAATTCGGCGTATGGAATCATAGTCTTCGAGGCGCCTCCGATTTCCGCCTTGCAGGACTATTCCCGGAGGCTCTGCGCTCATGCGATTTGGAATTTTGCTACATAATCCCTCCGCTAAGATCAATTAGTTCGGAACGATCGAGAACCTCCGAGCAGAGATGTTCGGCTGAGTTCTCGATCAGGACCCTATATACCGCGTGGCGGTCACATTTAAGCAGTGGATAACACAGAGTAAGCAAGAACGTTTTTCAGTCTACGCGGTGGGATGCGTTACCTCAATGTCCTATCAACCAGCCGGAGGGGGGCGACGTCCGCAAACGAACCACGGGCAGCGGCGGTCTGTTGGCGCGCAATTGATTGACAAGCACCTGACAACTATTACATCCGGCCTTGTAAAACAGGCTGTTCCTTTCTGAGCTGTCAAGCCCCATCTGCCATTCGCAGGTACAGGGATGGCTGGCCAAAAGAGTTACAGGAAGATTACACACCGGTGACATTCCCGAGAACCACTTTGCCAATGCTCAAAGATACGGGTCCGCAGGTCGTGCTTTAGGAATTGGTTGTCCGGTATTGGGTTGCAACCGGATCCAGCCACAGGGTAATTGGATACAAGTAGGAAAAGAAAACGAGGACTCAAAATGAAGGAGATCAGTGCGACAGCTCGATTGATTTGGGTTGCAATTACAGTTGCGGTGGTAGCGCCGATGTCCGCACAGACCGGCGCCTGGACTCCATCTGTAGTAATTAGTACTGGCGGTCAGGGCTGGGAGGCAACCGCCGCCATCGACGGGAATGGCAACTCGGTCGCTCTATGGGACGAGCGCACAACTCAGGACCAGATCTGGTCGCGCTCCAAAACGAGCGGCGCCAATTGGGGATCAGTCACTGAGATCTCCCCGGCCCTCCAGACAACCTATGTCTTTCCCGCCGTTCGAATCACCACAGCAGGATTCGCCACGGCAGTGTGGAGCGATCAAGGCGGCGTGTGGACAGCCGATCGCACGTCGGCCTTCAAATGGGAACCTGCTCAACTTCTGATCCCCGGCGCGTCAAACCCAATTTTTGTGATGAACGCGCGAGGCGATGCCGCGATAGCCTGGACCGTGGGCGGCGGTCCAAGGAGTACCAGCGGTGCGGTAATGGTCGTTCTGCGACCTGCCGCGGGAGCCTGGACGGCACCACAGACAGTTGCAAGCGGCGTGCATCTGTCCGCTGATCATGCTTCGATCGGAGCCTTTGGCGAGGTGATTGTCACGTGGGAGACCTACAACGCGGTCTGCAGCAGATACGGTTGCGCGCTGAGCAGTTATGTCCTGCACGCCTCGCGGCAGAACACCGGTACCGGTGCCTGGGTCGACTCGGGTTTGCTGTTAGGGCCCGATCGCGCTGCGCATGATGCGCGAGTGGCGCTGGATTCCGCCGGAGGATCGATCCTGCTGGCGCTCACCAATTCCGGCGTATACGCCTCTGCCACGCAGGGCAATTCTGGTGGCGCCTGGAGCCCGTTTAAAACCGCCGTAAGTCCCCAGGGTTCGACAATCATCTCCGATCTGGCGAGTGACGATGCGGGCCAGGTAACGCTGGTCTACGAGTCCATCGTGTACCCCACGTCGCAGGCGCTTGCGGTCAACGGGTCCATCAGCAACAACACATGGTCGTCGCCTGTGGTGCTGTCCGGCGCCGACGCCAGTGTCGGCCAGGTGTATTTCGCTCTTGCTCCCGGTGGCGCGGCTCTGGCCATTTGGTTGTCGAGCAGCGGGACGCCCGTGATCCACGCCGTCACCAGAGCCATCGCCACGGGGACCTGGAGTACTCCAGTCGGTATCTCCGGTCCGGGCACCTACATCTCGCCGGAAGCCGCCGCGGTGGAATCCTCGGGAAATGCGATCGTCATTTATTCCGGCTACGACGCTGCAAGTGTACACACGGAGTACGCCACGAATTATCAGCCTTAGAAGCGATCCGGGACCGGGACGGCTCGCCGCTCCGATCAGGAACTGGACCGGATGGACAGTGAGCGGTTGCGATGCGTGAGCCGATCACGAAGCGTTTACCTGCTGTTCTGGCAGCGGATAAGATGACGACGTATGGCGGCGCTTTGTGAGCTCTAAGATCCTCGAGCACAGGGTTTCTGGTCCTTGTTTCGAGCAATACCAGCTGTGGAACGTGCTCCGTCACACGGAGATGCAGCCCTAGTCCCTCGAATCCCCACGATCTTTCTCAGGGGTGACCGGGCATGTTTGTTCTTGATTCCGACTGGCTCGGAGACGAAGTCTAACTTCCGACTCGACGCTCGCTGAGTGAATCAGCGATTCCCCCTGACCGAAACTCGACCCGACGGATATCGGGCACCTGAAGAGCCGGAATGACAAACGTTTGCCGGCTCCCATCTGCTGTACCTCCTGGCAATTATGCGTTAAATAGTTCTTGCGCCGATCGATTCGCCTAAGGAGCCTCTGCGCAGGTTCCCGATTCTTCAATGACTGAGCATCGCAGCTGGTGTCCGTGCATTTAGGCGGCAATGCTGCAGGAAAATGTCCGTGTTGCGGCTTCGTTTGTTGACTCCGGAGCGCGATTTCCGCTCTCCAGAGACACTACGCCGCCAGCGGGACCAGCCGTTTGCGGTGCAAGTAGAGGTTCACCAGGGCGAAGGCTGCCAGCAGCCATTCGTGGTTCTTCTTCAAGCCTCGATATCTCACCTTGGTAAATCCGAATACCCGTTTCAAGATACGAAAGGGCCATTCCACCTTGGCTCGTACTTTGGACTTGGTCCGGTTCTTGCGCCGGGCTTCTTCGTCCACTCCGTCTTTGTATTGGGTGCGCGGCAGGTCATATCCTGCCCTTCAGGCGCGACCTCCCGGATCACATCCGTCTGCCCCTGATAACCTCCGTCGCCCCACACCTTCTTTTCCTCTCCGTGAAGTAAGTCAGGCAACATATGTACGTCGGACACACTGGCCGCCGAAGTACACAACGAATGCACGTGGCCTTCCTTGCCATCCACGCCAATGTGCGCTTTGGCCCCAAAGTACCACTGCTTCCCCTTGCGCGTCTGATGCATCTCCGGATCGCGCTCCCCGTTAGAGTTCTTGGTCGACGACCGGGCGTGAATGATCGTCGCATCCACAATCGTCCCTGTGCCAATGCGGATCCCTTTGCTCTCCAAATACAGGTTCACCGTATCCAGAATCTTGTCGCTCAACTCGTGCTTTTCCAGGAGATGGCGGAAGCGCAGGACGGTCGTCTCGTCCGGCGCCGGCGCTCGGCCCAAATCCACGCCCGCAAACCGCCGCAGTACCGGCGATTCATAGAGCGCCTCTTCCACTCCAGGGTCCGACAGATTGAACCATTGCTGAAGAAAGTAAACCCGCAGCATGACCGACAGACCTACCGGCCGACGGCCATTGCCCGCATTGGGATAATGCGGCGCAATCAGCCCCTCCAGGTCGCTCCAGGGAACGATGGCGTTCATGTTCTCCAAAAACTGTTCCCGCTTGCTCTTCCGGCCATGTTTCTCGAAACTTCCCTGGCTAGCCAATGTTGTCTGTCGCATCGTGCTCCCACTTACAACTTTATTCAACCAGGCTGTGGATTTGGGACTTGTGCAGAGGTTCCTTAAGCTTTAATTTACCCCTTGGCATCTTTATTCGACGAGAGCCCGCGTCGTCTATGATGCTCAGCCTTTACGTCCGCTCGGCGTTTTTTTGGTTCTGGCAATCCGCAACCCGTGGACGAGTCGCAGCCTGATCGCCTTCCAGCATGGTCCAACTTCCCTTGTGGATCGATCAATGGAACCGGTACGGCAAAGAGGGCCTCCTGGAAGGACACCGCAGTGGGCGACCGACTGGGCTCAGCCAGGAGGAGCGGGAAAGACTGTGCGACATTTAGATACCGGACCTGTGGCTTACGGTTTGGAAACGGGGATTTGGACCAGCCCCCTGGTACGCTACATCATCGAAGAGGAATTCGGGCTGCGGTATCACGCCGGACATGTGCGCAAGTTGCTCCGGCAGTTGGGCCACTCGATGCAACGGCCCACCAACCGGCTGGTCCAGGCCGATGCCAAGCAACACCGCAAATGGGTGCGTTATACGTACCCGAATCTTAAAAAAAAACGCCCAAAGCGAAGGGGCGGTGATCGTTTTCGAAGACGAGGCGTCGTTCCGTCAGACTCCCACCCTGCACGCGACCTGGGCCAGACGGGGAAGTCAACCTCAGATCCCCACGCGAGGCGAGCGCAATACGCAAAAGATTTTCGGGGCCGTGCAGCTGGACAACGCCAAGTTCGTCTACCTGCATCAGGAAGACTATTTTCAGTGGGAGACCTATCTGGCCTTCCTGGAGCAAGTGGCGGTGCCCGCCTTCTATCGGCGCCGCCACCGGATCTACCTGATTCAAGACAACGCCTCGTATCACAAGAAGCAGGAAACCTATGACTGGTTCAAAGCCAACCGCCGCTACGTGGAAGTCTTCCAACTTCCGCCGTACTGGCCCGAACTGAATGCTACCGAACGGATCTGGAATTACACCCGCAAGCATGTGACACACAATCGGTTCTTTGAACGGCCACAAGATCTTTGCGATGCGCTCTTCCACAAATTCGACTACGTGCGACATCATCCCCAGGAGATCGAAAACCTCCTCCATCCCTTTTTTTAATCAACATGTCGAATTATTTATGCGCATATATAGGTTTGTGGGGATGTATGATACAGATTTCTGAGGTTGAAACGATTCACCACGTCTCGACAGCGATGACCGTTGGCGGGCCCGGATGGCCTTCAATAACTTTTGCCTCTATTACAGCTTCCAAATTGAGTTGGTCCCAATTCTTAGGAGCCTTCTGCAGCATCGAATCCAAGTACGCCGGATTGGAGACGACCTCGCTTGCTGCTTCTGTTCCTTCCCCCAGGATGCCGGCCAAGATTATGACGGGCTCGCCGGTAACCGTGTCATGAAGTCGGGCGACTATGGCGTAGTCGCGCGCGAGACTCTTGCCTGGAACCTGCCATTGAAGTGTCCAGATCTTTTTAGGCGCACTCTTGCGATCCACTACCTTGCGGACCTGATTGTCATATTCAAACCCCATCGGTAAATCCTGCGTTATGCGCATCGTCCAGGGATTATCGAATGCACCAATCAGGACGAATGGACCTTCTCGCAATTGAGCAAAGCCAGTATCCGAAGCGGATAACAGGCGAAATTGGCCATTCTTCGGAACAAGAGGCACAAGGGCTCGGGCGAGGGTGATGACATCGTAGGTATTTAGACTGCCACCTTCCGAGGCGGGGAACGTCCGGCTTTGGAGATCCACAGAGTCGGTTGGTGCGCCAAGACAATACGTAACCCGGCTCGAAGTTGCGGTAATCGGCTGCCAGAAGCGCGACATGTTCGAGGGTTCACCAGTACCTGCTGCTTGGCTCGGAAGTCTCACGCGACCAACGCTAAATCCGATCAGCGTGGCGACGAGCAATGCGATGGCAATCGGAATCCAGCGGCGAGTCACGAATCGTGAACGCCCCTGTTCGGCTTTTGCGTGCGTGAGCGATTGGAAATCAGAATCCTTCGGAAGCGACTCCACATTCTCGGCGACTAAAGGCTCCGCCGCGAAGCCCATCTGAGAGGCGGCTGGCTCCCGAAAAGTCGGAACATAGGAGCCGATCGGCAGTTCGATTACCAATTCCCCGGCGTGATCAGGGTTGTAATAGTATTGGCTGAGCCTTTTCCGAACCTCGGCTGCGGCAGTGCGAACCACCGGATCTAGATTGACATCGTAGACGGGTTCGCGCCCAAAAGCCTCGATGCCAATTGTCCTTTCCTTCAATTCGCTCGCATTGCCAAGAAGAGTTTGCTCGACCGTGTAGGTGAGCAACACCGGGTATCGCTTGCTATTCGTGAACAATGGGTGCGCAACGAGCCGCCTCAGTTGTTCGCGAACGAGTGCTGGATCGGGCCCAAACTGCACGCCGTTCTGTCCCTTCATAGAATGTGACGAAGACGCCATATCAAACGACCGCTGAAGAACTGTTGCGCCACGTCCTAGCAATCTCCTGAGCTGAAACGATTTAGCATGGCCTCAGCGGAGACCTAATCTGCAGCAACACATAATCATTTCACATATAAGGGCTGTCGTCATTTGTCCCGAATCGCCCGGCCGCTCCAGAGAAGGCCGCGGGCCCTCCTGGTGCGAACCGATTCCGTACGGGCACTGCAAGCCTTGGCCGCAATTACTACTGACCAAGGCCAGTGTTTACAAATCCAGTCCAAGTGGCCGAAAAACCGTTAGCCTTGATCGGAAACGCCTCGGAGACGAGTTTTTGGAGTAAGCCTCTGAACTTAGTCCGAGGCGTTTTCGATAAGGAGGTTTGAAGGAAGCTGCAGGCGTTAGCCGCAGGCGCGGTGATCCTGATTGGGATTATGGATATTGAATAATGTTTGGTAGTTCGGTGAGTGAATTTGTGGGCTGGTTTTTCGCCGTTGATGATGGAAACCGGTGAGCCGATGTCGACGCGATTTGTAATCAAGGCATTGGCGGATGCGGTTGAACGCAGCCATGAGGCTGTATGGCCTGCTCGGCGCACACTGCCGGACAGACGTGCGAGGAGCAAGCCGGCCGAGCGGATTGGGGAAGCCGGTCATGATGTATCGAAGCCTGCGAAATAGAGTTGTGCGGCGGTGAAGCGCTGGACGACGCGCATCGCTTTTCCGCAACGGGGCAATGCCACAGTGCGCAATCAGGCAGGGGCGGAGGAATCGGCGGTGGGCATCCCTAGGCGGCGAGCCGAGTGCGTGCCAGGGGCAACAGTTGTTTGCGGAAGCGGTTGGAGAGCAGGCCGTAGCGACGGATGCGTACGAAGCCTTTTGGCAGCACGTGCAGGAAGAAGCGGTACAGGAAGCTGACGGCGTCGAGGGTCATGACGCGCTGCTTGCCGCCATGGGCATAATCGCGCCAGCGGAAGCTGACGCGCTCACCGTCGAAGGCGGCGAGGCGGTGATTGCTGATGGCCATGCGGTGGGTGGAGCGGCCGAGGTAGCGCAGGACATGTTCGGGTCCGCCGAGGGGAGGCTTGGCATAGACGTACCATTTCTTGTTGCCCAGCTTCTTGATCAATAGCTCGAACCACGCAGGAATTCGGAACTGAGCGGCTGGACCTCTCAGGTTGAGCAGGCCCTTGCGATGGAACTGGCAGAGGCCGGTGACGAATTTCTTGCGGAAGACGGTGCGCAGGACGGGAACAGGCAGCAGGAACAGCGGATGCCAGGTGTGGATCCAGCGCTGGTGATCGGCCGATAGTCCGCCGGCGGGAACGACGCAATGGATATGATAATGGGGACACCCGCACCCACAGTACCCTGAGTGCGGAAGCGACGGAAGTCACAGTTTTTTATCCCTATCATCCTCTGCGCGGCTCAACGCTTCAGATCCAACGTAGACCGAAACGGGGCGATGGTGCCGTGTCGGTATCGGATCGCGCGGGTAAGCGGCTGAAGATCCCGATGTGGATGCTATCGCCAGCTAGCGCGGAGATCCGGATCAGTGAGCAGGCTGTTTTGGGCAAGGAAGCGCTTCTACTCCTTTCCTCCGTTCTCGCAATTCAGACGCAACGTGATCACGATAACCTTCAGCCAATCGCAGTTGACGTATGCGAGGGAGGTAATCGTGGTGCAACTCGAACTGTTGGATCTGGTGGTCCGAGAAGCTCCAGCGGTACCCGTAGACGCGATGGTACGGGCCGACCTGGTCGATTTGATGGCGCGTTGTCTAGTCGCAGTGTTTCAAGCCGAAGGAGGAAGACTTGATGACAGAGGTTCTGTGCAGTCCCAAGATCAAGCCCGAGCACTTGGCTCGCAGGGCGATCGTCTATTTGCGGCAATCGAGCGACAAGCAAGTACGACAGAACCTGGAGAGTCAGCGACTCCAGTATGAGGTGGCGGAAAGGATCCGGGGCCTGGGATGGAGGGATGTGGAGATTATCGACAGCGATCTTGGCTCAAGTGCCGGGATGGCATCGGCGCGCAGAGAAGGGTTTGAACGTGTGCTCAGCTCGGTAGCTCTGGGAGAAGTTGGTATCGTTGGCAGTCGCGATGCGTCGCGTTTATCTCGCACAGACAAGGACTGGTGCCGGCTCTTGGAGGTCTGCCAGATCTTCGGGACCCTGATTGCAGACGAACAACAGATCTATGATCTGAACTACCTGGATGACCAACTGGTTCTGGGCATCAAGGGAACGTTGAGTGTTGTTGAACTGAAGGTTCTGCGGCAACGGATGCACGCAGGGCAGGAGTCAAAAGCGCGTCGCGGAGAGATGTATAAGCGCCTTCCAGTTGGGTATACCCTCGATCCGATGGGTAAAGCCGTCTTGCATCCCGATCAGCGCGTTTGTGAAGCCATTCGACTGGTGTTCCTGAAGTTCCGAGAGCGGTGGAGTATTCGTCAGGCGTTCCTGTGGTTCCGCGATCATGACATCGAATTACCGGCCAACGCGATTCGGGGGACCGGACTGGTGTGGAAGGTGCCCACACAATCGTTAGTGCGCGACATCCTGGTGAACCCCTTCTATGCGGGCGCTTATGTATGGGGCCGGCGTCCGATGGAGACCATATTGGTGGATGGCCAGTTGAAAAAGCGTCAGACCGCCTATCGTCGGGCTGAAGACTGCCGTGTTTTCATCGCTGATCATCATGATGGCTACATAGACTGGGACACCTATGAAGAGAACCAACGGATAACGCGGCGTAATTCCGTAAACTGGCAGGGGGATGAGTCCATGGCCGCGATTCGAGCCGGGCAGGGTCTGCTGGTTGGGTTGCTTCGTTGTGGCCACTGCGGCCGCAAGCTCCATGTTCGATACTGGGGAGCTCGCGGTGCGTACGCGCGCTACCTCTGCAAGGGCGAATTCGAAGATGGTGGACAATATTGCATCGGCTTCGGTGCCGCGTCCGTGGATCGACGCCTGAGCAAAGAAGTGCTTCAGGTAATCTCTCCGCTGGGAGTCGATGCCAGTCTGCGCGCACTTGAGGAATTAAGCGTCGGCGATGCAGCACAACGCATAGCTCTGATCAGCAAGCTCGAACAGCTAGAGTACGAAGCCACGAAGGCCTTCGAACAATACGACTCTGTTGACGCCAGGAATCGCCTGGCAGCCGGGGAGTTGGAACGTCGCTGGAATGAGAAGCTGGAGAAAATCGCCAGGACGAAGCAAAAGCTGTCGGAGCTCAACGAAAAGAGATATGACCTATCCACTGAAGAAGAAGCACAAATCCGAGCAATGGGCGAGAACTTTTCCTCTGTCTGGGAAAGCGATCAGTGTCCCCCCGAACTGAAGAAGATGATCTTCCGAACGGTACTTGAAGAGATAATCGTGCGCTCTGATGAGGCCACCGGGACTCTTCATCTCACGGTCCACTGGAAAGGCGGAGCGCACACGCCGCTCGCAATGCAGCGTCCACGCTCGGCCACCGAATGTGCCACCCCGATGGAAGCTCTGGATATCATCCGTCGAATGTCTGTGCGCCACGGCGATGACCAGATAGCGTCGGTCTTGAATCGTCTCGGTCATTCGACTGGCAAGGGGAAACGTTGGAATCAGATCCGTGTGGCCACTGCGCGACGAAATCACTCGATCGCGGGACAAAGAAGAGCATTACCCGATCCGGACCGAATCAGCCTTACCGAGGCCGCTCGCATATGTCGCGTAAGCCATCGCAGCATCGAACGACTGGTCGAGGCAGGACTGCTGGAACGCGAACAGGTAACTCCACGCGCCCCGTGGCAGATCCGCCGCAGTGACTTGAATACAGAACCAGTGCGCAGCATCATCGATCGCCTGCGGCTCACAGGCAAGTTGATTCTGCGAGGGGGATGTACGGAGAATCAGATAACCCTGTTTACTGAAAATGAAGGAGATGATAATGCCGGGCATCATGAGTGAGGGTGTGGCAGCAGGTTGGAACTCCACGTGTGCAGGATGGAGAGGAACCCGATCTCTGCACCGAGGCGTTTGGGATCTCGAGCGACTTCGAGCAGGGTCTGGGAGCTGGCGTCGAATAACAGGTCGAGAAATGGCCTGCGTGAAGTCAGTGCCAAAAGGTTCAGTTCGTGGGGTACGGTGAAGACAACGTGGAAGTAGTTGGTGTTGAGCAGGTCTTGCCGCTGTGCTTCGAGCCATCGTTTGCGAGCCTGTGCCTGGCACTTCGGGCAGCTCCTCGACCGGCAGGAGTTATACGAGATGCGTGCTTCGTACCGACAGTCCTCACACCTATCTTTATGTCCGCCAAGAGCAGCGGTGCGGCAACGTTCGATCGCCCGGTACGCCTTCAGCCGCTGATAGCTGAGAATGGCCTTGAAGCGTTGGAGAAACTGCCTGCCCTTGCGACGGATGACGTCGGCCATTTCGAAGGCTGGCCGCGTCATGGGCGCAGATGGCTCCCCGTGACAACCAATTTACACCGGCTGAAAAGTTAATCGAAAGCCAAAGCTGTAGCGTCCTCGGCGCCCGCGGCTTCGTTCAAACCGGCTGCTCGGACAAGTGACACCGACACCCTGCCATTCCGGTTCTCAGCGATTGGTTTGTGCTACCGATTAAGTTGCAACTTTCAGGCGATTAACACGGTTATGATCCCGAACCTGACGCCACGAGGATCATCCACCGATCGCGATTTTTCAGAAATGCCCCCCCCCCGTGCAGGTGCTCTTGCAGGCCGTGGTGTCCATAATCTAAGCGCCAATCTAGCGGCGTGGTGCCCACGTTCCTGCGAAATACAGGCCGACGGATTGATCAGGTTGAAGGGGTTGAACAGATTGAAAAATACGAAAGGACCGTGGATTCAATGGATAGCGGTATCTCGTTGAAACGGAGCGCGCTGCTGAGATCAAGGCCGGCAAGAAGTGGGTACTGCGTGCGGTGGACGAGGATTCCACCCATTTCTCGGACGGGCCGTTCTATGTCAGCTGGTATGACGGCACGAAGAAACAGATGGACCCCGTTCGGCGCACTCCGGAGCATGCATTGCGCATGGCCAACCTGAAACGCGCTGCGCTCGCCTATCTCTCAGCCAGCGGCGAGGTCAAGGACACCAACCGATCTCAGAATCCGACTCGAAGCTCTGCAAAACGCGAAGTCGAAAACAACAATCAAGCTCAGCACTCAATAGAGATCTGGTCTTCACGTCGAACCGTGTAGGTCCAGTTCATGAATCGAAGTTCGCTGGGCGGTACTTTATCTGGTCGCATGGGGCGAAGCCCTTTGCATTCGGAACTCACTCAGACCCAGGAATGGATAACATAACTGTCGCAATTGATTACTTTTGGCTTGCGGTACAAGGGGTAGAATCTTATTCCATGTCGAATACGGTCAATGATAAGGCCAGCAAACATTCTCGCAATCTCGTGCCAGCACTGGGCCTGTTCCTCGCCAGTCTTGGCACCCTCGCCCTGGCGAGCTATCCGATGTACGTGATTCGGCCATTCGCGAGCAGACTCCCGAGGCCCTCTCTCGTGCCCTTTGGGTGCTTTTGCACTTTAAGCCGGAGTTGTTGGTTCTCGCTTTGGGAATTACGGCCTTGGCTCTCCTTCTGTGGCGACGCACCCGTTGGGTCGCGCGACTTTTTCTGGCGCCTTCAATCGCCGTTGTCCTGGTCGCGGCGGTTTCCCCATGGATCAATCCCTACGAGCACATGTTCCATCCCTTCGGCGAGCCGCACTATCTGGCCGCACAACAGGCCTCTCTCGATGCTAGTGACATGGTCATGGCGGTTACTCTCGGAGGGGAGAGCCGAGCCTATCCGATTCGCGAAATGGCATATCACCACGTGGTGAATGACCGGCTGCACCAGTTGCCGATTGTCATCACCTATTGAACGCTCTGCCACACGGGTCTGGTCTGGACCCGCAGCGTCAATGGGCAAGAGCTTTACTTCCACCTGGCCGGCATTAACAACCAGAATTTCCTGATGCGCGATGAGGAGACTGGAAGTTACTGGCAGCAGGTAACGGGGATTGCCATTGCCGGTCCCCTCAAGGGTGAGCATCTAAACCTCGTGCCGCAGGACGAACTCACCTTCGGTCTCTGGAAGAAGGGGGAACCGAATGGTACGGTGTTGGCGCCGCTCTCGCGTTATGCATCGAGGTACGAAAAGGCTACGTGGGAGGCGGAGATTTCCAAGCTTCCCACAGTGATCCACGGGCCAAAAGGCACTATTGCGGACAGAGAAACCATCATCGGTGTGGTCCGTAATGGAAAAGCCCAAGCCTATCCATTGAGCAAGTTGACCATTCAGTCGCCAGTGCTGCTTGATGTAGTAGGTGGCGAACCGATCATGCTCGTTCTCGGTCCGGACGGGAAGTCAGTGCGCGTCTTCTCGCGAAAAATTGGTGGCAACACGCTTGAGTTTTAGGACGAGGCGGGGCGAATGGAAACGATCCGTGGACGTTGCTCGAATCTACATCATTGAGCGAATGGGGTTTCGACGGATGCGCACTGACCGGCGAAACGCGCGGACAGTGCCTCGCCCACATCGATTCACTGAGAGACTACTGGTTCGACTGGGGACATTATCATCCGGACACCGGCATCTATCGGCACTAGCCAGATCACGCACATAGATGCTTACGTGATTGAACGCGTTGAACGCATCGGCGCGAAACTGCAGAGCAATCAACTCGTGCGAAGCGATGAGTTTTCCGGCGCCAATGTCCCAGTTGTTCATTCCAGGACCGGTGATGATATTCGGAGCTGAGTTTCCGGGGTAATTCGGGGCGGGGCTTCGAGAAGAAGGATGTATCGAACCAGTAGTGGCCATTGGTGCGGACATCTTTGTTTTTCATGCTGCCTGCCTTCGCAGAGGCGATCAGCGCGGCAACTCGTGATTGGGTCCATTGCATTTGCTGCTCGCAGCCAGGACCTGAACGGGTTCCCGTGTGGCAATTCCCAAACGGCACTTGCGACCAGGCGCTGGGGAACGTTATAGCCGGTCACGGCCTCACTCGATGGGACGAGTGGCCTACCGTTCAGCGTTCTTGAGCCTGGATGGTCAACAACGTCAATCAAACTGGCGATGCCCGGATTGGCCATCGACTCGCTCCGACTTGGCGCGCCGGCACGCATACGGCGCCACTTCTGCTGACATCCTCACGTCCATTCGTTTGACCTGCTAAAACATGAACTTCAATGCAAACTGCACCTGACGCGGAGTTCCCGCCGCAAGGATATGGTTGAATGTCGGCGAACTGATGTCGCAGTCAGGCAAGAAGAAGTTCGTGCGGTTCAGGATGTTAAACAGCTCCGCGCGGAACTGGAGCTGCATCGATTCGGTCACTTTGAAATTCTTTAGGGTGGCAAAGTCCCAGTTGGCATACGCCGGACCGATATTCACGTTGCGGCCTTCCGTGCCAAACTGTCCCGCGTTGGCTGTGGGATCAAGTCGCTGTAAAGCGCTGGAGTTAAGCCACTCGTTAACGGTACGTGGCCCGCGATTGGGGTCGCCGACGAGATTGGGTCGCTGTGCGGAGAAACCGGTGATCTCCGGCGCGCTGCCTTGCGCCGCAACATCATTCGAGTCGAAGACGGTAAACGGCGTGCCGCTCATCAACGTGGCAATGCCATCCAACTGCCATCCGCCGAACGCGGACTGGTACCAGTTCTGAGGATGGTTCCAGAACGGGAGCGTCCATACATAGCTGCCAACAAATCGGTTGCGCGCGTCGAAGAGCGACGGCCCACGCTCTGCTCCAAGATCGAACGGATTCTGGGCGAGATCGTTCTCGCCTGCGACTGGCTTTGCTGCCGATCCGGTTATGTTGAATGACGAAACATCGTCGATCGCCTTTGACCATGTGTAGGAGAGGAGGAATGACAGCCCGTGGCTGAACCGCTTGCGCAGCGACGTTTCCAAAGCGTTGTACGACGAATTGGCGATGCCCGCGATCTCGCCGGTAGATGAATACTGGCAACTGCTCGGCGAATCGGCGAGCGTGCAGCCGGAATAAAGCCGCCGTTGATCGGCATTGCTGGAATTCGAAATTGGCTGGCCGTCCACGGTTCCGGGCACGAACACGGCTGGGTTCGCTTCGATAAAGCGGGGCAGCCGCGTTCCCTTGGTGCCGACGTATCCGATCTCGAACAGCCAATCATTCGCGAACGACTGCTGAAAGTTCAAGTCCCAATCCTGGGTATAAGGAAGTGACAACGTCGGCGAGAGAGTCAGGTTCGTGAGTGGCTTGGAAAATGTCCCCGGGGCCGGAGGATTGCCGTTGAACGGATCCGCGAAGTCCGGCAGGCTCACCTGCGGCGTGCCCAGGAACGGAGGCGCACTGATCGGGGCCTGCAAAGGCCCACCCTGTCCGGTGTAATAAGGCTCATAGAAGATGCCGTACGCCGAGGTTATCAGCGTTTTGCCGTCATCACTCGGATCCCAGGCGATGCCGACGCGCGGCGCAAACGCCTTATAATCGGTGGGGATCAGACCGGCGGGAACTCCGGAATCGCCCGGATACAGCAAACCCGCCGGAGCATCCGGCATGACAGTGGACTGCTTCCCCGGCTCAAACAGGGTTACCCGATTTCGACCTTCGGTGGACGGCATAGGCAACTCGTAGCGCAGTCCGGCATTGATTGTGAATCGCGGGCCGACTTTGTACGTATCCTGCACGTACCCGTTCGCATTGTTGCCACGAATATTGCGGGAGAAATCGCCGATACCTTGCAGAAAGACGACCGGCTGCCCGATGAGGAAGCTGGCGAACGCGTCCGTTACCGGGAACGGCGCGAATACGAAAAAGCCGTTGGTTGCGATCCCTTGCAAGACGTTGATTTGCTGATGTTGGTATCCGCCGCCAAATTTGAGCGTGTGATTACCACGCACCCAACTCAGCGATCCGGAGTAATCGAAGACGTTTTCGTAGGTGTCGCGCGGGCCGGTAATCGGATTACCAACCAGGGTATAGCCACTCACTTGGATGAACGGCGGTCCGGTGGCAACATCGAGACTCGGCGTGTATTGGAATCCAAAGGTTGAAGGCGGCTCATGGTTCTGAGACTCGCCGAAAAGAAACTTGTTGCGCAGAAACGAGAATCGCCCCACAGCGATGAGGCTGGGCGAAAAAGCGTGCGTATCTTGTGCGACAAAGCTCTGCGCGCGCTGGTTTTCGGCCACCGGGAAGCCCGGCACACTAGCGCCGCCCGGCGATAACGGATCGACTTGGGAGAGCTGGAAAAACATGTAACTGAAGTTCAGCGTGTCGCGGGGATCGAGGTAATCGTCGACCTTGATGCCGAACTGATCGGTATCATTGGTTAAGATTTGCGTTGTGGAGAACAGATTCGTACCCGCGTTCGGAAGCGGGAAGAAGCTCAGCAAGTTCTGTGAAACCGGGTTGAACTGTTCCGACGGCACCACGTTATTCGGGTACGGTGCATTGGCGAAGACGTTAAAAAGCTGGTTCTCAGGGTTGTTGCAAAAACCGTCCGTAAAGCCCTCAGGGCAGAGTTCCGAGAAGTCGCCGGCACGCTGCTTCACCGATGGCACCGTAGTGAGCGCTGACACGCCCTGGCTGTTGCGAAAGCCTTCATAGAAGCCAAAAACGAATGCTTTATCTTTTTTGATCGGCCCGCCGGCGGCGGCGCCAAACTGGTTTTGCTTCAACGGCTCTTGCGTCTGCGCGAAATAGTTGGTCGCATCGAATGCGTCGTTGCGGAGGAACTCCCACAATGTTCCGTGAAGCTGGTTCGTGCCCGACCGAGTGATGATATTCGTCGTCGATCCTAGCGAGCCTCCGAACTCGGCATTCGCGCTGTGCGTGATGATGCGGAACTCGCTGATCGCGTCTACCGGCGGCTTAAGGACGAATCCGCCGTCAACGCCGTTGAAGTTGTTCGCGCCGTCGATGAGAAAGTTGTTGGATTCAGGTCGCTGGCCATTGACCGCATAAGCCTGTCCGTTGCGTAGAGACCCCCCCGCTTCAGCTATCCCAGGCGTCAAGGGAACGACTCCAGGCTGCAACAGGCCAAGTTGCGAGAAGTTGCGGCCGTTCAGGGGCAGATCCTCCAACTCCTGCTGCTGCACTACCTTGCCCATACTCGTGACGGTTGGCTCAATCAGCTCGGCATCGGCGCTCACCACCACCTGCTGCTTTTCCGATCCGACCGCGAGATGTGCCGAGACCGAAGCCGTCTCATTCACGTTGAGCGTGATGCCATCCTGCACATGTTCCTGGAATCCTTCCGCCGAGACTTGCAGGCGGTAGTGTCCGACCGGGAGTTCCAGAAGGACGTAGTTACCGTCGCGGTCGGTGGTCGTCGCGCGCGACAGGCCCGTTTCCGACTGCCGGGCAGTAACCGCGGCGCCCCGAATCACAGCGCCGCTTGGGTCTGTAACGGCTCCGCGAATGTTTCCTGTGATCTGCTGAGCAGACAGACTGAGGCAAGCAAGTACTACAAATGCCAGCACATTGCGAACCATGTTCATATTGTTTTCGGCCTCCCAGAACACTTAGCACTACAGACAGAGTGACGTCGTGGCTCGCGTGGAAACCCGTCGACATTGATGGCCATGGCGTATACGCAACAAAACGTGCCGCATCGTCAAAGGCTCCATGAGTCAGAGAATGCTGGCGGGGATCACCAGGAGCAGGGCTCCGCCCAAGTTCAGGGGAAGAAATCGCGTGGACGGCTGCACGGATGAACGGTAGTAGGTAGGTCGATGCGCTGTCTTGCATCGGTCGATGGGTAGCTAACTCAATCCTTAGGTGGAGTCTCACCGTAATCTGCAATGCCTTAGGCGCAAAGTCTAGCTAACTCGGCCACGCGCCAGAGGCGGATTTGCCTCGGCACAATAGCAGATGCGCACTACCTTTGCGACGATTTCAGGTACCCATGCTCGGCCAGGTGCTGGCCCATCTGAGCATACATACCGGCATCGTGCGGCTGCCATGTGTGGAGGCCGTCCACATAGCGGTTGTATAGGCAGAATGTCCCTTTTCGCGTTCTCGTCATGAGGTCAGGTGGTCTCTACCGGGAATTCGGTCCTCTTGCTGCATCGTGATCATCGTATCGAGGGAGCAAGAACATTAGCAGGCAGCCGAAGGCGTGCGCCCCGCTGGAGGGTTATCCTCCACAGCTCACGCAATTTGCCTTCCGTCGCTTGGAACGTACCAAGTGGGCTGCAGGAAGAAGTTCAGCTCAATGCGTGAGGCGTGCGACGCGGTTCGGTGGGACGACAGATCGATATGGATGGCATACAACTACGCTCCTGACAGGAACTGCCCGAATCCGCGGACCTGTTCGGGCACCACTTGCGCGATCCCAAACGTGGTCCGCGAAAACATACCTGCAGAAATGGCTCGCACTTACCCGGGCCGTGACCTCTCGCGTGCCAGGGACAAAGTTCGGATGCCGGATGTCGCGGGGAATGTAGCGTGGCTGACGGAGATCGCCGATCTTTGGCCTTCGATCGAGAATCCGCCACACGTGACAATGCTTACCCACCATTACTATTTCGGAGGCTCGGCAACAAACCCAGACGTCAACATTCCCAAACTGCTGAACCCAGCCACGATGGCCAGGGTTCAGAAGACGGCCGTCCTTCTCAATGAAAAAGGCGAGACTCCGGAGCAGATCGCGACTCATCCTCACCCTTCTACACGCCCATTGCTATTCCATCGGTCTTTAAGCCTGGAGGGCAATTACCCTTAGCAACGGAAATTTCCTGACGAAGTCTCGCCAAGTCGGGGTAGCATACTTTCGCTAACACAATTGCCCAGATTTCTGGTCTAAACCTCGCCCCAGCAATGTCAATCGGAGGATCGATGAGTCGAAACTGCTCCAGGCTTGTGCTCGTATTTTTCGCGCTCGCTGTTTTTGAGCTACCGTCCTTAATTGCCCAAAGTCCGTCAGCCCAACCCCTGCTTCTGCGCAGCCCGTCGCTCAGCCAGGAACGGATCGCCTTCCGATACGCTGACGATATCTGGACCGTGAGCCGGCAGGGCGGCGAAGCCCAGCGGCTCACGTCGAACGGCGCCGTCGAAGCAGGGCCATTCTACTCTCCGGATGGTTCCGAGATCGCGTATTCGGCTCATCTTCAGGGCAACACGGACGTTTATATCGTTCCCGCCTCCGGTGGTGTGCCACGTCGCATCACCTGGCACCCTGCCGGCAGCATTGCGGTAGGCTGGTCGCGCGACGGAAAGAGGGTCCTCATCTCCAGTGGCGCCGTCAGCTATCGCCATTTCCTCAAACTGTTCCTCATTCACGCGGACGGGTCAGGAATCCCTGAACCCCTGCCCCTTCCCTCCGGCTTCGAAGGCTCATTCTCACCCGATGGCTCGTCCATTGCATATCAGCCCATCACCAAGTGGGAGCCGGCCTGGAAACGCTACGTCGGCGGCCAGACCACGCCTATCTGGATCGTGAATCTCAAAACTCTGGACCTCGTGAAAGTACCGCGCGAAAACTCGAACGATTCGAGCCCTGTGTGGCAGGGCGATTCCATCTACTTCCTCTCCGACCGCAGCGGCCCGGTCTCGCTCTATCGCTATGACACCGGCTCGAAGCAAGTCAGCCCGGTTGGCTCCAACACCGGGTTCGATCTGAAATCGGTTCAGGGCGGCCCGGGCGGCCTTGTGTATGAGCAATTCGGCTCCGTCCACCTGGTCGATATCGGCTCCCACGAGGACAGAGGTGTCTCCATCTCCATTCACGGCGAACTGCCCTCCCTCGCTCCTCGCCTCGCCACCATTGCCCCGGATGAGATTCAGAACGCGGCGCTCTCTCCATCGGGTGCGCGAGCCGTCTTTGAGGCTCATGGCGAAATTTTTACCGTCCCGGCTGAAAAGGGCGACACACGGAACCTGACCAACACGTCTGCCGTTGCCGAGCGCAATCCGGCGTGGAGTCCGGATGGGAAAACGATCGCCTATTTCTCCGACGCCACGGGTGAATACCAACTCCACCTGCGCGACCAGACCGGATTCAAGCCGCCAACAGTCATCGACCTCGGCCCCGAGCCCAGCTTCTTCTACAACCCCACCTGGTCGCCCGACTCCAAGCACATCGCATACTGCGACAAGCACCTGCGCATCTGGGTTGTGGATGTGCCGTCGGGAAAGCCGGTCCTGATTGACAAGGGAACCTACGGCAGCTTTGGATCTGACTTCGGCATAGTCTGGTCCCCCGACTCCAAGTGGATCGCATACCACCGCGATCTCGATAACCAGCTCCGCGCCATCTTTCTCTACTCCATCGACACGCACAAATTCACGCAGGTAACCGACGGCATGAGCGACGCTTGGAGCCCGGCTTTCGACCTCAACGGCAAATACCTCTACTTCCTGGCCTCGACCGATGACGGACCGTCGCGCGCCGGCATCGATCTTTCCGCCCTGGACCGCGCCGAGTCGAGCGCCGCCTATGTTGTCGTGTTGGCAAAAGATGGCGCATCCCCGGTACCTCCGGAGAGCGATGACGAAAAAATCAAGGAAGAAAAGAAGGAAGACAAAAAAGACCAGCCCGACAAATCTGTCGAAAAGAGCGACGACAAGAAGGACAATGCCAAGGGCGGAGGCAAATCCGAAAACAAGGACGAAGCCAAGTCCGACAAGGACAAGGAAAAAGACGAAAAAGATAAGCTCGTCAAGGTCACGGTCGACCTCGAAGATATCGGCAACCGGATCCTTGCGCTACCCATTCCACCTCGGAACTATGGCGGCATCGCCAATGGGAAGGCGGGCGTTGTCTATCTTTATGAAGGTTCGCCGGTCGGCCAGTCCTCCTCTGAAGGCGGCGGTCCGGGCATCCACGCCATCTGGCGATTCACACTGGAAAAACGTCAACCCGAAACCGTACTCAACGACCTGGATTCGTTCTACGTCTCCGCCGACGGCAGCAAGGTGCTCTACGCACGCAAGAAAGGCTGGACGATTGCCTCTGCCGACGACCTGAAGCCCAGCGAGGGTAGTCCCGGCAAACCGCTCAACCTCGGTAACATGCATGCGATGGTCGACCCCCGCGCCGAGTGGAAACAGATGTACCACGAAACGTGGCGGATCGAGCGCGACTTCCTCTACGATCCCAACACCCATGGTCTGAGCGTTCCAAAGATCGAGGCCCGCTATCAGCCTTACCTCGACAATCTAGGCTCTCGCTCCGAGTTCACTTATCTTTCCGATGAGATGTTGGGTGAGATCACCATCGGGCACATGTTTGTGGGCGGCCCGCATCATGAAGAAAACATGCCGAAGACCGGCCTGCTTGGCGCCGATTACAAGCAGGAGAACGGCCGCTACCGCATTGCCAAGATCCTAGGCGGCCAGAACTGGACTCCCGGACTCGCCTCCCCGCTCACTCTCCCCGGTGTTTACGTCAGGCAGGGCGAATACCTGCTCGCCGTCAACGGGCGCGAGTTGCACGACACCGACAATCTCTACGCTTTTTTCGATGGCACCGCAACCAAGCAGACCGTGCTTCACGTGGGCGCCAATCCCGACGGCAGCGGCGCGCGCGACGTGACTGTCATTCCCATCGGGGATGAGGATGGCCTGCGCAATCTCGACTGGATCGAAGCCAATCGACGCAGAGTGGCCGAACTCTCAGCCGGCAAGGTGGCATACGTCTACATGCCCAACACCGGGGGCTCCGGTTACACCAATTTCAATCGCTTCTTCTATTCGCAACTCGACAAACAGGCATTGATTCTCGACGAGAGATGGAATGAGGGTGGCTATATCGCCGACTATGTCGTCGACGTGCTTAAGCGCTTCCCGCTCTCCGGTGCCATCGAACGCGACGGGAAACCTATCCACGACCCCGTGGGCGCCATCTTTGGCCCGAAAATCATGCTCATCAATCAGAACTCCGGCTCGGGCGGCGATTGCATGCCATGGTACTTCCGCAAAGCCGGCATCGGAAAGCTGGTCGGCACCCGTACATGGGGTGGCCTCGTCGGAATCGGCGGCTATCCACCCCTGCTCGACAACGGTTATGTCATGGCCCCGCGCTACGCCATTTTTGGACTGCACGGCGATTGGGAAGTTGAAAACCGCGGCATTCCCCCGGACGTCGAAGTCGACCTGCTCCCGCGGGAGGTTGCCGATGGCCACGACAAGCAACTGGAGATGGGGGTCCAGATGATCCTCGACCAGCTTAAGACAAACCCGGTTCCGGAAATCCCGATCCCCGCGTTCCCCAATTACCACAAGTCCGACGGGCTGGGGAGATAGTCTCCGAAGTCCAGACTTGGTGCAGGTCTGTTCGAAAAGGCTACACTCCTTGAACACTCGAATCGAACTGTATGGCGGGTCAACACCAATTCGACTTCGAAATGCCGCAATTGCCGCCGTGTGCTAAGCACGCGCAGCGTACCATTTTGGCGAAAAGTGGTCCACACTTCCCCAACGCGATGTGCCTCACGTTGGGTCTGGTTGCACTGTGATCAACCACAACGTTCGGAAGTACCACCACCATCGCCTGAAGGGATCGAGGGCTGGCCCACAGGCTCTCGTGGAGGCTGATTGGAATCTTTGAAACAACCCAACTCACAGACGGAGACTCGTCACCAAGGGCCATGCCGGCAAGGATTCCATACCTAAAAATAGCCAAGGGCTGCGCCCTTGAAATCCCAGGAGAGCATCGCAACGCAGAGAGAATGTGTTCGGTTGATTCCACCGGTCGCCAGGACGGATGATTTTGGTTGTCCGACCAGAAGATCCGAAGAGGCGACCGATGGAAACCTTCGCGAAGCTTTTTGCACGTTTCCTGGTTTTTGTATATCACTGTTTCGATCGCATCGTCATCCAGGGGTATATGCCCCTGCTCACCCGTCCCGAACACATTGTGCATTTTTTCCGCGACCTGCATGGTCAATATCCAATTACGCCGCAGGTGCTGGCGAAGCGAACTCCCGAATATCGAGGATGGGTAGAGGCTTACGCCCGCAACCACAAAATCCCCATGCTGAAGGCCGAAAAAGGTGTCAGCAAGGAGAAATGCGTCCTGCCTCATCTGGAACGGATGGAGCGGCGCAATCAACACGGTGTCTACTGCATCTTCACCAGCATGGAGATGGGCAGAACCTTCCAGTCGCGGATGCCGCAGTTTCCCACCGATGATCCGGACTACCGCATCATTCGGCGCATCCCCTCGCGCTACCTGCATTATTATTTTTACATCCGTGATCCGGTGATCGGCCCGCTGTCTATGTGCATCGGTACCTATCTTCCGTTTCAGACTACGTATTACCTCAACGGCCACAACTTCATGGAGATCGAACTCCGCCGCCAGGGAGTGGCGTTCCGCAAGGACGACAACGCGTTCCTGTCGGTCTCGGACCCGAAGGCATTGCAGGCGGCCGCCGATAAGCTAAGCGCGGCCACCATCGAGAAACGCCTGAACTACTGGACCTGGCTACTGGGCCCGAAGTTCTCGGGAAAGGACCGCGCCACCATCAATCTGAAGCGTGACTATTCGATAAATCAGATCGAATACTGCCGTAATTTCATCTTCAAGCGTCACCTTCCGATCCACAAGATATTCGAGCACTCCTGTGAAATGGGGCTGTTTCGCCTCAGCGCCGACAAAGTGGCTCACATCTTTGGTGTCCGCGTCACAAAACGGCTGCGTGGCAAGTTGCACAGCGTGCTCGAAAAACTCGACCATGGCCACCACGTGATGCGCATCTACTGCAACCATCTCGTGGGCCGCATGTACGAGAAATTCA
>Ga0207105_1032_pt1 | contig 33749 bp, 28 predicted proteins | sample Alteio_BWMinHeat_77_FD_153569 | JGI IMG/M metagenome (GOLD analysis project Ga0207105, IMG submission 153569) | Enriched cells from forest soil in Barre Woods Harvard Forest LTER site, Petersham, Massachusetts, United States -... | ecosystem: Environmental > Terrestrial > Soil > Temperate forest >... | reverse complement strand
AGAACGGGGACTCGCCGACTGAAAATCCGCGTGTCGGTGGTTCGATTCCGCCCCTGGCCACCACTAACATCCTTGTTTTTCGCGGACTTACCCACCGGTCATCTCGCCGCCTATGTCGGCCGGGAATGAGCGATTGAAGAACACTTCTCGCCTTTCGATATTGTTTGCTCGTCGTCATGGCCTCGTCTCTCCTTCTTGGGTAATTTCCTGCATCGACCCCTGTTCTTCCGACAGGTCGGTCCTGCCACCTAACCTCTCGATGATGTTGGTGAGCAATTTGAGCTGCCCGAATACCCTGTTGCACACGCTCAGACTCAGGACATTGGCAATCTCGGGCTGACCTTCCGAACGAGCCGCTTGGGAGGCTACGCCAATCTCGTCATGAACCAGGTTGAGGGTGCGGAACATCCCCTCCAGTTGCCTGCGCATCCTGGCGAGTCGCAGCTCGTTGTCTTTGATGATGGGAATGGTCGTCGTCCCTGGTATGGGCTGATCTTCGATCACGGCTCACCTCCGGTCTCACAGCTAGCGGGCCGCCAGGACAGACTCTTGCGCGTGGGCATATCGCGTTCTCCGTGGCATGGCACTGGGACATGTCGAGACTAAGGAAGTCTTAGTATCGTGTCGAGGCAAAAACTAAGAATCTCTTAGCCTCGCACACAGTAGGACGGGGCAAAGGTGAGCATTGTTGGGAATCGCCTGCGGGAAGCTCGTGAGCGCGCCGGCATTTCGCAAAAGCAGCTGGGAATAAAGGCCGGGATCGATCCCGATGTCGCCAGCGCGAGAATCAATCAGTACGAGAAGGGCAAGCACCTACCCCATCTTGCGACCGCCAAACAACTGGCCAACGTGCTTGGCGTTCCCACCCCGTACCTCTACGCGGACGACGATGCTCTTGCCGCCTGGATTCTGGCTTACGCACGAGTCAGCACTGCGACGCGCAAGTCGATCATTAAGGACTCCGGCTAGACCGGCTCAGAGCGAGTACCATCCACGATACTAAGAAACTCTTAGTATCGGGTCAATCTAAAAGCTAAGATTCTCTTAGCCTCACGGATCACCGGTGGGGCAAAGGTGCGAGATGCTTCTGTCGTCGGGAATCGTCTACGGGAAGCTCGCGGGCGGCTGGGTATTTCGCAAAAGCAGTTGGGCATTAAAGCGGGCTTCGACCCGTCGGTAGCCAGCCCAAGGATCAATCAATATGAGACAGGGAAGCACGTGCCGGATATTCAAACCGCACAGCGACTCGCGGACGTCCTTGGGGTGCCCTCACCTTACTTGTACGCCGAAGACGACTTGCTCGCGACGTGGATTTTAGCCTATTCACGTGTGGCTCCTGCCGTGCGAAGAAAGATCACGCGATCGGTCACGGAGTCTTCAATGGAATAGCAGACGTACATACCGGTTTCAACCGCCGACCGGTGTCGGCGACCTCTCTGCAAAGGGTACGCATAACTACAATAGTCCTATGAATCCTGAAGAACAGCAATTTCTTAACGAGCTCGACAAGAAGCTCTGGACAGCGGCCAACAAGCTGCTGCCCATGCTCGACGCCGCCGTCTACAAGCACGTCGTCCTTGGTCTCATCTTCGTCAAGTACGTGTCAGACGCGTTCAAGGAGCGCCACGCGGAACTGGAGGCCGCCTTCCGCGATCCGCATCACGACTACTACCTGGGCGAAGACGCCGACGAGCTAGTCCCCGACGAACTCGAAGCACGCGACTACTACACAGAGAAGAACGTCTTCTGGGTGCCGGCGCTCGCGCGTTGGGACTTCATTCAGGCGCACGCCAAGGTAGCCGTCGGTACCAAGCTTGAGGTCAGGAACGGCAAGACCAGTACGTACGAGTTCAGGGGCATCGGCGGCTTGCTTGACGACGCGCTGGAGGCGGTGGAGAAGGAGAACCCTAAACTCAAGGGCGTGCTGGAGAAGGACTACGCCCGCAAGCAGATCGACTCCGCGCTGCCGGGCCTAATCGACCTCATTGCCGAAATCCCCTTCCACCACGGCAGGCTCAGGGCCAAGGATATTCTCGGCCATGTTTACGAGTATTTCCTCGGCGAATTCGCCATCGCCGAGGGTAAGAAGGGCGGGCAGTACTACACGCCGAAGAGCATCGTCACCGTCATCGTCGAAATGTTGCAGCCGTACCAGGGTCGCGTGTACGACCCCTGCTGCGGTTCGGGTGGCTTCTTCGTGCAGAGCGAGAAGTTCGTCGAAGAGCACAACGGCCGTATCGGCCAAATCTCCGTCTACGGCCAGGAGTCCAACCCCACCACCTGGCGGCTCGCCTCGATGAACATGGCCCTCCGCGGCATGGACTTCGACTTTGGCAAGGAGCCGGCTAATACCTTCAGCCGCGACCAGCACGCAGATCTGCGCGCCGACTACATCATGGCCAACCCGCCCTTCAACATGAAGGAATGGAACGCCGGTGTGAAGGATGGCGACCCGCGCTGGAAGTACGGCATACCGCCCGCGGGCAACGCCAACTTCGCGTGGATGCAGCACATGATCTACCACCTGGCGCCGCAGGGCAGCATGGCTCTGCTCCTCGCCAACGGCTCGATGAGCAGCAACACCAACAACGAGGGCGAGATTCGCAAAGCCATCGTCGATGCCGACCTCGTCGAATGCATGGTGGCGTTGCCTGGTCAGCTCTTCACTAACACGCAGATCCCAGCATGCATCTGGTTCCTAACGCGTAGCAAGGCAGCGCGAGGCAAGGATAGGGCAGAATGGCGTGACCGCACGGGCGAGACGCTCTTTATCAACGCTCGCAACCTCGGTTACATGAAAGACCGCGTGCTTCGTGACTTCAGCTTGGATGACATAAAGAAAATCGCCCGCACCTTCGATGCGTGGAAGCGGGGCGAGGGCTATGTCGACGAACTTGGCTTCTGCAAAGCCGCGAAGCTTGAGGACATCCGCAAGCACGACTACGTGCTTGCGCCCGGCCGTCACGTCGGCGCGGCGGCGCAGGAGGTGGATGGCGAGCCGTTCGAGGAGAAGATGGCGCGGCTCAGCGTGCAACTCAACGAGCAGTTTTCCGAGAGCGCGCGGCTGGAATCGATGATTCGCCAAAATCTTGAGAGGCTTGGCTATGCAGGTTGAATGGGATGTCAAGAAAGTAACCGACATCGCCTCAAAAATTCGAAATGCAGTGGTGGGCGGCCCGTTTGGTTCGAACCTTGTTGCACGTGACTACGTTGAAACTGGTGTTCCGGTAATACGCGGCCAGAACATGACTGGGCGGTGGATCGGAGGCAATTTCGCTTATGTAACGCAAGAAAAGGCGCGTTCGTTAGAGGCCAATCTTGCTCGTCCGGGCGATATAGTGTTCACCCAACGCGGCACGCTTGGCCAAGTCGCGTTGGTGCCGGAGAAGCCATTTGAGAGGTATCTGGTCTCTCAAAGCCAGATGAAGTTGACGGTAAATCGCGACAACGCAGAGCCACTCTTTTTCTACTACCAGTTTCTGTCACCAGCACAGCAGGAGTACATCGGACAGCAGGCGATTCAAGTTGGTGTGCCGCACACCAACCTCGGCATTCTTCGCGAAACACCAGTCATCGTACCTCCAGTTATCGAGCAACGTGCCATCGCTCATATCCTCGGCACATTGGACGACAAGGTGGAGCTGAACGGCCGGATGAACGAGACGCTGAAGGCAGTCGCACGTGCGGTCTTCACGTCCTGGTTCGTCGACTTCGACCCCGTCCGCGCCAAGTCCAGCGGCGAGCCACCCGAGTCTATCTGCCGTCGTCTCGGGCTAACGCCCGACCTCCTCACGCTCTTCCCCAGCCGCCTCGTTGATTCCGAACTCGGCGAGATTCCGGAGGGGTGGTCGGTTCGCGGCCTCGATATTGTGGCGGCACTGGAAACAACAAGCACCTCTCCAACCGCCCAGCCCGACGAAGTTTTCGAGCATTACAGCATACCGGCGTTTGATGCTTTGACCATGCCGACTTACGAGTTTGGTAGCGAAATCAAGAGCAACAAATATATCGTTTCGCCGCTTGCGGTGTTGGTATCAAAACTCAATCCTGAGACTCCGCGTGTCTGGCTCCCTGAGGTAAAGACTCCGAGAGCTGTCTGCTCAACGGAGTTCATGCAGTTCGTGCCGCGCTCACGGAAGGGAAGGGCTCACCTTTATCTGATGATGTGCTCGGATCGAATGCAAGCCGAGATTTTGAAGCGGGTGACAGGCTCAACCGGTAGCCGACAGCGAGCGCAACCATCGCAGATCGCGGCCCTATCCGTGCTCGTGCCGACGGAGGTACTACTTGAATCCTTCGATGGGTTCGCGGCGCCACTTCTGGACCTCGTAGCGCAAAATCGGGAGCAGTCGCAAGTGCTGGCCGCGATTCGTGACACGCTGCTGCCCAAGCTCATATCTGGCGAACTCCGCATCCCACTCGAAGGTGCCGCATGAGCGACGCCGAGAAACCGCACAAGGACTTGCTGGCTGAGGCCTTACGGATTCTCGGCAATCAGTACGACGCCAACGCCGACTTCAATGCGTACTTCGACGGCGATGAGCCGATTAGCTGCCCGAGTGCGCTCCCAGACGTAGGCGCCTACCAGTACGAGCGCAGTAAAGCGCTGTTCTGGCTGGACCGCGAGGCCTACGACGATGAGCGCACTGCATGGGAGAACGACACCCATCAGGCCCGGCATAAGGAGGTCATCGAGCTCATCCGCGCGCAGGCTTCGGAGGCACCGTTCCAGGATCTGCTCGCAGCCGTCGAGCGCGGGCGCGTTGTGCCGTTTGTCGGCGCGGGCATGTCCAAGCCCATGGGAATGCCGTTGTGGGGCGAGGCACTCGGGGAGCTCTTGGGTCGCCTGCCGGGCGCGGACGCTGTGGGAATTTCCGCGCTCATTGGTGCCGGCAAGTACGTGGCTGCGGCCCAGGCTTTGGTGGAACACGATGCAGTGCAGACGTCGAACTTCGTCCGCACCAAGTACCGCGTCCAGAAGATCAAGCTTGGCGGACCGATGGGGCTACTGCCGCGTATCGCGAAGGGCTGCGTCATTACCACCAACTTTGACGACGCGATTGAGCAGACCTACCGGGGTGTGGGCGTGGAGTTTCACGCTTACATGCACGGTACGCAGGAGCACAACTTCTTTCCACGACTTGTGCGCGGCGATCGTTGTTTACTCAAGCTGCATGGCGATGCAGACGACCCCGCCACCCATATCCTAACGCAGGCGCAGTACGCCGCCGGCTATGGCAACCCGTACGATTTCCACAAGCCGCTGCCAAAGGCGCTGCGGCAGGTTTTCGTGTCGCAGTCGCTGCTGTTCCTTGGGTGTGGCCTGGACCAAGACTGGACACTGGAATTGTTTGAGAAGGCAAAGCAAGCGGACGAGTACGCCATCCCGAATCATTACGCGATCCTCCCCGCGCCTGAGGGCGAGCAGGCCAAACAAAAGAAGGCGACGCGCTTGCTGACATTGAACATCCAGCCACTGTGGTACCCAGCGGGCCAGCACGAGTTCGCCGCGCGGTACCTGCAGCTCATGGTGGATGTGACCGAGAGGCGCGTCAGCTACAACGGATGACCGGCGAAATGCTCAGCGAAAACGAACTAGAAGCGCTGGCCCTGACTTGGTTTCAGGACTCTGGCTGGGAATACCGGCGCGGCCCGGACATCGCGCCGGATGGTGAGACTCCGGAGCGTAACGACTATCGGCAAGTCGTGCTCACCGGACCGCTGCGTGAGGCGTTGCATCGTCTCAACCCGGGTGTGGCGGAGGCGGTGCTCGACGAGGTATTACATCGGATCGGAAAGTTGCACGAGCCGTCACTGGTGCAGAGCAACCGGCGCTTTCACGAAGCGCTCGTCGACGGGTTGCCTGTTGAGGTTGAGCAGGACGGCAACAAACGCGGCGACCGAGTGCGATTGATCGATTTCGAGTATCCGCAGGCTAACCGTTACTTGGTGGTGAACCAGTACACGGTCCAGGGCACTAAGCAGCCGCGGCGACCCGACCTGGTCTGCTTCATCAACGGTCTGCCGATCGCGGTCATCGAATTGAAGAACCCGGCTGCCGAACAGGCCGACATTTGGTCGGCCTTCAACCAGCTTGATGCCTACAAGACGGAGATCGCCGATCTGTTTGTATTCAACGAGGCGCTGGTGATCTCCGATGGGCTCCATGCGCGCGTCGGATCTCTGACAGCCGACCGCGAGCGCTTCCTGCCTTGGCGCACGATCCGCAACGAGAACGACCGCCCGCTGTTGGAGTTTGAGCTCGAAAAGGTGGTGCTCGGCTTTTTCGCGCCTGAGCTGTTATTGGACTTCCTGCGCTACTTTGTCCTATTCGAGCAGGGCGACGATGGCCTGATCAAGAAGATCGCCGCCTACCACCAGTTCCACGCGGTGCGCGAAGCAGTGCGAGTGGCAGTAATTGCCGCGACGCAGCCACCTGCTCCGGGGAATGAGGTCCGGGAGGAACGCGCGACATACGGTAAACGGGTAGAGCCGGGTTCGCGCAAGGGCGGCATCGTGTGGCATACGCAGGGCTCGGGCAAGAGCATGTCGATGGTGTGCTTCGCGGCCAAGCTGATTCAGCGGCCCGAGATGCAGAACCCAACCCTGGTGGTCGTGACCGACCGCAACGATCTGGACGGGCAGTTGTTCCAGACCTTCATGGGTGCACGCTCGCTGCTCAGGGAGACACCGCAGAAAGCCGAGGATCGGGAACGTCTGCGCGCACTGTTGGCCGGGCGGCCATCGGGTGGAATCATCTTCAGCACGGTTCAGAAGTTTTCCCCCGCCGAGAGCGAAGACCGTTTTCCGAGACTAACGGATCGAACCAACATCGTCGTCATCGCCGACGAGGCGCACCGCTCGCAGTACGGCTTCCGTGCGGTGCTCGACAAGAAATCCGGCAAGTACAAGTACGGCTTTGCCAAGCACCTACGCGACGCGCTGCCGAACGCGACCTTCGTCGGATTTACCGGCACGCCGGTGGATACCGATGACAGGGATACGCGCGCCGTGTTCGGTGACTACGTTAGCGTTTACGACATCCAGGACGCGGTGGACGACGGCGCGACGGTGCCGATCTACTATGAAAGCCGTTTAGCTAAGCTGGACGTCAACCAGGCTGAGATTGAGCAGCTGAGCGACCAGGTCGAGGAGATTTTCGAGGACGAGGAGAGTATCGCTCTGCGCGAGGCCGCCAAGACCAAGTGGGCGACGCTGGAAAAGTTGGTCGGCGCCGAGCCACGCATCAAGGAAGTGGCGGCAGATTTGGTGAAACACTTCGAGGCGCGCATGGCGGCCATGGAGGGCAAGGCGATGATCGTGGCGATGAGCCGCCAGATCTGCGTTGACCTGTTCGATGCGATCGTTGAATTGCGCCCTCGGTGGAAGGGCACGCTGGTGCCGAGCAAGGACGCGGACAAGCCGAGCCATTACAGTCCCGAAGACGGGGCGGTCCGTATCGTGATGAGCGGCTCGGCTGCCGATGACGCAAAGCTGCGTCCGCACGTTTACTCCGCAGGCGCCATGAAGCTGCTGGAGAAGCGCTTCAAGAACCCGAAGGACCCGCTGAAGATCGTCATCGTGCGAGACATGTGGCTCACCGGCTTCGATGTGCCGTGCCTGCACACGATGTACGTGGACAAGCCGATGCGCGACCACAACTTGATGCAGGCAATCGCCCGCGTCAATCGCGTCTTTCGCGACAAGGAAGGCGGCTTGGTCGTGGACTACATCGGTATCGCCGCCGAGCTGCGGCGTGCGCTAAAGACGTACACCGAGAGCCGCGGAAAGGGTCAGCCGACGCTTGATACCGGAGAGGCGCTGGCCAAACTTAAGGAGCTGACGGATGTGGCGCGCGGCATCCTTCACGGCTTTGAGTACTCGACTTATCGCACCCAAGCCACGGCACTGCTGGTGCCGGCAGCCAATTTCGTGTTGGGACTGGAAGACGGCAAGAAGCGCTGGTTCGATGTAGTCATCGCGATCACCAAGGCTTTCTCGCTATGCGGGACCTTGGATGGAGCAATCGACGTCCGCGAGGAAATCGCATTCTTCCAGGCCATCAAGAGCGTCATCGCAAAAGCGACGGAAACGGACAAGAAGCTTGCGCAAGATCGCCAGCACGCGGTGCTCAAGCAGATTCTCGACAACGCGGTGGTCGCCAAGGGCGTCGAGGACATCTTCAAGCTTGCCGGCCTGGAACGGCCCGATATTGGGCTGCTGTCCGACGCCTTTCTCGAGGAGGTGCGGCAGCTGCCGCACCTCAACTTCGCCGTCGAGCTGCTGCAGAAACTGCTCAACGACGAAATCAAATCCCGCAGCCGCACCAACGTGATCCTGGAGAAGAAGTTCAGTGACCGTCTGCTGGCTGCGTTGAATCGCTACCGCAGCCGCGCGATCGAGAGCGCGCAAGTCATCGAGGAGCTGATCTCGATGGCCAAAGAGTTCCGCGAAGCGGCGAAGCGGGGTGAGCTCCTGGGCCTGAACCCGTCGGAATTCGCCTTCTACGAGGCGCTGGCGAACAACGAGAGCGCCGTGCGGGACCTCGGCGATGAGACGTTGAAGAAGATTGCATTCGAGCTCACCGAGAAGCTGCGCGGGAGTGCAACAGTCGACTGGCAGAAACGAGAGAGTGTGCGAGCGCGGTTGCGTAACTTGGTACGCATCACCCTGCGGCGCTATAAGTACCCGCCGGACAAGCAGGAGGACGCGATCCGGCTGGTCTTGGAACAGGCGGAGCGGCTGTCGGACGAGTGGACAAAGTAGGCAACTGGAATAAGATGCTCTGCCGAGTCTTTGGCGGGCGCGGGAGGCGCGTAACAACCGATGAACGTCTGCAAGAGGTCGGATAGCGGAGGAAATGTGCTCTACCCATTTATGTAGTGCGGCCAAGGATATAGAAGTCATGTGTCTTCAACGCTCTAGTCTATACCTGCCTCCTAGAATTCCCGAATTTGCACCGGATTGTCACTAGCAACAAGTCAATGGTGAGTTGGTCCACGGGCACGAGCAGAAATTCGAACCTTGTTGACCTAGTCAGGAGCCGCCACCGCTGCAATTTGCAGGAGACCGCCTAACAGTTCACCTGCCTCCGTGTCAGCGCGTACCTTCAGCCTGCATGGAGCGTCTAGCGCGAGTGGGAAGACTTGGAGGACGCCTATTACTGTAAGAACGTCGTCATCTGGGCCTGATTGCATACGCGTAAGGACATCCCTCAAGCCAGCCGTCATATCGTGTTCAACAAGGATTGAATCATCTTTGTGAATGCGGAAGCGCAGCGCCTCAAACGGACGATTAACCGGCGTTCGGGCCGTGATTACGAAGCAAAGCTTCGCGATCGTAGTCGGGAACGCGGGCACCACGAGCTGAGGTCCGTAGACTCCCATGAACGAGAGTTTGTTGCCAACTTCCTGGCGAACGTCATCGCAGAAAACCGTGGACAGGAATCGACCCTCACTCATGTCGGCGGTCATTAGGGCTCATCTCGGCCGCGCGCAAGTATTTCGGCCAGCTTTCCGACTCCGATATCGAGGCAATGAGCGAGTCGCATGACGGTCGCAAGTTGGGGGTCTGCAACTCCGGACTCTATACGAGCAATGTGCGACTGGCTCGTATGCGCCTCGGCGGCCAGCTTGGCCTGCGACCAGCCGCGCTTCAGTCGCAGAAAAGCCAAAGAGGTTTCCTCAGAATAGTAGCGCTCGGCGATCTCTCTGCGCGCCTGCTCCATTAGCGGCCGCATCTTCGGATCGCTATCGAACTCAGCCGCAAGTTCGTCAACGTCGACCAGCCCCTCGGGTACCGGCGGCTGGATCGACCGGTCGAAGACGAGCCACACGATCGGCATAGGCAATGTCACCGGTGTCTGCGGGATGTCAGCGGTAGCTGGGGATCCCGAGGCTGTCGTAAGCCGCAACGATTCGCTGGGTGAGTGGATGTGATTCATCGTAGTTGAAGGCTCTCGGAACAACGCCTAGGACGGTGTATCGACTTACTCGCGGGTCAAGCGCGTAGACCACGCGAAAGTTGAGCCGCTCATCCTCGAGTGACCAAATTTTGATCCGCCAAAGATTCCGGTCGCGCCCACGGCGCTGCTGGCTGGTGATTTGTTGAACATGGATCGCTTCGGTTCGGTGGGCGCCGAAATCCTGGATGGTGAACGCATCCAGCAGCTTCTGATCGACCTTTGCCTGCTGGAGCAAAGCCAGAATACGTGCCGCTGCTTCCGGCTCCTGGCCCTGGAGACTTTTGAGATCGTCGCGCGCATTCGGGTGCAAGCTCAGCGTGTATGTCATACACCATACCTAACTAGGTATTACCGCACAATGATGAGTGCACCGGCATGGCCTGGCAACGAGAAAGTCGCGCTGGTTCGACCGCCGTTCACGCATATTTTTCACATATTTGACGTACTGTACGTCGATAGTGCAGAATAATCAACGTACGGAGGAGACTCATGTGAAGCTATCGTTTCCGGCTATGCGCGGACGCATGGGCCATCGCGATTACTTCGTCGCGATGATGAAGCTGACCTTAGTGCCGAAGCTCTTCAGATTTCGTGACTGGGCTGAACTTCCGCCTGAGCAGCGCGCGCAACGTCTCCTCCAAAAAAGCCGAATACCAGAGATCACGCGATACATCTTGGAGAACGAAGACGGGTACCTCTTCTCCTCTCTTACGGCTTCGTACGATTGCGAACCTAATTTTCAGGCTCTTGCTGGACACGCAGAGATCGGTCTGTTGGAAATACCGTTCGAAACTGAATTGGTGATCAATGATGGGCAACACCGCCGCGCAGCTATCGAAGAGGCCCTGAAAGAAAATCCCCGGCTCGCCAATGAAACGATCTCAGTCGTCTTGTTCCCTTGGGAGGATCTGGATCGAATGCAGCAGATGTTTTCCGATCTTAACCGCACCGCCCGTACGACTTCGAAATCCCTCAACATCCTCTACAACCACAGGGATTTAATGAGTCAGATTGCACTCGCGGTTGCAGAGCATATCGACGAGTTCAAAGGAATGGTTGACAAGGACCGAATATCGCTGCCGCTCCGGTCTCCGAAGTTATTCACGCTGGGAGCGATCTATGACGCGGCAAGCGCTCTCCTCGTATCAGTATCCGAACCAGACTTCGATCAAAAGCGCGATCTAGCTTTCGACTTCTTCCGTGCGGTGGCCGAGAATTTTCCAGAGTGGCGCAAGGTTAAGTCAGCCGACCTGAAGCCTTACGAACTCCGTCAAGAATTCATACACACACATGCGACGATCCTGTGGGCGATCGGAGCCATGGGACATACGCTGATTTCGACATTTCCAGTTGAGTGGCCCGATAAGCTCAAGATGCTTCGCTCAATTGACTGGCGAAGAATCAACAGGGAATGGCAAGGAATCGCGATGGCAGGCACAGATGTCGTGAATCGACGGCAAAACAGAATGGACAGTGCATCCTTTTTGAAACTCAAACTGGGTCTGAAACTGACCCCTACCGAAGAGCGATCTCTTAAGGGTGCAACTGATACGCCTTCGATCGTAGCTGACCTAAAAAAACTCGTGGGTAAGATCGTTTAACAGCGTACGCAGAGGAGAGCAATTGTGTCAGATGGAGACCGTGCCCAAGTCGTGGCCAAGTTCGAGAAAAATTCACGAGAAGAGATCTGGGTTAGCCTAGACGATTTTCGCGGACGCAAGATAATTAACATCCGAGTGCACTACAAGGGGGAGACGGGAGAGTGGCTCCCTGGGAAGCAGGGCATCGCTATGTCGGTAGAGCGCTATCGAGATCTCGCCCAGGCCATTCTGCAGCTGGGCGAAAGACTCCAACACGACGGATTGCTGCGAACAGCTGATCGTTGATACGACTTAGGTAACCGATTGACTCCGGGCGCCCCTCCCGCACCAGTTCACGCGGTGCTCGCTCCACCTGATCATAACCACCAGGTCAGCAAAACCGAAACGAAGAAATACATCGCCCCGCTCGCGGTCGATACGTTTCACGAGCTGTGTTTCCAGGGTCTCTCTAATGCTGTCACGGCGAGGCCCATCAGCTCGGCGTAATATACCCTTGAGAACTCTTTGACCCTTTTTGACGAACAGATGAACACATTCGCCCTCTTTCATGTCCAGCCCTTGCCGGGGCTCGGCACGCCGCTGCTGATCACGGCCATTACCGAGACCGCGCCCCATGACTTGGCCGGTGAGATGCACCTCCTTCTCGAGGACGCCGAGAGAACGGTCCTTCAGATTGCCGTGCGGCTTAGCGGAGACGCGCAGCCTACCGACGAAGCCGACAGGACGAGTATGTTGCAGGACGAATTGCTGTCTCAGGCGAGGCAGCGTCTCGCCCTCTATCTTCAGGATCGCGGTCACATCCCAACCGCGCATCTCAGCCGCATGGAAGTGCTCGAAACCAACCGTAACGCCCTCGTGCATTTCTGGATGCACAGCCCGAGCGGCGACAAGCTCACCAGCATACGGCGGCAGACCATGGCTCCGGATCTGTGCGAACAGCTTGACCTCGTGGCATCGCTGCCGAGACTTCCACCCGAAGTACGCATTGCTGGCGGCTCGCCGATCCATTAAGGATGATCAGATTTGCGTCCAGGCCAGATTGAGTGTGCCTAAAGTGTGCCTGGACCAGGCTGGAATGCGGGTTGGCAAGCGCCGCAAGTGACCGATTTTTAAGATAATTGATGCACGTTCGACGGACTTAAAATCCGCCTGTCGATGGTTCGATTCCGCCCCTGGCCACCACCAACGAGTCTCGTGACATCCCGCCGCATCCTTCGGCGTCACAAAAACCCGGAAATTCCCGCAAATTCGGCCCTTTCGAGACCTCGGCAGTCCGTTGACAGCTTAGCACAGGGAGGGGTACACGGCAGGGGTACATCCGGGATTGGGAGTTTGATACCCCTATGCCCCTGCTGAATGAGGCCCGAATTCGCGCGAGCCGCCCGAAGGATCGGCCGTACAAGGTTTTCGACGAACGCGGCCTGTTCCTGCTCGTGACTCCTTCGGGCGGCCGCCTATGGCGCTTTCGCCACCGGCTGGGTGGCGTGGAGAAACTGCTCACCCTGGGTGCCTAGCCCGACGTGCCGTTGAAGCGCGCCCGCGAAAAGCGGGACGACGCCCGCAAACTCGTAGCTGACGAAGTGGACCCGAGCGGCAGGCGGAGCGGACCGCCTAGGCGGATACATTCGAGGCCATCGGCGCCGAGTGGCTGAACCTGCAGAGGGCGAAGCTGTTGGCGGAGACCATTTCGATCCTGGAGGCTAGGCTAAAAACGTACCTCTACCCGTATTTGGGGAGTCGACCGATTTCAGCGATTGCGGTGCAAGAGTTGTTGGCCGTGCTTCGGCGGATCGAGGCGCGGGGAAAGAACGAGACCGCGCACCGGGTGCGCTCGCTCGCGAGTCGGGTCTGGCGATATGCCGTCGCGACTGGTAGCGCGGAACGCGACATCACGGCCGATCTCAGGGGCGCGTTGGCACCAGTGAAGGTGCGAAACTTCGCGGCGATCGTTGAGCCGGCGCGTGTAGGTGAGTTACTTAGCGCAATTCACGGCTACCAAGGGCACGGGGTGGTGGCGGCGTTAGCGTTGAAACTGGCTCCTCTGGTCTTTGTCCGTCCTGGGGAGTTGCGGGCGGCCGAGTGGTCCGAATTCGACTTGGACGGCGCCGAATGGCGGATTCCAGCTGCCCGAATGAAGATGGGCGAGCAACATATCGTGCCGCTTTCCAGGCAGGCTGCAGAAATTCTGCGTGAACTGCATCCTCTTACGAGTCGCGGACGGTATGTGTTTCCGTCGCTGCTGACGCGCGACCGGCCGATGTCTGAGAACACCATCAATGCCGCGCTTCGACGGCTTGGGTATGGCGGGGATGTGCAGACCGGGCACGGTTTTCGGAGGATGGCGAGCACGCTGCTGAACGAACAGGGGTTTCCACCGGATGTAATTGAGCTTCAGTTGGCGCACGCGGAGAGGAATAAGGTGCGCGCGGCGTATAACAAGGCGCAGCGGTTAGGAGAACGTAGGAACATGATGCAGGTATGGGCAGACTACTTGGACCAGCTTCGATCGTCCCAAGCGGCTCCAACACATAGTCGACGTCAAGACCTCTGAAAGAGTCGGAATTTCCCGAGGCGACTTCGCTCTCCCCTTGGACGCCATCGAACAGGGGAGACTTCGACTCCTCCGTGTGCCCCATCGACCAACCGTGAGCAAGTCGGACAGATATCCCGGCAGGCACGCCAATCCTTTATGCTTGACGAAGGCCAGGAAGCCCGCTCAATTGAAGAAAATGAAAAGACCTAAGGACGCGATGAAGGCACCGAAGAAAGAGCCTGTGGACACCGTTCGCAGCTCACGCGACGGCCACGAATACCACGAGATATGGACTGTTCGGCGCGCAATGCAACTTCTTCTGCCCGACAGTGAGCTTTGCGGCATTGCAGTAGAAGGGCTTTCACCGCGTGACCAGAAGACCGCGTCCAAGGAGGCAGCGGAGATCGCCGACCTCACCCTCTACTACGGCAATGCGACCGAGTTCGCTTACGCAGCTCGGACCACGGTCGCCCAATTCAAGTATTCCAATGCGGATCGCGACACTGATTTCCGGGCCAGCCACGCCAAAACGACGGTCGAAAAATTCGCTAAAACGTACTCGGAGCTTCGAGAGCAACACGGCGCAGCCGCAGTAAGTGACAAGTTGCGTTTTGAGCTGGTTACAAACCGTCCGATTTACGGGCCGCTTCTTGACGCCCTTCGGGCGCTCTCGGAGGTCCGTGCGTCGTCCGAGGAGGCAAAGAGCCAGGCCAAGCAATTTACCGAGGCATCAGGACTGAGCGGCCAGCAACTCGCAGAGTTCGCAGGGAAGTTCACGCTCTTCGGCCGCAGCCCGGATCTTCCGACCGTAAAGGGTGATCTGAGTCGGCTGCTTATCGACTGGTCTGGGACGTCCGGGGATTCTCTTGCAGCCGGACGCCTCGGTGAGCTTAAGCAGATGGTCCGGGACAAGGCCGGGCACGCGGGCACCGACAAGAATCTCATCCTACGGACGGATATTCTGTCCGCGCTCCAAGTCAGCGACCCGGAAGACTTGCTCCCCTGCAAACCAGCTATCGCCGACGTCGGCCCGGTTCTCGAGCGCGAGCAGTTGAGCGACGCGGTTCAACAGGTCCGCAACCTTACGCGTCCGCTACTCATTCATGCGAGCGGTGGCGTCGGAAAGACGGTCTTCATGACCAGCCTCGCGAAATCCTTAAGCAACGAGTGCGAAGTCGTCTTTTTCGATTGCTTTGGTGGCGGTGCCTACCGTTCTCCGTCTGATGCGAGACATCTGCCAAAGCGAGGGTTGGTTCATATCGCGAATACCCTCGCATTCCGTGGCCTGTGCGATCCGATACTGCCAAATATCACCGACGTGGAAGCGCTGCTTGCCACCTTCCGGCGTAGGCTGGCTCAGGCACTTGGTGCGATCCAGAAGATTATTCCAGGCCGTTCGCTCGTACTTTTTCTGGACGCGATTGACAACGCGCAACTCGTGGCGGACGAGCGCGGCGAAAAGTCGTTTCCAAAGCTTCTCGCCGAGAGCCTTTTTGACGAGCCGTTCCCCGGAGTCGAACTGATTGTTTCCTGCCGACCCGAGCGCAAGCCACAGACCTACGTTCAGTTCCAGGAATTCGGCCTGCTTCCGTTTACGACGAGCGAAACGACCACTTATCTGCGGACTCGATTGAAAGGTCTTTCGGCTCAGGAAATCAACGTCGCCCAGGCCCGATCCGGCGGGAATGCGCGCGTGCTCGACTATCTCATCAGAGCTGACCGGGGGCTTCTGGGTCCTTCCGAAATCGACAAGAAAATCGAACTCGATGACCTGATCCAAAAGCGGATTACAGATGCCTTGTCGTCGGCCATTGAGCGAGGCTACGAGCAAAAGGACATCGACGTATTCCTGGCAGGGCTCGCCGTCCTTCCCCCTCCGGTCCCTCTTCATGAATATGCGGGGGCTAATGGAATGCAGCTCACGGAAATCGAGAGCTTTGCATCGGACCTGCGGCAACTGCTTGAGCGAACCAATCAAGGAATAATGTTCCGCGACGAGCCTACCGAGACACTGGTTCACCAGCGTTACGCAAGTTCAAAGGATGCCTTGGAGCGGCTTTCAAAGAACCTCTTGGCGCGGCAGGATTCATCGGTCTATGCGGCGCGAGCGCTTCCTTATCTCCTTCAGAAGCTTGATGACACTCAGCGATTGTTCGAGCTCGCCTTTGACGAGCGTGTTCCGGCTTCAATCACGAGTGCGGTCGGAAAGCGCAACGTGCGTTATGCACGTATCAAGGCGGCGGTACTTCACGCCGCCTCAAAGGATAATAAAAACCTTCTCGTTCAGTTGCTCGTCGAGTTGTCGACAGTCGCGGCAGTCGATCAGCGCGGCGCGGCCTACATACTTGACCATCCGGATCTTGCGGTAGCAACTAGCGATTCCGACTCCATGCGACGCCTTTATGAGACTCGCACAAGTTGGCCGGGAGCAAGACATGCCCGTCTGGCCATCGCGAATACGCTTTCGAATGAGCCAGGAGAAGCGTATCGCCACGCAAGAATCGCATTCGACTGGATTGGACACTATCTTCGATCAGATCGCGATGATCCGACAGACAGACGGAGGCCGGAACACATGGACAATGCCGCCGTTCCCTTTCACCTGATCGTAGAGGGCCACCCAGATCGCGCCATGCGCAATCTCGAACGTTGGCGCGCTTGGTACGCTTACGAAATCAGCGAATATGTTTTTGGATTTCTTCAAGTCGGATTGGCGACTGAGGCGATCCCGAAGCGCGTCATTACATCGCTTGCGGGCAAGGTATCGGGTATTGGGCCGCTAGCAGCCGCTATCTCGTTTGATGCGACCCTCAGCACGAAGAGCCGGACTGAAATACTGATCCGGCTGGCCCGCGCATGCCGGAGCAAGAGAGAACTGCATTTCAGTGATTCCTATTCTTACCGCTCGGATCACCTCTACCAACTCCAAGACGGCTTACGAAAGGCGTCCGCCCAGGCGGCGATGCTTGGGTTAGATCGCGAAGCGTTGGCAATCTGCCTTGGTGTGCCTCACAAGCGCCCGGGAATCTATTCGTTTCGACACTCCGTATACAGCCAGGAAGTTCTCCACCTTGTATTCCGCACAGCACTAGTTTCTGCGGTCAAAGGGACCTCGATTCACGAACAGGACCTGTTACCGAATGAAATAGCCGCTCTCTGTCGGACCCTCGGCCGCACGGTCACCGGGAAGGACTTTCGAGACAAAGCGAAAGCGCGATTGACCAAGGCCTTTCAAAAAGAAAAAAACGAGAAGTCAGACAAGCCAGACGGGAAAAGGATTTCCTATGAGGAGAAACAAGAAGCGGAGTCGTTCATCGACCATCAATTGACACTGTTTCTTGAAATAACGACCGCACTCCGCGACCTACTTAGCGGGAAGGGAAAGAGAAAAGACGATAAGGTCGCAGCGTTGCTGACGGCGCTTGAAAATACGAGAAAGCAGTCGGGCATCTACCGTTCTCGGGACATTGACGTGTTCTTCCGATTTTTCGGTCGGGAACTTGCGTGCCTCGTTTTATGGACGTCGTCCCTATCGAGGGGATCCATAGATCGCATCATTGTCTTCCTTCATGCCGGAGAGGCCAGCGCGGACACCCTAATCAGGGTCGTTGCGATACTCGCGTCACATGATTCTCTAAGCGACCTCGCTGGCCGCGAGGCCCAAAAGGCTCAGTCGTTGATCGCGGCAGAGGATGAAACAACCAATCGTGCCACCCTCTTTGCGACGCTCGCTCGCGCAATCTTGCCAGCAAGCGTCGAAGAGGCAGCGGCGTATTTCAAGATGGGCCTGGAACAGATGGACGCCATCGGTTCCGGAGACTATCAATATACCAACGAGCTGCTTCTGTTTGCCTCGACGTTTAAGGGAGAGGAACTAGATGCCCCAGATGCACATACCCTAAGCAATATCTGTGAACTCAACCTTAGTGATGAGCCGCACAAGTTCTTCTGGGCGGCCTATGCGCGGGGAATGTCGAAAGCTGCGGGTCCCCGTGGACTCGCAAAACTAAGTCGGTGGGATGACCGCGGACGCGTCAGACTCGAATACACGTTGCTTCCCTACCTGATAGCGCTGGTCTCGGACGGGAAACTTAGTCCCGAACTCGCAATCGTTCTCAACAGGCTCGCTAACCCTGCGGAGTATTATGAGTTTGGAACACGGGAGTTCTTAGAAGCAATCGGCAAACAGCGCTGGACGACCGCGACGGCAGCACGGGCCATCAGTCAGTACCTCGATGACAATCCCAGCTCACGGTCTGATCCCACGGTGAAGGCGCTATCAGAACTGGCGAAGACCTATCTGGATACTACAGCGGACGTTACCCAGTATCTCGATGCGCTGCGGAAGTTATATGAGACCGACAGGAAAAAGCAGGAAGACACAGTCCACGTCCAGAACAATGAAGACCCGCGCGTGGCAAGACAAAGGAGAGCGCGCGAGGCCAGCGCGAAACGCGCAGCTCTGAAAAAGCTGGCAAAGACGACGGATGCGACTGAGGAGCAATCCCTTGAGGCAGGATTGGCGGCCCTCAACAGCATGGAGGGCATATGGGACCAGCGCGACCTATTCTTTTCCGAGATTCGTAAAGGTATGCCGCTAAAGGCGCGGTCTCCCTACATCAAGAGAATTGCCGCGAGTGAACACCTGAATTGGCATTGGAAGATCACAGAGCTTCAGGCGTGCCAAAAAGCGTGGAGCGCGTCGTCGGCCGCGCTGGCTACCACGTTCGCGGAGCTTGCGAAGCCCTTGGTCCATCAGCACGCGGAGGACATGGTCGATGACGGCAGGTTCTCTGGCTATATGGTGAGAGAGATTTCGGACCTTACTTCGATTCCCCGGCCTACGATAGTTCGAGAATTGATCGAGGTCTTTGCGCAGCCGGAAGCCATCGCCGGCGGTTCCGTCTGGCTTGGTTTTGCTTGCTTTATCGCGCCAGAGACCGATGCCGGTCTGGCACAGCAAGCGTTGAAAAGACTGCTTAACAGCGACGCAGCGGCCCTGGCAAACAAAGTCCCGGACGGTCCCTGGGATTCGGCTCTCGACGTTGACGGCGATATCCACGAGATTGTTGCGGCCATGCTGTGGCGGTCGCTCGGCGCGGAAGATGCGGAAGCGCGCTGGCGCGCCGCGCATGCGTTGCGCGACCTAGCGACGTTCGGCTGCTGGAACGTCATCGACAAGGTTGTCTCGAAATACAACCTTTTGACGGCAGGACCGTTCCAGGCAAAAGAGTTGACGTTCTTCTACCTGAATGCACGGCTTTGGTTGCTCATCGCATTGGCCAGAAGCAGTCTTGACGACCCTAAGAATGTGGCGCGCTATGAGCAGACTCTCTTGCGGGTCGCAACCGAGAAGGACAAGCCGCATGTTCTACTCCGGCACTTCGCAGCGAAAGCGCTCGTCGCGTGCATCGACGCGAAATCGATCAGGGTCACGTCTCAGATTGAGGCGGAGTTGCGAAGCGCCGATCAATCGCCCCGCCCCAAGCTTAAGAAGAAGATTCGCAAGGGCGGCGACTTCTATCAAGGCAGGCCTAAGTCCGTGCCGAAACCCGCCTTTGAGTTTCATCTGGACTACGACTTCCACAAGCAGGATGTTGACAACCTGAGTCACGTTTTTGGAAAGGGTTGCTGGGAAGTAGCCGACATGATGTCGGAGATCATCCACCAGTTCGATCCAAAGGTTACAGGTATGTACGACGGCGATGGTCGCCGGTCCCGACGCCGTTCAGAAGGTTTTAGTGAACGTTATCACTCGCTTGGTGGGTACCTCGGCTGGCATGGGCTGTTTTTTGCCGCTGGTAAGCTACTGAGAGGTTTCCCCGTTACAGATGATTGGTGGTACGAGGGCGATCCTTGGGGAGAATGGCTGTCCCGATACACGTTGACCAGAGCGGACGGCCAATGGCTGTCGGACGGGACAGATCGTATGCCTCTGGACACGAGTATCAATCTCACAGAGAAAAAGGAACGTGAAACCGCGATAACCGGCAGCAAATCGAAATTGCTATCTCTGATTGGCGCGGGAGCTGGGAGCAAGGAACTTGTCATCGATGCCAATTGGCACTCATGCGATTCAATTCGGGTCCGTGTTTCTTCCGCGCTATTGCCGCGTGACAAAGTGCGGAAACTGACGGCGGCGCTGATTAACGAAGAGCCGATGCTCGTGTGGCTTCCTGCCTACGAGGACAGTCAGGAAGACGGTGAGTATGACCGCAGTGGTCAGAAGGACTACGACCCTTGGATTGCCTCGCCATCGCGTGAGGCGCGCCTGGATGGGCATGACCCATATGGGGTCTCGGTTGCCAACACGCGACCACGTCTTGCAAAAAACGTCGTAAGTTTTCTGGAACTGAAGAGGGCTGATTCCTTTGGCCGATTGTGGCTGGCAGAGGATGGAAAGAAGGTGGTGCGCGCGGAGGCATGGGGCAGAGACCCGGACGATGATGATCGTTCCCGACCCCGTCCCGGAACGCGGGTTTCGATGTCACGGGCTTCGGTCAAGAGAGTGCTGAAAAAAGAGGATAAAGACCTCGTCATCCTTATCTCGCTTCAGCACCATGAAGGCAGCTATCGCACAGAAACAAAATACACTCACACAATCGCCGTACTGTGTGTCAGCCAGGACGGGTCACTCCGCTACCTGCCCGGTCTCATAAACCATCTTCATAAAAATCGTTACTGACGCCGAGCAAGGGCGGCGCCAACACATGGCTTCCTTGCAGCCTCCCCACGCCATCGCTCGATCTGTTCGATATATCTTAAGGAAATCGGAAACGAGGTGGACCGTTGTCCCGGAGCCGTGTTTCTCGCAGAGGTAGATATTCGCCCGTGAGGGGGATCGATAGCGAATCATGCTCATGCCTACACTCCTACACTTGACGATGCTTACCGGAAATTCGGCGAAGTGGCGGAAGCGGCTCAACTTCTCGAAACCGAGCTTGGCAACATGTTGGTGGTGACCCGCTGCATTAATGAGGGACTTCTCAAGAACAAGAATCCGGCGCGCGCCGCAGACATTCTCGACTCCATCAATCGCCATACTGCTCGGGCAGCTCCTTAAGTGCCTGAACAATCGCAGACTGTCTCTCGACGCGCTCACCGCGCTTCTCATAAAGGCACGCGATGAGCGGAACCGACTTTCTCATTCGTACTACCGAGAGCATAATTTCCGGAGGAATTCCGAAGAGGGCAGATTTCTAATGCTGGAGGACCTTGAGACTATCCATGCCGTGGTGATCGATGCATACAAGGCCGTAATGGCCCTTGGTGGAGTCGATCTCGATGCGATGGCGGAAACGCAATTTCTGACATGTCATCTTCTAATCTGAATAGGGTAAAGAGGTGACCTTACCGGATCTTCCTCTACCCTGGGACGGGCCTCTGGAGTTTAGCAGTTGACCGTACCAAGGTCAGAACCGGCCAATCCAAGATGCCCCACCCCCGCACGCTCCGCTGGTAAAACTCTCGCAGTGCACCGATCGTGTAGTAGTAACGCCCGCCGATCTTCAAGAAGGAAGGGCCGCGCCCCGAATCACGCCAACACTTAGGAGTACGGATATCTCGGGGCTTCTGCTCACGGCTCCAGGTATGGACACGCTGCGGCGACCTTCTCGGCGATCACTTGGGTGTCAGGCCGACAGTGTGTAAACATCCCTCACCCTCACCCTCCCCCTTCCCCGCTTGAGGTCTGCTATGGACTCACCCTCATTTGTACATCTCGTCAAACGGCTCGACGATCTCGCGCACCATCTTGAGAGCTCACAACTTCCCTGGTTTCAGAGTTCTCTTAAACTCCTGACACACGAATCTCTGATAATGATCGGCAGTGCTGTGGACATACCCCAAGTGTGTCGTCGACTTGAGGCTAACGACTTCCCGACTCTGCATGGCCTGCGACAAGCACTTGATTTCATGAAGATGGACTTCACGGAGTCCACGCCGATTCCGCTGGATTCGGCTGGTGAAGTTGATCCGCATCGTGAGATTCAGGGGATCGAGGAATTTATCGAAAAGCTCGAAGCCGCCAGAGCCAACGAGAGATGGGGGGCGCTTGTGCCCCAAGAGGTCATTGCCTTGGATATCGAGCGTAGACTGCAGGTCTTGCTCGCGTGCTACGCAGCCCAGGGACAAATCCCTGTATCAATTAGGAACTGCGTGTATCGCTCGTTGCTGTTGGTAGGTGAGAACATCACCAATTGTGTCTGGAACTCGATTTACAACGAGCTTGAGGACAATAATGGGATTGAGGAACCGCGGTCGGTTCCCGAGAAATTCCGTCGACTCACTGATTTGGAGTCCACTCGCTGGAAGATTGCGGAATATATTACCTCCCCCAACCCTACGCGCGTCACACGTTTGGCCGACAAGCGCGCGTCATCCGACGCTGTACCTGGCTTAGCAATCATGCTGACCTGGCAGGATCAGGCGCTGTCTGAACATCCGCTTCCTTCAATTCACGAGCAGTCTCTGGCGCTCAACTTGATGAGAGTCATATATCCGTTAAAGAAGCTCTTCGGCATGTCGGTGGAAGAGATTGCCGGGCTACTCCGCGTACGGACGCTCCGGGCCGTTCTCCTGGTTCGGCGGCTTATTCCCGAGGATGATGTCTCATCCGCCACGGAACAATTGATCTTTATGCTCCGTGACCTGATTCGAACCGCCGATAGAGCTGCCGCGACGGATGCAGCCATCCTGCACTGGATACGCCGGTACAAACTTGTACTCGAAGCAACAGTGCCGGACGTCATAGGGAAGCTCACGGCAAGGAGGGAATCTTTTTTTAAACGCGAGCTGTGCCGTTTTCTGCTCGAGCGAAACTTCTCACCAATTGGCGTTTCGTTTGGCACGAGCGAGCCGGACGTGGTCGTGACCGACGGGGGGATAGACTACCTAATAGAGGTCAAGGTTATACGAAGAACCCCGACACCATCCGCACTCAACAGAGACCTTGTGCAACTCGTTCATTACATCAGCCAACGCCAACCATCCGCACGCGGTATCCTGATCATCTATAACTTCACGCCTACGTCAATTGTCGCCACTGATAGATGGTTGAAAGGACGCTATTTGATTCTTCCGATTAATCTCCACTCAACTCCACCGAGCCGTCGTAGCCAAGCGCTCTCGATAGAGCCTGGGCATGCAGACAGGCTAATTGACGTAATCAAGATTGGCTCTGATGCTCAGTACTCTACGAGACTGCTTAACAGTTGAGCATAAGCCGGCCCGCCAGTATCCATCGATCAACATGCGATCACCCGAAATCTTAGGACGCTCGGGATCGTGACTAACGCGGGGGCCTGGCGCGACTCCAGTTTCCGCAAGAATGGGCGCTTTTCGTGTGCATTTTGGATACCGGCATCAATCGCGGCCATTCGCTCCTCGAGGATTCCCTCGCGGTCGCGGATCTGCACACAGTGGCCCCCGACTGGTCCACGCATGACGAGTCTGGCCACGGAACCGAGCTGGCGGGCATCGCGCTATTCGGCGATCTGACGGAAATAGTGATTGCAGATGGCCCGGTACATCTCACTTCACGGTCGAACTCGGTGAAGCTGTTGCGAGCTGCGAGCTGCGAACGACAACGAGGGCGAGCCTTACGGTGCACTTACGCAGGAAGCAGTTGGCCGGGTGGAGGTAACTGCGCCCGACCGGCCACGCGTATTTAACCTTGCTGTCACGGCGACTGATACGCGCGATCGCGGGCGGCCATCCTCCTGGTCTGCAATGCTGGATGCCCTCGCGTTTGATGCCGCAGGCGACCGCGCGCAACCGCGCCTATTTGTCATGTCCAGCGGGAATTGCAGTGATCCGCAGGCATGGCTTACTCATCCCACTCACCTTGCTATCGAGAGCATTCATGACTCAGCGCAAAGCTGGAACGCGCTGACAGTCGGTGCCAGTACTGAAAAGATTCATATCACCGAGGCTGACGCGGGTGACTACCAACCGGTCGCGAGCCCGGGAGCTTGAGCCCCTTCTCTTCCACATCGGTGACTTGGGTGCGAAAAGGCGCGCCGTGGAAACCGGATGTCGTGTTTGAAGGCGGCAATGCGGGACGCGATGGCGACTTTGCGTCGATCTTTGCAAGCATGTCTCTGCTCACGACTCCTCATGAACCGCTGATTCGAACGTTTACGCCTACCAATGCTACCAGTGGTGCGACTGCGCAGGTGTCGCGAATTGCCGCGCAAATCGCAGCTAATTATCCGACGTTTTGGCCCGAGACTATCCGGGCCCTAATCGTCCAGCAACACACCTGACACGAGAGTTTCTATTTTTGTGGTACTCTGCTCCCCGAATTCGGTCGAGAGCAAGGAAGCGAAGTAGAGCGTATTCTGGCGGGGGGCCATTTCGAGGATCCGATTTCGGCCACTTCGACGCTCTTGCAAGCGGAATCAACGCACTGTTAGACGCGCCGCAGAGAGCCCTTGGCCAGCACTTGACCCGCTCCGGCACTCTCGGCTGCGAAAGAGCCAACCGTTGGGAGACGTCTTCGGTCTCGCGCGAAATGCAATTTCGTTCGGATTGATGCACCGCGATGTTGCATCACACTTGCCATTGCAGTGGTGGCGCGCGAAGCGTTTTTAGCGATTCGGTGATGCGGTTGGCGACTTAGCCAACATTCACCCAAACTCTAGACGCCACTCACTGCGCTGCTCAAGCAAGAAGGCAATGTTAGGCATCCTACGCGGCGAAAATTCGTGCACATGATCACGCGCGTCGCTCCGGAACATGGCCACGCATCACATCAGGGCTCGGGAGGATCGGCCTAGGATTCCGGTTAAGTCAAACTCAGGGAGCGGCAGGGATGTTCGAAGAGACCGGCAACCACGACGCGACCGCGCGGCCAGATACCCGACACCGACAGAGGAGAGGCCGCATGCCTAGTGGCTCCTCGCGTTCGGTGGCCTCGGGCTGCTGGGCAAGGCACGCACCGCACGTCGGCTTATGAACTGAAGTCCAACCCACTATATAAGCGATCTCCGCCACCTCAGGAAATCAAGACTCATGCTCCAACAAATCCTTCAGGAACTCGCAGCGGACCCGTTCTATCAAAGTAACTTCCCCAACGATGGCCAGAGATTTGTCGCCTGGTATCTGCGTCGGGTGCTGCTGCGGGATGACGCCGCGACTCGTGACGACATCACCGACGGCGCTGACGACAAGCAGATTGACGCCGTCATCGTGGACGATATAGAACAACGTATCCTCATCGTGCAGGGTAAATTCATCAATTCCCGGAGCGTGGATGCGGAACCGCTTCGAGAGATCCTCGCCGCGTGGATACGGCTCCAAGACCTGGGTGCGTTGCAAAAGGACTGCAACGACCGATTGAAGAAGAAGATCGAGGCGATTCGCACCGCTCTGGAGGACGAATACCGCGTGGACTTCGAATTGCTGACTACGGGAGCACTCACCGATGCGGCGAAGGCAGACTTCGCCGCCTTTGCGGATAAGTTCAGCGAGTTCGACGCTTTCAGCGCGAGCCTTCATCTGATCGACGCGCCGGTCATTGAGACACGTCTGGCTGAAGCGGAGGCGCGCGTCCTGCCGTCGATTCGATACACAATCACGCTGGATCCGTCTAAAACCCTCTCAATGGACCTTCCGGGCGCAAGAACCGTGATTGCGGCGATTCCGCTGCGCGAATGCCTCAACCTGCCCGGTATCACGGACGGCAAACTCTTCGCGAAGAACGTGCGACAGTCTTTGGGCAGCTCGAACAAAGTGAACCGCGAGCTCAGCAAAACAATCCATAGCGATAAAGTTCACGATTTTTTCTTCTATCACAATGGCATCACGGCTCTCTGCGACGCCATACGGCTTAGTGATGATCGCAGATCGCTGACCGTCGATGGCCTCAGCGTCGTCAACGGCTGCCAATCTCTCAATACCATCTATTCGGCGTCGGAACGCATCCGGTCTCATGAGGCCAAGGATGCCCACGTGTTGTTCCGCTTTTACGAGATCAAGGAGCGCACTTTTGGTGACCGGATTAGTATCAACACGAATTCCCAAAGCGCGGTAAAACCGCGAGACCTTCGCAGCAACGATCGCGTCATGGTCGGGCTAAAGAGAGCATTCGAAACTCGCTATCCGGATGGTATGTTTATGAGCAAGCGAGGCGATATCGCGCCCGCTAGCAAGGATCAGGAAAAAGTCATCGACGCGGCGACGTTTGCAAAGATGGCGATGGCGTGGCATTGCCAGCGGCCGAATTATGCAGCCAACGAAAAGCGGCTGTTCGACGAATATTACAAGACGTTGTTCAAAACTGGCTACTCGCCGGAATCCGTGTTAACGCTGCAGCAATGGTTGAACGCGATCGAGACGGCCTGGCCGAATCTGAATCTCAACAACGAACTCAAGGCCGGCAAAATGCACGTGAAGTATCACGTTCTCTTCGCTGTATCTGCTCTAATTAACGCTATTAACAAGCAGCCCACTCTGGTGGTCGATCCGAAGGCAACCGTAAAGGCGCTCGGCGCAACGGCAGAGATTCTTCCCCTTGCCGCCACTTGCATAGAAAACGCCATGCAGTCGGCCCGGATGCAGGATGAAGCGGCGAATAAGGTGTTTAGCCCTCAGAACTGGCTCAAGGCAAACCGCAGTTGGCAGGGCGAGACGCTTGTTGCCGGCACGCAGGCGGGAATGCTCGGTAGCTTTGCGGGCGGCGCGGCACTGATAGAACGCGCAAGGGCTTCGAATTCGGACTTCATATCGCGATGGTCAGCAGACTAGTTCGGCCACCAATCCATCCGCTCCCGCACGTCGGGGGCTCCGGACCGCCGTCGCTGCCGCCCATACACACATGTAGCGCCGGCGATCGCGAACTTCAACTGCCTCACCGATATGGGTAACGACCCACATGAATTCTCTTGCATGCAAATTCCGAGGCATGCACTCCAAACTGGCTTCCCAAGCAGCAGAACCATGAAATCCGATGCCTGGGATGAGAAGGTCCTTGTGGCGCATCGCGCATATCTTAGCGCCGCCAAGGCGCAAGCCGCGCGCCAGGCTGCGGCAATCGGAAGGAACGCTCGGGTGTTTTGTGACAGTAAGATCGGCGGTACCGCGAGTGCAAATCTCTACTCGCCGGTGATGTCAGCTCGTGACAACGGACTGGAACCCTACTTGTACTTGCGGCACCTGTTCGAGCATCTCCCGCAGGCGAGCACGGTCGAGGACCTTGAAGTGCTCCTGCCGTGGAACGTTGCCGCTGCAATTCCGTTGCGAGCTCCGCTTGGCGCCTGAGGTTGCTTCCAGTTGGAGACCGCTGCGCAGGACTTTTGCTCCCTACGCAGCGATGCTCATCATTCTCAGTGGCGTGAGCTTGTTCGGTGCGTACGTGGCCAACGAGAAGCACGACTGGAATTTGCTGAAAGCTATTCCGTTTCTATGGGTGTTATATTCGCCGCTTGTGTATATCGGCACCCGGTACCGAATTCTTTGGCGCGACGATCAGATTCGACAGATTGCGCCCGGCAAACCCGATGTAATGCTGTCGATGAAGGAGATTGCGGTTATCAGTCTTGAAGTCGCTGTCACCAGCGGGCGACCATTCCGACGCATCGCACTGTATTCGCGCCACTCCAAGAGGGGCAATTTCAGGTGGTGCATGTCGGACGAAATCGTTCGAAAGCGCCGACGGCGGGCTGTTTCCCGCGATACACCGTCGAACTCCTGGCTCGATCGCGAACTTGCTGACTGCGAGTTTAGAGACGGGCGGCTCGGAAAGCGATTCGGATCTTTAGTCGAACAACTGTCCTCTAGTCCAGGCGACAGTATTCCTCTGGCCTGCCAGGACTGGGCAAACACCAAAGCGGCATACCGATTTCTGGACAATGATCGGGTCAGCGAGGCCGAGATCCTCGCTGGCCACTTCCGTGCGATGCGGGATCGGGCTGCAGTCGCAGACGGCCCGATTTTGGTGCTGCACGATACGACCGAATTCACTTACAAGCGCGATGACATCGAAGCGATCGGGAAGACAACTCTTGGCGTTGCTGGTGTCGATCGCGACGGACGCCCGCGGCTCTACACCGCGTGCGGCATTCTGATGCATTCGAGTCTTGCCGTGACCACCGATGGTCTGCCGCTCGGGCTGACGGCGATCAAGTTTTGGTCGCGTGAAAAGTTCAAAGGCTCAAACGCACTGAAGAAGAGGATCAACCCGACGCGCGTGCCTATCGAGGAGAAAGAGAGTATCCGTTGGCTCGATAATTTGCGCCAGTCGACCAGGCTGCTCGAGCGCCCGGAGCTGTGTGTCCACATTGGAGATCGGGAGAGCGACATCTACGAACTCTTCTGCGCGGCCAAAGACATCGGAACGCATTTTCTGCCGCGTACGTGCGTCGATCGCCTCGCCGGCGACGGCTCTCACACGATTGCTGCAGAGATGGCGGAGACGCGTTGCAAGGGTCTGCATCGAGTCGAAGTCCGTGATCGTCACGGAGAGGTCGCGTACGCTACCCTTGAACTGAAGTTCCGGCGTATCAAGGTATTGCCCCCAATCGGCAAGCAGAGTCGGTATCCGAGCCTCGACCTGACTATCTTGCATGCAACCGAGCGCGGCAAGCCACGAGGTCGCGACCGGATCGATTGGAAGTTGCTCACCGACCTGCCCGTCACATCGCGCTTGGAGGCGATCGAGAAGCTCAACTGGTACGCGCAGCGCTGGAAAATCGAGACCTACCACAAAGTCTTGAAGTCTGGCTGCCGCGCCGATCGGTCGAAACTGCGCAATGCAGAACGCATTGTCAATCTACTGGCGATATACTGCATCCTCGGCTGGCGTATCTTCTGGATGACGATGCTCAATCGATGCACTCGGGATCTGAATCCCACTCTAGCTTTCACCCCATTGGAGGTCGATCTGCTGAACCGGCTTATCCCCGAAGCTCTCGATGGAAAATCCCACCGACGTCCGTCGCTGAACTCTTCCCTTACACAGCTCGCCCGCCTCGGCGGATACCTGAACCGCGCGGGTGATGCGCCGGCTGGCAACACTGTTATCTGGCGAGGCCTCTCCCGGCTCACCGATATCGAGATCGGCTACCTACTTGGAAAACCTGACACTCAATGACATTTGGCAAGGTCACATTACCAACTTTACGCCTGAGTATCTCGGATGCCAAACCGCGTTCGGCTTGCGCTCGTATTGCTTTGGACTTCATGGACCATCAGCATCTGCTTGATGGTCGCTCACTCGCTGCGGTTGGGAGGTCATTTTTGGACTGATCCAAGTACAATAATTGGCTTGCCCGCAGCACTGCTGCAAGCCGCTTTGATCTATCTCGTTGCGAGAGGAAGTAACGCTGCCCGCATTATCCTGCTCATTTTCATCCTACTTGCCATACCCGGTGTGCTTGCGTTGGAGCGGCTCATCGTCTCAAAACTCTTTGTGGCTGCGTGCGCCACCGGGATCAGCTTTTTGCTCAAGCTAGTTGCTGTAGTAACTTTATTCACCCCTGCAGCAGGCCAATGGTTCAAGAGCCGGGGTGTGCCTGCCGCCCGCGGGCAGTAAGCCGGACGGTTGCGACCGAGTCATGTCGGGCTCGAAAAATGTGGGTAATTGAAAGCCGTATTGGACGCTTACCGTTATTCCTTAAATCTGCCGTGCGACCTCGAGATATCGGCAAAACGAATTCGCCAATCGCATCTGTTGCGGCGTGCGGCACTCCGGCTCGAACAGCCGTGGATTGCCTACCAAGATACAAACGCACTTGGCACGGGAAGTCGCGACATTCAGCCGATTCCGACTGAATAGGAACTCCATACCGTGCGGCGCGTCCTCTGGATCTGACGTCGTGGTTGAATAGATCACAACCGGAGCCTCCTGCCCCTGGAACTTGTCGACAGTTCCAACACGCGCGCCAGGCGGGCGCTGTGCGATTGTGGCCACCTGGGCGTTGTACGGCGCGACGATCAGGATGTCCTCGAGCGTCACCGATGAAACCTGCCCCTTGCGGTCCGTCCAGGTTATGCCGGGCACAATGAGCCCATGCACGATCTCGAGTATTTTGTCCGCCTCCTCCGGGCAGTCATTTTGATTGCCCTCATGCGATACGGGTACATAAAAGAGTCCAGCGCCCGCGAAGGGTGTCGGACCTCCGAGTACCTGGATATCCAAGCCGGGTAGCGAGGTTAACTTTCCTTCGTAAAAGAGCTCCGAAGTGAACTGGCAGATGGCGGGGTTCAAGCGCCACGTCTCGCCAAGAAGCAGGCCTCGATCCTCGGGCATCGTCTCATGGTTCTCGAGTAGGTACGCCAGCGCCGAGACCTCCGAGCCTTCAGGATGACTGGCCTTTTGTGGCTGCTCCAACTGCTGCGGATCGCCCAGGAGTACTAAATTTTTAGCCGACTGAGCGCACGCCAAGACATTGGCCAGCGACATTTGGCCGGCTTCATCGACGAACAGCACGTCCGCGACCTCGGCAAGGTCATCCTTTGACCATACCCATGCGGTTCCGCCAATTACGTCGTAAGCATCGCCCAAGATCTTGTTAATGCCCTTCTTCGAATCGGTTTCCTCGTCAATTCCAGGATCAAGTGTCAGCGATTTCTCCGAGACGCGATGTAGACATCGCACCAGGCACTTTTCTTCCGCCGCGGCTTCGACGACTCCTCTGAGCAGGTTGCGGATGACTTTGTGGCTGACCGCCGTGATGCCGACTTTCTTTCCTGCGGCGACCAAATCAATGATCATGCGCGCTCCACTGAAGGTCTTCCCTGCCCCTGGGGGCCCCTGAATGGCGAGCACGCCCCGGTCAAGCGCCTGCACAGCGCGCCTGGCTGACTGCACGGTGGTTTCACCCGGCAGCCGTAGATTTGCTCCCGGCTGCAGTCGTGGTCCACGGCGTAATAGCAGATCTCGAGCCGAGCTGAAGGCCCCCTTGGCGTCAATGCCGTGGTCACGAACAAACTCACCCAGGCGCAAAAGCGATGCGATGGCATCAGCATTTCCGGATGTCGTCGTGCGTGAAAATTGCCTTGGGGTGATGTTCTGCTTTCGCTGATCCTTTTCGAAGGTCGATTTTCCCCGTCACCAAGTCCATGGCCTCGACAGTGGCAAACTGCGCAGGTTTCTTCGCGCCCGGTACATACACTGCGTCATCGCCTCGAATATCCGTATCCTGCGGCGGGAAAGAGTAGCGATCGACAACCACGCCCCTTTTGGTTGTCTCGAGTCGATCGTCGTACGTCAGATAGCCCAGACCCGCCGCCTCGTCGACCAGTTCATCGGCTGGCATGTCGTTTAAGCGGAAGTACTCCCACCACGCGACCTTCTCCTCCCGTCGGTGCCACTCGAGGAGCTGCGCCAGAACCCAGCGTGCTTCCTGCTCTGGCGTGCGATCGATCGGCAGCCCTGACAATTAGGGCATTGGCAACCGCCCTAATCTGACCGAGCTGTCCCTTCAGCGGCTCGAGTTTCTTGATCGAGTAGCTTTCGACCCCCGCCTGCAAGCCCCGGCGCACGACGCTATACAGGTCAACGAACACTTTCTCCCGCAGCAGTATGTCAAGCTCGTCTGCCCGAGTCGCATATCGACCCATGAGGCGCTTCATCGCCGTCGGCTCATACGGGGCGTAGTGATACACATGCATCCCGGGATCATGAGCGCGGCGCTCAAGAACCAAATCGATCAGTCGCTCAAAGGCAGCCCTCTCCTCTTCGCCTGAGAGTGCCCAGAGGGCCTCGTACCGGTGCTCGCCTGATTCGTCGCGCAGGGCGTAACCGAAGAGACAGTCGAATCCCCCTTTCTCGGCCAGGCGATCGCCTTCCAAGTCCAAGAAGATATCCAGGGGAGAAGGTTGCGGAAGTGCCGCCAGGCCCTGTTCAGGTTCGATCCGCAGCAGTTCGTACGGTGGCTTGTCCGCGCTACGAGCGGCGAGCTGCAGTCTAGCCTGCTTATGCAAACGCTCCAGGGTTGAGACACTACCGCGCCTTGGCTTGCGCGCGAGAGGAGCGACCATATTCGCGAATTGCTCAAGCTTCGTGACGCCCCAGTCAGCTAACTCTTTGCGCTGCGTCTTTTGGATGCCGGCCACCATGCACACACTGTCATCTGCAATCCAGCGTTGTCGGCACTGGGAGTGCCAATTACATGTGTCGCAGTGCGCGACCGGCTCAGGGTATGTGACAGCGTGGACGACGGACTCGGGTAAGGGCTGTGCCAAAGTATGCTCTAAATTGTGTCTCACGAGACGGAAGTACGCGCGGAACTCCGCGAACCGATGCTGCTCCGCGGTAAAGTTTGTGTCCGGCTTGACCACCTTTAGCCATTCGGGGGCCGCCCCCTGAATCTCGCCCAGCAGCTCCGCATAGAGACAGAGTTGTAACAGCGTGGCACCGCGTGTTTCGGTCGCGAGTTTCGTCTCGACAGGCTCGTAGCGCCAAGGTCCAAAGGAACTCTGGCCCGGGACGCGCAACAGGACATCGGCCCACCCCGCCCACTGCCCGTGTTCTAGTCGAGCCTGGACCACGACATCGGCGCCACTGCGCAGCGCACTCAGCGTCTGGGTAGAGGGCGCTGGACCGTCTTTGTCAATCTCGATGACCGACTTGCCTGATTGGCGAAGGGCCGCGACATATTGGCCTTCGTGTTCGAGTCCGCGCTGACGCAAGACCTCGAGCATCGGGTCATCGGTGAACGGACGATTGATAAGTCCGTATGCGGTTAAACGCCCAAGTAGACTCAAATGGCGGCAGGCTAAGAAATCAGTCAGATCGGTCGCGAACAATAGCGGTTGATCATTCTTAACCTGCACGGAACGGCACTCAAGCTACCCACCCATAGACTCAATTCTACTCACGATTGCGTGGAATGCGCACCCATAGTAGAGCGAGAAGTGTCGAACTGTAGGATTTGCGGGTTGGGACGGGCTTTCATGCGTCCATCCTCCACCCCTGAAGAACTCTACGGAACAACGGGTACCGAACATGGCTAGACTTCAGCCTCGTACGGCCTACCGGGTTCGAAGAAGATGATCGTTCATGCAGGACTAAACCTCAGTCAGAGCTGGCGACTCGTTATTTCCTGCAACAAGCGAACGGTATCAACGACTAGCGTCGGAGAACATGAATGTGGCCTGCGGAGGGCTGGATTGATGGGAGCACGGAAAGGACATCTCGATACTACTCCACACTTCTCTACATTCTCTCAGGAGTCATTGATCACGCGATTCGCTGAATTCGCTGCACCAGGCATTATCGCAGGCACCTCGCGCTGGCATCCCGATTCGCGCTGACATGTTAGAACATACGGTGTTTGTTTTTCCCATAGTCAATATTGGACTCCGGTTCACACTCTTTCGGGCGCAAGTCAGAACACATTGCACAGATTAGACTTCGGCGCCCAGTTATCGTCACATCTATACGCGATGCGTACTAAACATGTGAGAAGGACTTTGCCTATGAGTAAGCTTGCGTTGATCTCGATGATCTTGGTACTCGCTGGCTGCGCCACGCCACTGACTACTTACTTTCCTTCTGAAGGCCAGATTGTCACCTACGATCAGGGCGTAGGGACGATCACCGAGCAAACCGATGATGCCACTATCATGATATACCCGACGTTCCGGTATCAGGAACCGTCGGATATCCCCACGTTCACGTTGATGGTGCGAACAAATCCGACCCCAG
>Ga0207105_1031_pt1 | contig 33880 bp, 24 predicted proteins | sample Alteio_BWMinHeat_77_FD_153569 | JGI IMG/M metagenome (GOLD analysis project Ga0207105, IMG submission 153569) | Enriched cells from forest soil in Barre Woods Harvard Forest LTER site, Petersham, Massachusetts, United States -... | ecosystem: Environmental > Terrestrial > Soil > Temperate forest >... | reverse complement strand
CAGCTACTTCTTCGAGGGTCTTATGTTGCAGCTGCGCAATCATATGGGCTATTTCAGGAAGATAGGCAGACTCATTGAGTTTGCCTCTTTTGCTTTGGGGGGCAAGATAGGGAGCATCGGTTTCTATCAAAAGCTGCGATAAGGGCGTTTTTCTGGCAACTTCTTGCAATTCAAGGCTTTTTTTGAAAGTGACGATACCACTAAAGGAAAGATACCAGCCGCGTGAAAGCACTTGTTCAGCTTCAGCTTGCGTGCCTGTAAAACAATGCAAAACACCAGCTGCATGCTTGCCATTGACTTTGTATTCGGCATCTAAAATTTCAAAAAAATCAGTAAAGGCGTCGCGGCAATGAATAATCACGGGAAGACGGCATTCTAAAGCCAAATGCAGATAGCGCCGTAAGAACTCCTTTTGGATTTCTGGCTTAGAATGTGCGTAATGGTAGTCCAGACCGGTTTCACCAATGGCTACTAAGCGTCCTTCCTTAGCTTGGTCGGCAATCAAGGGAAATTGCGATTCCCCCTCTTTTTCCACGTCGTGAGGCGTTGTGGCTGCGGCTTGATAGATCCAGGGGTAGCGCCCTTGAAGCTGCAATCCTCTCTCTAAGGTCACGCTATCGGTGCAGATATTGATGATTGCATTGACATTAGCTTGCGAAGCTCTCTCTACTAAAGCATCGATTTGAGGATAGAGCTCATCGCTTGTGAGATGAGCATGCGAGTCAGCAAAGGCAAGCGGCATAGGTGGCTATCCCATCTGCGGAATATGTTCAATCTTTTCTAGAGCTTCCATTACAATATCAGGTGTTAATACTTGCGGAAGTATTTGAGGAGCTTCATCAGCGTTAGTTCCATAAAGAAGATAAAGAGGCACGCCATTGCGACCGAATTTGCGCAGCTCCTCCGTGATCACCGGATCGCTTCTGGTCCAATCGGCTTTCATCCGCACGACGCCTTTTTCGGTGATCTTTTGGCTGACAGAATCTGTTGAAAGCACTAAGTGATTGGCTTGGCAGATCAAGCACCATTTGGCTGTAAAGTCGACTAAGACGGGGATGCCCTGCTGCTGAAGCTCTGCTACTCTTTCAGGCGAAAACTCTTCCCAAACCCCATGCTTTTTAGTGTCATTCATAGCCACAAGCGAGGTGCTGTCTTCATAGGCCAGCACAGCTTCTGCTTGGGTGTTCCACAGAATGTAACCTCCTAAGACAAAACAGGCTAAGGTTAAAAGAGTGCCTATGTAGCGCGAAGTTTTTGACCTAATCGGCGTTGCCCAGCGGCCGTAGATCCAGCATCCTAAGGCAAAGAAAAAGAAGCTTCCCAGCAAGATGACGACGGCTAAGCTATTAGTTTGCGCTGCAAATACCCACAGCAGCCACAACACCGTTGCCAACATAAAAAAGCCCATGAGCTCCTTGAAGGTAATCATCCAAGCGCCTGGCTTTGGCAAGAAGCGCAGCAAAGAAGGATAGGCCGAAAGAAGCAGGTAAGGAAAGATCATGCCAAGAGCCAAAGAGGTAAAAATGAGCATCGAGACAAAAGCCGGTGATGCCATCGCAAAGCCTATTGCAGACCCCAAAAAGGGTCCTGTGCATGGCGTCGCTACGGCTGTGGCTAAGACGCCGCTGCCAAAGGAGCCTACCAAGCTTCCGGAGGGTCCTTGTGCACGTCCAGCCAGAGAAGCTAGGCCAGCTCCAATTTCCAGGACGCCGAAAAGGCTTAAAGCAAGGACTAACAGAACCGCTGCTAATATCGCGACAAACAAAGGTTCTTGAAGCTGGAAGCCCCAACCTGCCGAACGACCATAGGCTTGCAAGACAATTAACATTGCGGCCATGACCCAAAAAGAGATCAAGACGCCTAAAGAAAATGAGAGGCCATGCTTTAGCGTAAGAGAGCGTTTTTGGCCCGCCATCTTGACAAAACTTAGGATTTTTAACGAAACTACCGGCAGGACACAGGGCATTAAATTGAGTAAAAAACCGCCGATAAAGGCAAAAAACAGCACGATGGCAAGCCCATCTGGACTTTCATCAGCGCCAGAACCGGAATTTATTTGAGATTTAGGCAAATCGCGCGATTGCGGCACCATGCCAATTTCTTGTTGCGGCGGCAAAGCGATAGGAGCATCAACTTCTAAGGCTATTAAAGGAAGGTTTGTGGCTTCATCGAAGGAAAGGACGATGACTCCTTTAAGGGCTGAAGCAGGCTCTGCGGAGGTGTCATCGCGCAAAGCTAAGGTATAGTGTCCTTTTTGCCCCTCTTTTGAGGAGAGAACAGCTTCGGAAGCTTCGTCGATGAGATTGCTCTCTTCCGGGCAAAAATACGCCGTGAGGGGTTTTTCTAAATCGGGTAGCTCAAAGCTTAATTCCAGCAGTCCGTTTTTTCTTTCTACTCTTGCGGTGGGGTGTTTTTGGGGGAGCAATGCCCTAGCCTGCGCAAAGGATTCTTTAGTTAGCGGCTCTATTTTGGGTGTCTGCGCCAGGACCGGCAAGGTCAATTTAGCTTGAGATGCGCCCGGCACACAAGTGGAGTCGGAGCAAAGGACCCATCGACTTTTTAGGGCAAGTTCAACAGAATTTGCAGTCATAGCATTAGGCGGTGTGATCTTTGCAAGCAGGATGAAATCCTTGCCATAGCCATAGCCGATTACAGAGTTTAAGTTAAAGCGATCAGGGTAAGGCCAATTAAGCTCGCTGACTTGAAAACCATCAGGAAGATTCCATTCGATCGAAGGAGGCATGCCGCTATAGCCGGCATTTTTCCAATAAGCGTGCCAGTGATCTTGTATTTTAAAGTGGATAGCAACCCAGAAAGGATGTCCTGGTTGGACGGTTTGCTCTTCTGAGAGAAGTTCGATTTGGGCCAGGTTTTCAGTCTTTACGGGCGCTGATGCGATTTTATCTGCTTCATTTTCAATCGCATAAGATTGCTCTTCAGCAAAAGATAACGATAAAGAAAATATTAAAAAAAAGAGACAAAGACAGCTGCGCAATTGACTAATCATGAGCTTTTCCATCCTTTGCTTGACAAATACCTAGACGATCGATTATGCATCTCGCCGAGGCGTGAATCTTTACAAACAGTGATAAAGCCCCCTTTCAATTGCATAATTATCTTTTGCCTTTGGTTGTATTAAAGTTTTAATATAAAAGGTCTTTAATTATAAAGGATTCCTAAATGATTGTAAAGAATTTTTTAGCAGCCAACCCTTTTTTCGATGCTTATATTCACTCCGATCTCCTAGGGAAATTAATCTTCATTGGATTAGTCATTCTTTCGATTGCGACATGGGTGATTTTAATTCACAAAGTCTGGCTGACTTTTCAGGCGCGCAAGAAATCGGCTCAATTTTTTCAAACATTTCAACATCACAAGAATAGCCCATTGAACCTGGAATGCGATCCATCCGGCTTGCGCAAAACACCTAATCCTTTCTTGACCCTTTATTTAGTTTTAAAAAAGCATACCATCGACATTTTAAATAAGAACCGCCGCTTTGGACAACAAAATGGCGATAGCAACCACATTTCCTATTTGTCTCCTTCCGATGTTGATTTTGTTGAAGCCCATCTGATGACGACGGTGGCCTCTCAAACCAAAAATTTAGAGAAAAATCTTTTCATTTTATCTACCATCACAAGCTTAGCTCCTTTTTTAGGTCTTTTAGGAACTGTCTGGGGGATTTTAACGACATTTTCTGAACTCCAGGCGCAAAGCTCCGGAAGCACCCATCAAATGGTCCTAGGAGGCTTGTCATTGGCTTTAGCTACCACAGTGCTAGGTCTTATCGATGCTATTCCCGCCCTGATAGGATACAATTATTTAAAGAATGCCATCCGCGATTTTGAAACGGAAATGGAAGGCTTTGCCAACGAAATCTTAGCTTCAGTAGAAATGCAATACCGCAAAGTGGATGTCCGATGAGCAGACGTTTTTTTAGATCGGCGCATAATGGCGCCATCGAAGAGCCCACGATCAATCTCACTCCTTTGATCGATGTCGTCTTTGTCATTTTGATTATGTTCATTGTGGTAGCTCCTCTTCTTGAACTCGACCGCGTTGAACTTGCCGATGCAGCCATTGATCCGCTGGAGGCTCCGCTTAATGTTCAAGAAAATAGTCCCATCAGCATCCACGTGAGCAAAGACAATCTCATCACACTAAATAACCAGCGCATTGCCTTAGCTCAATTAACCGAGCGCTTAAAGGAGGCCAAAAAACGCTATCCTAAAGCAAAGCCGCAGGTTTTCCACGACCGACGTGCCCATTTCGGCACCTATCAGTCGATAAAGAACGCTGCTGAGGCAGCCGGTTTTCAACAAATGGATGTGATTCTCAAACCCACTTAAAGCGCCAAATGCAAAATCAGCTTTTGTTTGTCAGTTGGTATCATGATCCTTCTATGAGGATTATTCTGCCTTTTGTTGTCGGTGCACATGCTCTTTTCATGTTCTGGGCCGTGATGGCTCCCTCTTCACAAGTAGTTGTTAAGCCGATCGAGAAAAAAATCGTGGTCCAGACCGTGGCTTTGCAGCCCTCTCTAACTAAGTCTAGTCCGCGCAAAGAAGTAGTTTTAAATGAACCTCTTCAATCTATTTCTGCGGTGGAACCGGAGCCTGTGAAAATGCAAGAAAAGCCCCAAGAAAAGCCCGTTGATCAGCCTTTGCCAATGTCTAAAACACCGGTTGCAGAAGCTGCACCCGAAAAAAAGATCGAAAAAAAATCGAAGCCGGAGCCTAAAAAAGAAGTGCAGAAAAAAGCTGCCGCACCTGCGCCAAAAAAGGAACAAAAACCGATAGCAAAGAAAGAGGTCCCTCAAAAGAAAGAGATAAAGAAAACCGAGGCCAAGCCCGTAGCCCAGGCAGAAAAAGCTCCCAAGAAAAAAGTTGATGAGAATCCTAATCCGAAAAAAGATCCTCAAATCGAAGCTGCTAAAGCAAAGCAGCGCCAGCTGCTAAGCAAAGCCCAGGAAAATATTGCAAAAATTTCACAAAGCCGCGATAAAGTTACCTCAATCCAAGCAGGTAAAGTGTTTGCCGCAGGGCCTATGATTCCAGGTCCGGTCGAATCGCTGCACATCGATGCTTTGCCAAGCCTTGAATTGAAGAATTTAACAAAAGGGGATGCAGGCTATTGCGATGAATTGGCAAGCCGGCTAAAACTGATGCTGCGTCTGCCTGAATATGGCGCCGTTAAAGTTAAACTGACTTTAGACCGTTCGGGCCAATTTGTTAAGGTGTCTGTCGTCAATGCCGAAAGCGGAGCTAACCGCTCTTACATTGAAAAAACGCTCCCGACGCTGCGCTATCCTTCTTTTGGAGATAACTTTAGCGAGCTGATGCAGTATACGTTTGTGATTACTCTAAGCAACGATCTCTAATCATATAAGGTTATTATTATGTCTATTGTGCGCTTTTTTCTCATGACTCTTTTAATCCTGCCTCTAACTCTCTTTGCAGAGGAAAGTGATCCTATCGTCGTGCGTTTGGCTACCGAAAGCCAACTCCTGCCGCTCTATCTTGCCAAATTCTATAATGATAATTCTGGCTTTGATGCTGAATATTTGAACAAACTTGAAAGCGTCCTGCTCTTTGATCTCAGCCATAATGCCATGACTTATCCTGTTCCACATACAACAGATCGCGATGCTCAGGCTGCCAAAGAATCCTTTGAACAATCACCCAATGCGCAAGCTTGGAAAAACCTAAACGTTTTCTATGTGATCAAAGCGCGCGTAAAAAATAAGACCCTTTCTGTCCAGATGCTTTCGGTCAATAGCGGCTCAATAAAAAATGTGGGTGGCCTTTCTCTAACAGGTACTTTAAGTAAAGATAGACGTCAAATCCATCAAGTTGCAGATATGATCCATAAAGTCCTCTTTGGTACCGACGGCATCGCTTCAACCCATATTTTGTTCACATGGAAAAAACAAGAGGGGACAAATAGCCGACAATGGACTTCAGAAGTTTGGGAATCAGACTACGACGGCGGCAACGCTCGTCAATTGACGCGCAATGATGGCTATTGCGTGACTCCTGTTTATCTTCCTCCAAAAGTTGGCAGCTCTCCCGGCAGTTTCTTTTATGTCTCATACCAAACCGGCCAGCCAAAAATTTATATGGCTTCACTAAAAGACGGCAAACCTCAGCGCTTCTCCCTCTTGCGCGGCAACCAACTGATGCCGGCTATCTCGCGTCAGCGCGATAAAGTGGCTTTGATTTGCGATATCACCGGCAATCCCGATCTTTTTCTGCAGCCCTTCAGCGTTGAAGCCGGCGCTGTCGGCAAGCCCCAACAAATTTTTGCCACTCATCAAGCTACCCAAGCAACTCCAACCTTTAGTCCCGATGGCAAAAAAATCGCCTTCGTTTCTAATAAAGATGGCTCTCCACGCATCTATGTGATGGATGTTCCTTCTCCTGGCACTCCCCCAAAGACTGTTTCTGCAAAACTCATCACCAAACACAATAAAGAAAGTTCTGCTCCCGAATGGTCGCCCGATGGTACAAAAATTGCCTATTGCTCGCTAACTAAGGGCGTCAGGCAAATTTGGATTTATGACTTTGCTTCTAACGCTGAGAGGCAGGTAACGCAAGGTGCCGGCAATAAAGAAAACCCTACCTGGGCACCCAACAGCCTTCATTTGATTTTCAACTCTACCGATGCCGATGCTAGCGACCTCTTTCTCATCAACCTCAATCAACCGGAAGCGACAAAAATCAGCTCTGGTGTCGGTGAAAAGCATTTTCCTAATTGGGAACCACGGACGTAAAAGAAGGATGAAAGAGGAAGGTGAGGGAGGAAAAACAGAAGGATGATGGGAGTTGTATAAACGTCCATGCATTCAGTCGCCCTTCGCTCCTCTCCGGGCTCTAACCCTTTGTTTGCGTGTCCCACAGTTCCTTCGCTAATCGCTCAGTCACTATGGGCTATGGTCGGGTCGTCCTACGTTTTCACTCCGGACTTAGGACAAAAAATCGTCAATTATGCCTTAGAGCCCTTCTAGGGCGGCCCGATTACAGCCCATAGTGACTGAGCGATTAGCGAAGGAACTGTGGGACAGGGTAACATAGTGGGAGAGCCCGGAGCGGATGCGAAGGGCGACTGAACTCATGGACATTTATGCCCCACGCCGAAGTGAAGAAGTGAGGATCTTGGGATCATGCTCAATATGTTACTTTTTTTCTGAATTCTTTTTTTGTAGATGCTCTTAGCAATAAGAACTTAAGATAATTATGTTTCGATTCGATCACTTGTATCTTTCATCAATTGTCCAATTATGCTACTATCCACTTTCTTAGTAAAAGCTATCATTCAAAAATAAAATCTTAGCCTATTTAGAGGTTTTTATGAAATTCGCAACATTTTTTCTGACAGCGAGTCTGTTTGTTGTTTCCTTTGTTGCATTGTCAAGTTGCAACCGCAACCGCAACGAAGTCTGGGACGATACTAAATCAGCAGGACGCCATGTAAATCGCGGTTTTCGCACCCTTGGTGGAAAACACGGCGATTCACGCGCAGTCGCAAATCGCGATGCTTTTTATTCCCCCCTTGCCGATGATTATGCTGCTGCACCGGAAAGCGATTTTATTCCAATGCAGGATCAATCAAATCCCAATGAACTTGCGATGCTAGAGTCCGTAGCTCCTCCACCAAGAGAAACTCCCGGCGATCCGGGCAGCTCCATCCCAGGAATACAGGCTTTCAGAGATCCTAGCACTATTCCCGGCTTGGCTAATATTTTTCAAAACATCTACTTCGAATACAACAGCAATCTAGTCAAAGGTCAGCGAAATCTGGACATCGCCCGCAATGTGGCTGAGTACCTCAAACAACATCCTAATATGTATATCTTCGCAGAAGGACATGCCGATGAAAGAGGTCCTGAGGCTTATAATTTAGCTCTAGGAGCTCGCCGCAGCAACGGTATCCGCAATATGCTCATCAGCGAAGGTGTAAATCCTGATAATATCTTTACGATCTCTTATGGAAAAGAACGTCCTCTTGTTCTTGAGCACCACGAAGAAGCCTGGTCGCAAAACCGCCGGGTAGAGTTTAAAGTTTATCAGCGTTAATCGTATTGCTATGAGTTATCGCAAATTGTTTTCAAGTTTATTAGCCAGAATGCCCCTGCTGCTTTTTGCAGCGGGCATCCTGGCGTCACAAGCTGTTTTTGCAGCTCCCAGACGCTATGCAGCAGAAGAAGATGCTGCGACGATGCTGCGGGAGATGCGCGATAGCGTCGATGATATTCGGCATGAAGTCAGCAATCATGAACATGAAATCCGAACATTTGAAGAGAAGCTCAATAATCAGGAGCTGACCATGGATTCGTTGCGTCAGCAGATCACCGATTCCAGTCAAGCGCATAAAGACCTGCTTAAGGGTAATTCACAGAGCACAGAAGAAAAAATCGTTACTTTAGATGCCACAACAAAAGGACTTGTTGCGGACTTGCGCCAATTGAAATCGCATGCCAATGATACCACGGCTGCTTTAGCCCAATACAAGCAAAAGCTTGCAGATTTGGAAAAAATCATCGAAGCGCAAAATCAAAGCTTGGATAATATGCAGGCTGCTTTGCGTTCTTTAGTCGATGCTATGCAAATGCCCTTAGCTGTTAATCCCAATGATAAAACTAGCTTTTCAGACAGCTCCAAACTCTATCGCGTGAAAAACGGCGACAGTTTAGAAAAAATTGCCAGGATGCATCAAACTACAGTCAAAGCGATCAAAGATCTCAATGGTCTTGCTAACGACCGCATCATTGTAGGTCAAAAACTTCAAATTCCCTAGTAGAAAACGCTAAATGATAAATGCTAAATGATAAACGAAAACAGGACGAACGATTTATCAAAGCGACCTATAGGCCTTTTTGACTCGGGTGTCGGCGGCCTCACGGTGATGCGACAGATCATGCATGCCCTGCCGCATGAACCGCTTATTTATTTTGGCGACACAGCCCGTCTTCCCTATGGTGAAAAAAGCGCAGAAAGCATCATTCGCTATTCCATTGAAAATGCTGCTTTCCTTATGCAGAAAGATATTAAGGCATTAGTCGTCGCCTGCAATACTTCGTGCGCTTTTGCCTGGGATAAACTCAAAAACCTCTATGATATTCCTGTAATCGGCGTTATCGAACCGGGGGCCGAAAGAGCTGTTCAAGTCACAAAAAATGGGCGCATCGCTGTTTTAGGCACTAAGGGGACGATTAAAACAGGGGAATATGAGAGAGCTATCAAGCGCAGGCTGCCCGGCGCACAGGTTCTTTCTATTGCTTGTCCTTTATTTGTTCCGCTCGTGGAAGAGCGCTTCTTAAATCACCCTGCAGCGCAATTGATTGTGCAAGAATATTTAAAACCCCTTCGTGCTATGGATGTCGATACAATCCTGCTCGGCTGCACCCACTATCCTTTGCTTGCAAAGCTTATTCAGGGAGAAGCCGGTGATGGAGTCGTTATTGTTGATTCAGCGACAACCTGTGCTGACAAAGTCAAAGAGCTTCTCATGCAACATAGTTTGCAGACGAACCTCAAGCATCCTCCCTCCCATCAATATTTTGTCTCGGATGACCCTCGCAAATTTCGCAGCATGGGACAAGAAATTATCAATGCTGCTATCCCGCATGTAGAAGTAGTAGATTTAGGAAATAATTAATTATTGGGAGCATAATTTCAACTATGCTATTATAAAGATAAAAGTTTTTATTTGAGGTTTTTTATGACGCGTATTAATGTTGATTTTAAACCTCTGCATGCTGTTCCTCTCGATAAACATTGGGGCAGCAAGACCTTCGAAGGCAAACGCTACCTCTCTCTCAATCAAGATCATTTGATTACCGCCGGACAAAAAGGCTCCCATACCCATCTTTCCACCATCACAAGAAAATTTAATCAAGCACTGAAAGAAGATCAAATCGTAGTTCCTCCGCAAACCGAAAAAAGTGATTTCATCAACGATATGGAAGCGATTAATACGATCATCGAGAGCAAACGCCAAACTTTTAAAAAGTCTTTCTTGGGCCTAGGAAAAGTCTTTCTTGCCATTGGCGATTTCTTCGGCATATCCACAAAAAAAATCGACATCAAAAGACTGGAAAGATCTATTTTTATTCAACAAATTGCTACAGACCTTGCTCAGGTAATCGGTTCGGAAGTCAAAAAGAAAACAGACCTTTTTCTTTTGCGCGACAATTTTTCCAAAGAGATAGACCTTAAAATGGGTGCGTACATGAATCCCGCTCAAGGAGGACATTTAAGTCAAAAAGATGTTTTGTTGCAACTCTTTGACGCAGCCATGAAAACAGATAATCCACGGCATAGCCTTGAAGCTTTGATCAATAGTAAGATTAATCAACCGGGTGGTTGGGGACAAGATAAAGCTGATAATCATATCAAGAAACATCTTCTGCCCTTGATGCCTACCTCATCGAGTTCACAACCCGCATCTCAAACTGTTAATCCACTCAGAAGCCAAGTTCAGGCTATTGCCCAAAAACCGATCAATGCCAAGGGCGACAAAGTTGTCTGTTTTTATCAAGTAGGTCCCACTGAATTCTTAGGAAATTTTGCTCTTTGTCTTCAAGGCATTAACGTTTTTGGACAAAGTTTCCGCTGTTCCGAAGCTGCCTTTCAATGGCGAAAGTTTAACTTGGCGGCCCAGCAAAATAATCGAAAAGATATGCTAAACGATCCTGATCTGAAAAAGTTTTTTACTTGTGATGGCGAAGCGGCATTTAAATTGCGCAGGGACTTAGATAACAAATACAAAAAGGTTTTTGCCCAAGGATGGCTAACAGGAGCGCGCGATCCTGTCATGTGGGAAGTTCTCAATGCGAAATTTCAGCAAAACCCTGAATTGCGACAACTACTAGATGATACCAAGGGCGCTTATTTGCTCGAACATAATCAGAAAAAAAGAGATGATTACTGGTCAGATGATTATGATGGAACAGGCAAAAATATCCTTGGCAAAATGCTTATGGCCATAAGAGACAATACACCCTGTCCTCCGGTTGATGATAATAGCGATGCTGCAAAAAAGCAGGAGTTTGTCAATTACGCCAATCGATCAGGCGCGCTCGGCTATCAGATTTTTAAAAACCCCTAAATCCCTTTCTGCATTTTCAAGTTTGGTGTCTCCCACGATTTTGTCTTTAGGCCCAAGGGGCCGACATATGTATAGCTTATGGCCGTAGCGAATGCGAAGGCCTAAGGATTGATTTCAAAGAGAGTTGAAAACCGAAACATCCACAATTTTGTCTTTAGGCCCAAGGGGCCGACGTATGTATAGCCTAGGCCGTAGCGAATGCGAAGGCCTAGGAAAAAACGATAAAACATCTAAGGCCTGAAGGGCCGACACAAAATGAACTTAATCCCACAAATATCTTTCATCATATTCTACGCCATATTTTTGTAATAATGCCAAGTACTCTTCTTGAAACGGTATTGTTGTGTGATGCTTTTTCTGATTAGCAATATATCGAACGGCATTATCAAAACCTGATTTTCCTATCGAAAAACCTCCATAACCGCTTTGCCAAGCAAAATTGCGATAACTTTGTCCCTGTTTTTTTATCCATTGCGATGATCCTGCTTTAATATCGCCGATAAGATCGCTTATTGCAATATTACGTGAAAGAGATAGTAAAATGTGAACATGGTCTGATACTCCTCCAATTTGATGGAGAGGACACTTTAAAGCATGACAAATTCCTGTAATGTATTGATAAAGTTTATCTTCAACATCATTTTGAATGAAAGGATAGCGTTCTTTTGTGCTAAAAACAAAATGAATAAGCACATTGGATAAAGATTGTGGCATAGGTATAATCCTCTTTTGTGTCGGCCTTTCAGGCCTCAATATCTCGTTGATCTTCTTCCTAGGCCTTCGCATTCGCTGCGGCCTAGGCTATACATACGTCGGCCCTTTGGGCCTAAAGACAAAATCTTTGGTTGTTAGGTTTTCACCTTTCTTAGGGCTTTGCTTTTTGGCCTTCGCTCCTAGGCCTTCGCATTCGCTGCGGCCTAGGCTATACATACGTTGGCCTTTGGGCCTAAAGACAATATCATAGGTCTGGCTCTTTTTTAATGCGCTTTTTTTTTATGCCATAAGACGACGCCCCAGGCGATGCACAAGGCTATTCCTGCCAATACCATATTAAATAGAGACCATTGCGTTTTCGGTTGGAGTCTTTGAGCATTTTTTAAGACATACAACTGCATAAGACTACCCGTTGCATCCATCAAAGGGGCCACTAAAAATTCACCTTGGATTAAGACTGCCCCAGAAGATGGTTTTAATCCATTTCCAGTTACTGCAATTTGTTTACTGATTTTGTCTTTGGATCCTATGCAGCATGTTTTAAGATTAGGCTCTGCTGCTAAGATCCATTGGCCATTGCTACCTTGATACAAAAAACCTCTGATGGAGACATGATGCTGATGGGCTTGCTTTAGAGCTAAAGGGATATTTTCAGATGTTGTTGTGGAATCAAATTGCTGAAAAGACAAATTGATCACTTCGCTGCAAAAACCCTGGCTATAGCATAACGACAATATAGCTGCTAAGATAACCATTCTCATAATGCTACCTACTGAAAGATGATCGCGACTCATTCTATACTAAAAAAAGTTTTTGGATTGCCTTTTTCAAAAATATTCCCTTATTATGCCCCTAATGTAAATATTTTTGAGGAGTTTGTATGGGCCATTTCCTTTTTACTTCAGAATCTGTTTCCATTGGACATCCTGATAAAATCGCGGATCAAATTTCTGACGCTATTTTGGACGCCTGCCTAAAGCAAGACCCCAACTCCAAAGTAGCATGTGAAACTCTTGTGACTACAGGCTTAGTCATCTTATCCGGGGAAATCACGACCAAAGCGCTCTTGAACTATCAGGAGATCGTGCGCCACGCTATAGAACAAATTGGCTACGATGACTCCTCTATCGGCTTTGACTTCCGCTCTTGCGGTATTATGACTTCCATAAATAGGCAGTCGTCCGATATAGCCCAAGGCGTCAATGAAGGCGAAGGGCTTTTCAAAGAACAAGGCGCTGGTGATCAAGGACTCATGTTTGGATATGCCTGCAATGAAACTCCTGAGCTTATGCCTATGCCGATTATGCTGGCTCACCGCATCGTGCGTGAGCTGCGCCGCCTGCGTGAAGAAAAAGAACTTACCTATTTGCGTCCCGATGCCAAGGCCCAAGTCACGATCGAATATGATCAAAATCACGTCCCTTTGCGCCTGCATACCGCTGTGATCTCAACGCAACATAGCGAAGATGTTCCTTATGAAACAATTGTGCATGATATGAAGACTTTGATTGCGCGCATCTCTCCTCGTCACTTCATCGATGAAAATACCCTTTTTTACATTAACCCAACAGGACGCTTCGTTGTGGGCGGTCCCGCTGGCGACTGCGGCTTGACCGGAAGAAAAATCATCGTTGACACCTATGGGGGCATGGGAAGGCATGGAGGGGGTGCATTTTCCGGCAAAGATCCGAGTAAAGTTGATCGGTCGGCATGCTATGCTGCTCGCTATGTCGCAAAAAATATCGTAGCTGCTAAGCTTGCCCAACGCTGCGAGGTCCAAGTCTCTTATGCTATTGGAGTGCCTTATCCAATCTCGATTAAAATCGATACTTTTGGCACTTCCACTGTCAGCGAAGAGCTCTTAAGTCACATTGTTCCGTTAGTTTTCCAGCTATCGCCTAAGGGGATTATAGAGATGCTGGATCTTAAGAGGCCAATTTACCAGAAAACGGCTTTTGGAGGTCACTTCGGCAGACTAGAGAAGGAATTTACATGGGAACGGATAGACCGTGTGGCTGCTTTATTAGAAGCTATCAAACAAGAGTCTTTTACGCTTAATTCTTGATTAAAAACGTTAAAGATTAAATAATCTTAGGAATTAGTGCTCGCGGGTAGCAGGTAGTCAGTAGTCGGTAGCCAGTAGGAAATATTAATCTCGCATAACCTATTTCCCGCATAGGGGAATGCGTAGGTAGCCTCGGGTTTTAACCCGAGGTGTGTTGTAAAAAAGAGTTGCGCCCCGTTAGGGTCGCAAGAAATTAATGGAAATGATTTTTTTACTCAAGCAATTCTTGCGGCTCTAATGAGACGCAAGATTTTTATACTAGTCACCTCGGGTTGAAACCCGAGGCTACCCACGCATTCCCCTATGGGGAATAGATTTATGCAACGCCATTTCGGATTCTAACTTCCTACTGGCTACCGACTACTGACTACTGGCTACCGGCTGCTAATTATCAATTTTTTTTATTAGGATTCCTTATGACCAAGTGTTTGATCAATGTCGTTTTTGTGCTGCTCATCATTTTTTCTAGCATCTCTTTGTATGCAGACAACTCTTTACGTCCAAGCACCACTGATTTGCCGCCTCAGATAAAAGATCCTTTGGCATTAATTAACAATGAAATAGCCATGCTCGATAACCTCATCGACGTCACACAACAAAATTTGGAAAATCAAAAAAATTTGCGTCATCTGGTCAAAGAATATCAAAAGATACAAGATCTCTATCTGCAAAACCCCGATGACAAAGAAGCCCTTTATCGCATGGTGAAAATTGCTTACAAAACCTTAGGTAATATCAAAGAAAATCACCTGACTCATCTGTTTGACTCCGACTTCATCAGTGAGCTAAGCCTTCTATCACAAGTGGCTTCAAAGCGAGGGATTCCAAAGCCTTAACTATGGATCAAATTAATTATATCAATCGTATTACAGGGCAAAAGGAAGTTGAAGAGGTCTACGGGGGCAAGGCTTTACACTTTCTTTATGGCCATGATCTCATCAGCCGCTTGCTAGGTACTTCTCTTTTGCATTCATTAGTTAAGTTTTCTCCTTTCTCTGCTCTATACGGCTCTTGGCAAAAAAGTCCTCTAAGCAAAAAGAAAATCCAACCTTTTATCGAAAAATTTAAAGTCGATGCATCAGAGTTTCAGCTCCCTGTGGAACGGTTTTCTTCTTTTAACGATTTTTTTATAAGAAGACTAAAGCCTGAAGCGCGCCCTATCGCACCCGGTAAAGATGTCGCCATAATGCCAGCTGATGGACGTTATTACTTTTATCAAAATATCAAGGAAGCTGATGGCTTTATTGTAAAAGGTCAAAAATTTGATATCGCTAAACTCTTGGAAGACCATCATCTTGCTTCACACTATGTTGAAGGCTCTATGGTGATGGCTAGGCTCTGTCCGATCGACTACCACCGTTTTCACTTTCCTTGTGATTGCGTCCCCGGGCCTACTCGTTTAATCAATGGATGGCTTTATTCTGTCAACCCCATCGCTGTGAAAAAAAACCTTAACATCTTCACCGAAAACAAACGCACCGTTTGCGAGATGCAAACAGAGGCTTTTGGAAAAGTATTATTTATTGAAATTGGAGCCACCAGTGTTGGCAGCATCCACGAAACCTATACACCGGGTCATTTTCACCCAAAAGGTGCTGAGAAAGGCTATTTCTCCTTCGGCGCCTCATCACTCATCCTCTTATTTGAAAAAGACTGTATTACCTTCGACTCCGATCTCATTGCTGCCACCGAGCAAGGTTTGGAAATCAGATGCCTCTTTGGGCAATCCATGGGAAAAGCCGCAATAACAAAGTAGTCGGTAGCCAGTAGCCGGTAGAAAGGCAAGTAAACCAGAACAATTTCACCACTGCAGAGGGCACAGACTCGACTTTGGCTTTTTTACCGTTTTACCGTAAAAAAAGCCAAAGTCGAGTCTGTGCCCTCTGCAGTGGTATTTCAAACGCGACAAAAGCTTAGCCGAAAATCTCTAAAAATTCTTGCACGTTATACGTATAACGTGTACAATATAATTATCATAGGAGGAGATCATGCGAAAAATTCCGATCACTTTGACATTGCCTGAAAGTCTTGTTAAAGATTTACATCTTTACATATCGCGAAGGCATATCAGTAAATTTGTAACTCAAATGGTAGAAAAAGGTTTAGAAATCAAAAAAGAACTGCTAGCCCGAGAATTTCGGGAGGCTAATCAAGATAGAGAAAGAAACGCTGAAATTGAATTATGGGATAATTTAATCGGTGAAGGACTAGATGAAACAAACGATTATTAGAAGAGGAGATATTTTTTGGGTTGATTTTGACCCTTCCAAAGCCACAGAAATTCAAAAAACACGACCTTCTTTAGTTTGCTCGCATGATATTTTGAATGAAAATTCTACGCGCATTATTGTTGCACCAATTACATCAAAATTAAAAAAAGTATATTCATTTGAATATGCCATAAAAGATCATTCTGATGTTGAAGGAAAAATCATGCTGGATCAAATGAGATCTATTGATAAGTTGCGTTTAGGAATGAAAATAGGTAGTCTTTCAATTAAAGAAATGCAGGAAATCGATGTAATTATAAAGTTTGTATTAGGTATTCAGTAAAAACAAAAAACCCTCGAAAAGGCACAACGAAAAACCTCTTTCACTTAGTTCTTGCCAAAATTGCTATTTAGAACATATTATACACTGTTACAACATCTTACGTCTTAAAGAGACAAAAAAAACTCATTAAAGAGCTATTATGTATAGATTCATTCTTTGCTTTGCCTTGCTCTTGATTAGCTTTTCCATAACGGGTGCGGAATCCAAAGATCAAGTTCCCACTATTTTAGTAAGCGTCGCGCCCTATAAATATTTTGTGGAACAAATTGCAGGCGATACGGTCAATGTCCATCTGATGGTGCCCGCCGGTGCCAGTGCGCACACCTTTGAACCTACTCCTAAGCAAATGCTCAAAGCAAGCTCTGCCAATCTTTGGTTTACCATTGGCGAATCCTTCGAAGCGCGTGCCGTCAAAACATTGCAGAGTTACAACTCTAATTTCGCCGCCATCGACCTGCGAGACCACGTCGAACTCATTTCCGCCGATGGCATCAATGCTTGCCATCACTGCTCAAATCCCAATTGCCAAGATCTACACATTTGGTTAAGCCCACGCCAATCTAAAAAGCAAGCTGAGCATATCGCCACTGTTTTGACAGCGCGCTATCCACAGCATCAAGATCGCTATCAAGCTGCGCTAAAGAATTTTTTGGAAGAGTTAGATAAACTCGACGAAGAAATAACTCAGACTCTAAAGCCTCTGCAAAACCGTCTAGTTTTAGTTTCTCATCCTGCCTATGCTTATCTTTGCCGAGATTACGGATTTGCGCAGCTTTCTATCGAATTCGAAGGCAAAGATCCCACCCCACTACAATTGACCAGGATCTTAAACACCGCCCGCAACGCCAAAATTCAAACGGTCTTCGTTCAGCCTCAATATAGCAGCAAAGGCGCTAAACTCATCGCTGAAAAAATCGGAGCTAAAGTCGTCTCCTTAGATCCCTATTCAGAAGACTACTTAAATAGCATGCGACTCGTCGCCAAAAGTTTTGCCGATGGCAATTAAAAAATAAACCCTTTACACTGGTGATTTTCAATCCGGACTCATGATGGAAAAACCTGCGGTAATCTTAGAAAACGTCTTTTTTTCTTATCAGAATACTCCCGTTTTAAAAGATGTGACTTTTCAGATTGCGTCCGGAGAATTTATCGGAATCATCGGTCCCAATGGCGGCGGCAAAACTACGCTTCTTAAAATCATCATGGGTTTCTTAAAGCCGGCGTCCGGTAAAATTGAGATTTTGGGGCATCCTGCTTCTTCAATGGAAGCGGGAGTGGCTTATGTTCCTCAATCGATGCGTTTTGATCGCCAATTCCCTATCTCAGTCTTAGAACTTGTTCTTTCAGGAAGATTGGCACACCTGCCTTGGCATGGCCAATATTCTTTAGAAGATAAACGCGCCGCTCAAAAAAGCCTTGAAAGCCTCGGCATTGCTCATCTTCAACATCAAGCCTTTGGCATGCTGTCCGGGGGTCAAGCACAACGAGCTCTCATTGCAAGGGCCTTAGTTTCCAATCCAAAGCTGCTACTGCTCGATGAACCTACCGCCAGCGTCGACTCCCAAGCCGAAGCCGATATCTATGCACTATTGAACCAATTGCGCGGCAAGATGACTATTCTCATGGTGACCCATGATCTTGCTGCCGCCGTGGATCAAGTCCAAAGGTTAATCTGCGTGCAAGGCTCGGTCATCTCGATTCTTCCTAGTGAAGTATGCGAACACTTTGCTTTGGGCTTATATCATACTCCTCTGCAGCAAACAAAACACACCAAATTACCCGTAATCAATTTCCCCTAAATTATGATTTCTTTTTTTGAAGCTCTTTACATAAACCCTCTGCTCTTATCGGCGGTAATAGCGGGGTTGGCAGCTTCCGTTGTCAGCGGCATCATCGGATCTTATGTCGTGGTCAAACGCATCGTCTTCATCAGCGGCAGCATCTCCCATTCTGTTTTGAGCGGCATAGGCTTCTGCCTATGGCTCGAACGCGCTAAAGGAGTCACATGGATCTCACCGCTGTTTGGAGCCTTAGCTGCTGCTATCATCTCAGCCTTATTCATCGGCTGGATTCATCTGCATTATCGTCAGCGCGAAGATTCGGTCATCGCAGCTTTATGGTCTGTCGGCATGGCCATCGGCATTTTGTTTATTTCACAAACGCCCGGCTTTAATGTTGAATTGACTAATTTTTTAATTGGCAATATTTTGTGGGTGACGCCGGTGGATCTGTATGTGCTCTTTGGCCTAGATCTCTTTATCTTAGTGACGGTATTTTGCTTGCATAAGCGCTTCTTAGCGATCTGCTTTGACGAAGAACAGGCTCAACTGCAAGGTGTGCCCGTGAATTCCCTCTATCTTCTTTTGCTAGTGTTGACGGCAGTATCAATTGTCTTATTGATTCAAGTCGTGGGCATTATTTTAGTCATGACCATGCTTACCATCCCCGCTGCTATCGCAAACTTATTTACTAAAAGTTTATCATCTATGATGGCCATCGCCGTGGCCTTAAGCTGCCTTTTTTGTCTGGGCGGCATGCTGACTTCTTATCATCTCGATTGGCCAGCCGGCGCCACCATCGCACTCGTTGCCGGCTTGGTCTACGTCGCTTTTCTTCCCTTCAAACGCTAAAAAAAAGGGGCTTTGGATGCAAGCACCCAAAGCCCTAATGCGGAAAGAGAGGGATTTGAACCCTCGATACCCTTTAGGGGTATGCGTCCTTAGCAGGGACGTGCTTTCGGCCACTCAGCCATCTTTCCTTAATTCATAAAGATAAAAGGAGTATGTTAATGGGGAAATCCGTTTTATGCAAGCTCCGATTTACGAAATGTCACTCGATAAGCTATGATAACCCTGTAAAAATCTATAAAAAAACTAAATAACATCGAAATTAAATAAATTGTTATAATTATTTTTAGCAAAAGTTGTTATAAAGGATTATTATGCTTCGGTTTATCGGCACTTATCAAGATTCTAGTGGAAGAGAGCAATCTCTGCGCATCGAAGTCAATCCCAAACCGGATCAACTCGTTAAAAAAGGCAAAATCAAAGTTCTGCCTCCCCAAGAAAGAATCCGCTTTGAAGCATTAGTCAATGCCGCTCTCGAAGAGTTTTGCAAAACAAAGGGAAAAGATGTCAATCTGCGCAGCATCTCTAAAGTGGAAGTGACCGAAGACAATAAAATCCATCTTTTCGCCGGATCGAAACTTCTTGAGACTCTTGATGTTAAATTTGATCAGCCGGCAGCCTTTGCCTTTCATCCCCAAGTAAAACTTAATGATCCCACCTCCGTTCCCTTAGGAAGATCGCTACGACGCGTAGCTTCGCGCTCGCCCCTAGATCGCTTTCTCGAGTTTTTTTCCTGGTGCTCTCATCTTCTTTTTGGACCTGGCGAAAAAAAACAAGCGCAGGAACAAAAGCTCTTTGCTCTTTTGCTGAACCACCCTTATAGCAAAGGAATTCCCGATCTTCATGACATGCCGCAGTCGGAGAGGATAAAAGCTGTCCGCAAAGTTGTCGCTCAAGAAGGCAAAGGATTTAGCGTCGATACCAAGCCGATTATCGCAAAGCTAGCGTCTTGTGAAAAATCTAGCAAAGCTTGGGAAGATCTTATTCCGCGTTATAAAGAAATCAAACAGCTGCTTGCAAGGCTGCAAGATGCCCGCAATCCAAGGTCGGTAGCAGAACGAAAAAAATATGAAAATGAGATGCAAAAACTCAAAAAAAGAGGCGAAGATCAACTTGCACAAGCCTGGAAAAATATCACATCTTTAAAAGCTGGCGGTGAGGCGCTTCTACCTCTCTTTTTTACCGATGAGCTTAGCAACCAGCTCATACGCGTCACGCGCCATGCCGACTCATATCAGCTCCACATTCTAGAGACAGATCCTGAAAACATCTTAAGCAAAGGTTTGACCACCGACCGCGCCATCAAAAAAGAACGCGCCGTTACCTTTGAAAACCTCACCCTCGACGAGCTAAAGACCCAATTCGATATCCAGAGATTAAATTTTTTGCCGAACAAAGACGAAACTAAGCAAAATGAAGTCAAAACCAGCAATGTATGGAAAAAATCCCTTGCTGAAGGGCCTATCGCCGCTAAACGCTCGGTCCCATCCGCTCTTTCTGAAGATTATATTATTTTGCGCAAAAACAATACCTTGGCAAAGCCATTATTAGCGTATTTAGGCGTCTTCGATTCAGGCCCCGAACTAAAACGCTTAAAGTTGCGCATGCGCTTAGCTGCTCTTTCTAGATTCTACGATCAAGTCAAATTTAACTTAAAAGACAATGAAACCAACTTCATTCTCTTGAAAGACGGAATGGAAAAAGTTTCACGGACTATCAGCAAGATGCTGGAAGAAAATATCCTAAGCCCCGATGAAGTAAAACAGATCGCTCCGGTAATGCAAAGACTGCAGCAAAGGCTTTCTGAAATTGACAATGAGCGCAATCAGCGCTGGCAAATGAACTTAAGGAATAAATCGCCGATATCCTTTCCTCAAGTCACTCTATCTGAACAGCTGAAATTGCATCCACTTCCCGATAACCTGCAAGCCCAAACAATTCAAGATATCACCTCTATTAAAACAACCTGGAGCGAGCCACCTTCTCTTGATGGATTAAAAAATCCGTCAAGCGTAACAGAAACACTTAATCAATGCCTAGCTCATGCTAAAGGACTCTATGAACAAAAAGACTACTCCAAGCTCCTTTTTCACGTAAATAAAGTCTATCTTAACCTGCAAATTCCACAAGATCCCGATGCCCAAGATGACTTCTGGCAAAAAGTGGATTCCAATCAACGCAATGCCTGCAGCGAGCTCTTGGGGAAAATGCAAATCTACCTCTTTGAAAGCGTGGTGAAGCAAAAGCTTGCGACTCCTTTTCCCCCGGAAATTGCCTTGGGCTTTAACTCTCTTTATGTGGTATTGGACCGCTTGTTAAGGTTGGAAGATCCCACTTACTGCGACTATCGCTTTTCTGCCCAAGACACAATTTCATGGACCCATCTTAGTCATCCTCAAGATAGAGAAAGAGGTGATGAAATTTTTAGCTATCAAAACAAATGCAAAAATAAAAGAGCGCTTTCTTTTGATAACGGCTGCGATTTTCGCATGGTAGCTTTGGGTACCCCTGATCATCATGGTGTGATCGAGAAAACTTTTGGCGACTACATGCAAGAAAGAAGGGCTTATCTTGAAAAAAATGGAAAAGAAATCGTTGTTTCAAATGAAGTTGCAGCTCTCACTCCACCTTCTTACCATGTTCCATTATCTCAAAATGAAGTTGCTGCAAGAAAAAAAAGAATTGAAATTGCCACCGATTTAGGGGATAAAAACCTCTTAGCCAAACCTTTCATTCATTATCGCTTCTGCAATGCCCTTGCAGCGTCTTTGATGGATTGGCGAAGTGAGATGTATGGACAATCAATAAAAACCACTCAGCAAACACTTTACAATAATGAGAAAATGTCCACCTTCCAATGGGATGGGCAATCCCCCTATTTTAAACGCGAAACAAACCCAGCTCTCTTGAGGATTAGAGCTAATGACCACATCAAATTTTCATTGGTCTCTACCCCAGAGCGCAGTATTGTATCCTATCACAGCGGCTCAAATTATTCTAAATTCACGCCCATTCCGAATAAGCTCTTGGAGCAAGGCCTTCCTAGGACATCTCGCTCAGAATCGATTCTAGCAGCTCATTTTAAAGGTTCTAAAAAAGAGTGGCGTATAGAGGAAAAAGGAGGGCAGCTTCGAAATGTTCAAATCGATGAACCTACCCGCATTCAAGGCTTAACCGAAGAGGCTTCGCGTGATCGCCTTTTAGTCGATTCTACGCGTTTGACCAAACTCGAGGATTGCTTGGGATATTATTGGGAAAATCGACATCTGTTACATGAGCCGCAGCATCAAGAAGACTTGCGCCGCATTCTTTTTAGCGCAAGCTCTAAAAGTAAGGACTGGGGCGATCTCTTCGGAGATTCAGAGCACTACAAAAGCGCTTCCACACTTTCTTTAGCTTTGAAGGAGGAACTCAAAAACCCTGACTTTCTTCCCTACCTGCAAGAATTCTTTGATCGAAACATCACCTTATTTGAAAATGAACAGAACTTCGAAGTCGTAGCGAATTTGACTTATCTCGCAGCTCAGATAAAATCCCACGTCGCTTTTTGGGACTCTAAAGCACCCAATCTCAGTAAAGATTATGAAGCTGATCTGCGCTTGCTTTTAAAAAAAGCGCCAGAAGACCGTCTGGATACACGCCGACAAATCTATGGATACTTAGCTTGCCTTTCCCTATACAGGCAAAACCTGACAGACCAGCAGCAGGGCGATCTATTCAAAGCTCGGCTCATCCACGCCATTTCCGAACCCGAAACTAAAGCCTTTCATCCCTTGCGCGAACATCAAGTACGGCGAGTCCTTGATAAATGGACGCCCATGCTGCGTGCAAGACTGCAAACCGACATCTCTTTTCGCAACGAAACTTTGTCGGAGGTAATAGCAGAGTGTTTTCACACCAATCTTAATAGCAAGGAGTGGTCGGGAGAATTTCCCTTAATCTCCAATGGCGATTTTCAAGTGGAGATAGATAAAGGCATCGTCTTTAAAAATGGCAAGGCTTCCGCTTACCTTCCAGCCAGTATCAAGACCAATCCAACCTTTCTCAAGTGTTTTCCTGCAAACTTTTCTCCTTTGACCGAAATCATACTCATTCCGCCGGAAAAAGGGCAAAGCCAAGGATTTTTATGCTACCAGTTTACCTCTGAAGGAAAAAAATACCGCGCTCTTGCTCCTAGCCAAGGCGAATTGATATTACAAAAGGAAGAAACAGTCGATGGAAAAACGGCATGGTTTCAATATACCCCTCACAGCGATCATACAAAATTTGAAAGTTCGTTCGGCGATATCGTCCAAAGCGCTATGAGGGGGGGAAAGCCAGGGCCTCTCACGATCATCCGAACCTTGCTAGGACTTTTTAAAAAAAGACTTGAGATGTTCATTCCCTCGAGCTTGGTTGAAAAAAGCTGGTGGATCAACACCAAAGATAGAACTCAAATGCTCGTCTTAGACAAAAACCGTGAACTTGCTTTTGTGGGCCAACTCTCAGCCAAAAAGGGAACTCAAAATCTGGAATCTCTTCGCGATATGCGCTCAAATTCTTCATCCAAGAATTTGCAGTTAATCAATTCCTGGAGCAATAGAAGTAAAGAATGGGGTGTCTTCCGCGAATTTGCTCACTCCAAAAATACACTTATTTGGGGAAAAAATGGCGTCCCAAGCCAAGTGGAATTTCCTGAACACGATCTAAGATTTCACTACGACGAAAAAACCAAGCAGTGGAATTGCTTAAAAGAGGGTTTAGAAGGATATCACTTAAGTGCCGCTAAGCACTTGCCTGCCCTTGGCAGCCTGCGCAATGCCATCATCGTCGAAAACAAATTGGGCGAGAAAAAAGCCCTTTTAGCTTCGCGTCCACTCATTCCAATCGATCCGGAAACAGCAATTCCCAACAGCATTGGACGCCTGTTCAAAGCCGTTTGGAATCGCCTGCGCAATATCCCCAACAGCAATTTACTCCACAAACCACCCATTTTTGATAGAATGGCGCCTTCTGAGCTTTATGTCTTTGAAGCCAACCAAATCGGCACACAGCTTAGCTTAGACTCTTCTTCTCATCATAAACATGGCGTAGCTCCTCACTTTTATCTTGCACAGCTTTATCTGCACACCAATCAATTCAACAAAGCCATGGAACAACTTTCTCTTGCGGTGAATAAAAATGGCTACGCCGAAGAAGAAAAAGAGGCTCTTTCTAAGCTTTTTACTTATTGCGAAGCTTCTCAAACTGCATTATCAGATGTACGCTTTAGCGCTTTTCTTCTGCATCTTGCAAAAGTCGCTCAAGAAAATCAAAATCCGGAAAAACCTACACCGCTGCCCCCCATCCAAGCACATTATCAGAACTATCTTAAAGAGGTTGGCAAAGGCAACATCGGCAATATTCCAGAGGCGCTCTTGTTATCCCCTGAAGATGAAAAAAATCTCTGGCGCACGGTTGCTAGCACTACGCCTGAATTTGTTGCAAATCCCACCCCAGGGCTTAAAGACCAAGTTTCTAATCCTTTTTATCAAGTCTTGCAAAACCGCAAAGAGCAGTTATGGCCTGCATCTGCTCCAACAATAGATACCTTACGACAACGCAAAATCAAAGCTCTTTCTCCCAAAGACGATGCTCTTGCTGCCAAAGTGCATGAGGTCATGCGCAAAAGCAAACTAACTTCTCAAGAACAGGCTCTTAAAGAGGTCTCGCAAAAACTGTCTTCTTTCCATCAATTTCGCAAAGAACAGATTCAGAAAAAGGGGAGCTTTGCAGAACTGCGCACTTGGCTTAGATCTCTTCCGGAAGATGACTACATTGAAACATTGCGAAATTATCTGGAAGCTGCAATCGACGTAAGGCAATCGGATGAATTGCCCAAAGAATTTCAAAACCTCTCAGCAATAGGCGGACAAGACACTTCTCCTGCAGAAATTCAAAAATTGCTGGAAAGGTGTGCCGAAGCTGTTCAAAGCCTAAAAGAGCAGCAACCCGAGTGCTGCCACCATCATCTCATCTCCACCGATGCTGACCTGGCTAGCCACAAAATCGAATCTCAACATAGTAGCCAATCAAATCGTCCGGAGCCCCACCTAGCATTAAAAGGCGTGACCACCCTTCTTTCACCCGATGAAATCGGTCAGTTTTTTAAAGCCGAAGATGCAGACACAAAAGAGAATCGCGAAAAAATCGGCGCTGAGCTCAAGGGCGTCCTAGAGCACGTCGCAGAACATAATCCTAATCACACCCATATCTCCAAGCAAATTTGTAAAGATCTTTTGGAAGACTATGACAGCTTCTTAGAATCCTATGATTATAAAACCTATCAATGGAAAGGCGACTCAAAAAAAGAATTGGGCAACATCGAAAATATGCTCAATTTAAAAAAGGAAAATCTTTCTGTGCAAGCGCAGAAGTTGGATCAAGCTATCGATGAAATTCTCAATAAATCTGAAAGCATACCTGGAGCTGGTCTAAAAAAAGAATTTCAGAAAATCGGCATGGGAGCCAAATCAGTTTCTAAGCAGCATCTAAGGCACTTATTCCTTCAACATAGATTGAATGATCTGAATAATTTTAATGCCAACCTGACGCCATCCGACCTCGAACGCCTCAATGCACTCATCACAAATTCTTTAATCGCCGAAACAGGCCTTCAGCAGATTTCACGGACGCATAGTATCTTGAATTTAATGAAGAGTTCCGATGACTATCGCAAAGAAATGCTGCCTTTATTTGTTGAAACATTAAAAGCACAACGCGTTTACGACCCATGGAAACATCCTGAATTCCTCGTCATGGAATATGAAGGCAATATTCTCTTTCGACAAAAACAAGTGTCGGTGATCCATGAGATGATTCAGAATCCAAATTGCATTAAGCAGCTGATCATGGGTGCTGGCAAGACAACTGTTATTCTGCCCCTGATTGCTCTTTTGCGTGCCGATGGAGAGCATTTATCCATCGTAATCTCAACACAGGCGCTTTACGGGGCAATGAAAAATCTGCTCTTAAAGCAAAGTAAAAAACTTCTTAATCAAGAGGGTTTTCCTTTCGAGTGGGAGCGCTATTCCCATAAAGAAACTTTACAAAGAACTAAGGGTCTCTATGCCCGTTTTTTAAGTGCTATCGAAAATAGACAGTACATTCTAGCCACTCGCGAAAGCTTCCAATGCTTTGAAGCTTCTTATCTTGAATTAATCAATCAAAAGAAATGGACTGCCGGCACTAAACTACAAGAAATCAATGAAGCTCTCTCTGAGCTTAAAAAAGTGCGCAATCTGCTCAAAGAAAAAGGTGTCGTTACTGCTGACGAAGTCGATAAACTCATGGATCCCAAAGAAAAAACAATTTTCCCAACAGGTCCTGCACAAAAATATAATGAGGATGAACTTGAAGTTACCTTAGAAGTGTACAATAAGATGTTGCAATCGCCCAAGATTGGTCTTCGCAACAACCAACAAGGGAATATGACGGAGGAGGAACAAACTGTAGAAAGGCGCGCTTTAGCTGAGCATTTTGTCTCTTCAGACCAAGGGCTTGCACTCTTGGCAACAGATGAAAAACAAAAGGAGTTCATTAAAGCAAATCGAGCCGATTTTATTGAATATCTCATGAGCAAAAAAGGCGAAAAGGAACTGCCTGCAATCGCAAAATTTGTCGATGAAAGTCCCAAAGAAGAAGCTATCTCAACCTTAAGGGGATTGCTCTCAGAGATTCTCAAAACGACTTTAGCGGCAACTTACTCCAAAGATTATATCCGCTCCAAGAAAGATAAAGAAACGACAACGCCAACCGAAGAAAAAGATGTCCCGAGGGAGGGATCGCAATTCGGCCACAGGCTGGAAAACTTGTGCTACATTCTGCAAGATTACTTGCATCAGGGCGTAGCTGCAGAAAAACTGCAAAGCATCATTACTTTGCTGCATCAAAATGCCGTTAAGCAAGTAGAAAAGGAAAAAATCGCCTATGAAAAAACAGCGGCTGCACAAACTTTTGCAAATATTTTTGGGCAATCGCTACAAGAGTTAAAGAAAACAAATACAGGTTCTCCGATGCTTGCCGATTGCCAACGACTGTCGCAACAGCTAACTCAAGATGAACAAAAACTGTTCCGTTTCCTAAGGGAAAATCTCTTAAATAAACCCACTCTTTATGGGGAACTCATCGAACAAAATTCGCAACAATTCGTCTCCATGTTTTCTGCTTTTGGCGGATTCTCAGGCACCTTAAACCAATTTATTTTCCACCGATGCAACAAAAAGACTATCGAGCAAGCCCGCGATGCCGGTACTGATACCAGGACACTGTTTTTACTTCTGCGTAATAACCGCCGTTTAATCCAAGAGGGCAACCCAAACGGCATCGTCATTCCATATAGTCCTAAAGACGAAATGGATAAAATTACTGCAGCAAATACTCCCGAAAGAATCCAGCATTTATTTAATCATCTTGTCGACTTCGATCTCATTTGCGATGCCGGAGGCATTGTGCAAAATTGCTCCGATGAGAAAGCCGTTGAACTGCTTCCACAGACAAATAAAGCAAAAGTTTATTATGATGAAGGCGGCGTACCGGTTATCAAGACAATAGACGGCAAATTGATGTCTTTAAGAGAAAGCGACATCCCTAGAGAAAAAAGAGTCACCTGGCTGCCTGAACGCTATGCCCGCGGCGCCGACGTTCCACAGCATTACTACGCAAAAGGGGTCTTCAGCATAGCAGAAAAGATGGATTTGGATTATCTCTTGCAATCGGTATGGCGGTTGAGGGGTTTGGGTGAAAGTCAACTTGCCTATATACTCGTCGCCGTCTGGCAAGAAAAACACTTGCCCAAGACAGAGAAAGAGGCATTAGCCTTCGAAAGCATTTTAATCAATGCCATCAAAGAAAAAGGCATCTCTGAAGCTGAAAATAATCTTCGCAAGGCCAAAGATGAACTCGAAGATATCGTCCGCGATGTCGTCCGGGCAAAAATGCTTTCAGCATCACCTGACGAAGAAGAGCGCCTGATGAATAAATATCGTCAATTTTTTGTCACTAAAATTGGCAATAAATCAAGCGAAGAGTTTAAACGCGCTGATTTAAAAGAAGACCCGCTGGTGCAATTGCAGCAGCTACGCAATGATTTACTTGCTCTTTGCAATGCAAACCCTGACGACCTTTCTGAAGCGGGTAAAATCCTTTCAAGAGAAGAATACGACTTTGCTGCCGATGCCAATAAGGAACGCTTTAAAGCCTACTTTGCCGACGAAGTGCGTGCTGAAGTATCTTCAGCTACTAAGACGCAGGTGCGCATCCAAACAGAAGCAGAACAGCAAGTTCAACAGAAACTCGCAGTGCGTCAATATGCCGAAGAGCCAAAAACTCATCCTAATGTCGTATATCCTAGTTTATCCGGATTTGATGGATTAGTAAAAGCAGATGAAAAAATAAGAGAAGAATGGAAGAAAAAAGGAATTAGCCTGACGTATGTGGCAGACAACTTAGACGAAATTGAAGATGCCGTTGCAGGAAAAACATCTATGGAGCCTTATTTCCACTATTCAATGTTCCGCCTTGATGTAGCCGAAACTCCAAAAACCTTTGTCTCTTCAGCGCACGAAATCATCCATCCTGCTTTTTCAAAAAATTTAAAGTTCACTGATAACTGGTTTCCTTTGTACGTCGACCAATTCATTCAGGAATATAAAACCGTGTCTGGTTCTAACATGCAAAAAAGCAAACTTGAAAGAAAAACAAATCCTGATGGAACTCCTGTGGTCGCAAAACCTTTGAAGGCTTTTGATCACCCTTTGCAGCAGCCTGTACACTTCGTAAAAGTGAAATTTGACCCTCGAGATAACAGCTGGGAAGTCAGATTATTAAGCAAAGAAGACCAAGACGGTGAAAAAAAGCTTATCAACGAAGATATCGAAGTGCAAAAGAAAAAAGGAGCACAGAATTCGCAAGTGCAAGTGGGATTGTACGATTTGCGATCAGATACATTTACTGCCGTCAACAATCCCGATCTCAAACAAAAAATGAAGAATAACTTAGAGCCCCTTCGCTATATCATCGAAGCCAAAGTCTTAGCCGGTCAGCAGCATTACAATCCTCAGGAGAAGAAAATCATCGATGAATGGCTGCAAGACTATTATCAGAAAAATGGACCTCAAGCTTTGGATGAATTTTGCGACTTCATACGCAATAACGTGTTGGCTTACTATCCAACTCAAGGGCAAGTGGCAGAAAATTCCTACTTCTTTAAAACTGCAAAAAACTTGCTCATCCAGTATTCACAGCGTGCTTAAGCCTTTCATTAAAACAAATTTACCACAGAGAGCACAGAGAGCTACAGGGAGAAGAAGGAAGAATGAATAAATAAATAAAATCGAATTTGTTTTTCATTCACCTTTCTTCTCCCTGTAGCTCTCTGTGCTCTCTGTGGTAAATTTGTTCCAGCGCTCCGTGATCGTAAGCTGCTTTAAGAGTTTTTCCTTTATCAGGCGGAAATGCTCTCCATCATAGAATTCTTCACGGAAAATAATTTGAATGTAAGCCACCGGTTCTTGTCCTCGAAAGGGCTCCAAACGACCCCAATAATAAAGTAACTCGCCGGGAGCTTTTAGCCATGCAGGGCATACCTGCTTTCTTTTCTTTGCATTAAAGCTCTGAAAAAATCTAATCAAATTGGTGTCATGATAATCCTCCAGCTTCTGATCATGACGCGATCGACCATGGAAACTAGTCAACTGTTCTAATATCAAAGGATTGCCCTGTGAAGCTACAATAGCATCCCGTAATTTTAATTTAGATACTTCTCCTAAATGGCCCGTAATCATTTTTTCCTTTGTAAGGGAATAAGTATAGATTTTATCAAAGAGCCTCTCCTGCGGGGACATAAAGTTGTTATAAAGTCCATAGATCTTGCCGCTTACTCCAATGACAATCCAATGAATGCGGCAAACTAAAGGGGTGTCCCACCAGGCTAGTACCGTCGGCCTCCATAAAACGCTGCTTATATTAAAAAGAATTTGCCCTAGAGCAAATAAAGAGCCATTTGTTACATTAAAAACTGTCTGAACATACAGTTCTGGCAACGCAAAGATTGCTGCAAAAAAGACGCATTCGACAAACATCGATTCCCAGAAGAGAATTCCCGCTAAAAGAAAAATGAAAAGATGCAACAACACAAAAGCTGCTAAGATAAATAAACAGAGCCGAACATCGAATAAAGCAAGGATCGATCCGCATTCAATGACAAATATGCCTGCTTGAATAGGACGATCAAAGTATTTTAAAAATCCAAGAAAAGATAATACACGCTTCTCAGGTAAAAACCGCATCCAGCCCCAAAGGTAGGCGGAACTGACCAGGTAGTGGATCTTATTATCCTTGATCCATGAATACCAATGCACGCCGAGTTTTGCTTTGCCAATCCCTGCGGCAAAATAGTGTGATACGATCACAAACATCGATAAAACGATGAGAGATGAGGAAGTAACCCTTGCAGAAGTGATTGAAAGTAACGAAAAGATCATATTCAGCAACAAGAATGCTGCCAGGTAGGCGCAAAATATTTGAAGAAGGCGCAGCGTCAGATGTTGGTGATGCGTCCAAGCGCGAAAGCAGTTAATGGCAATAAACAAGACCATCAAGGCAAAAGGTGGATAAAAATAGATCCCGATTAGGGATAGAAAAAGCAAAATCCTTTCAATAATTAAAGCTTTATTAGTAGCGAGATCGACATCAAGAGTGATTGCTTTCCAGCTAACAACAAAGGCTGCTACTAAAAAAAAAAGACGCAGATAACCGCCTGGATCGATAGCTGACCAGCTTAAAAATTGCGGACTAAAAAGGCTAAGCAAAACAATTCCAAAAGGAGTCAACCAACGTTTTAAAGTGGTAAAATCCCACTGAAACTCAAGTTGAGGCGAGGATTCGCAAATTGATGATTCGCGCCATAGCTTCAAAAAAGTTAAGGGGTATCCCAAGATAGCGCTATTGACGGGTTTAAAGAGCACAAGAGTCAATACTATGACAAGATAGTCAAACGCGCCCATTTTTAACCTTGTTTATCTATACCGCACGCGGACACAGAAAAGATTTCCTCAATCAGCAATTTCATAAGTTAAAGCAACGCCGGCTGTGATTTCAACATCGCCGGCTTCTATCGGAGGCGCAGACTCTGACGAAGCTTTAGCGAAATAGACGTTATTGCCACGCGGTGTGATGACATTGGCATGCTCAAGAGAAATTGAGTGAAGGCGCACCAACTTTACACCACCTGCCGACGCCAGAGTTTTTGCGTCATTGATGGCGTTGGCAGTTGCAGTCCTAATGGCTTCGTCCCAATAAGAGCGTGGATCATGCAATGTGAAGTGAATGTTTTCGATGCTGTTGGCGCCTGCTTTGTTAGCCGTGTCAATCAATTTTCCGGCAAGTGTAAGCTGCCCTGTCTTAATTGCGATGGAGTTGCTGACCTCATAGCCATTGATACTAGGTCTCCAATCCGGCGGCGGATTTTTTGGTGGTGGGCTGTATGTAGGGTGGATATTAAAGCGTCCGGTTTGATAATCGCTTTTGGTAAATCCAAGCGCTTCGATGCTTTTGATGACAGCCTGCATCTTAGTGCTATTTTCAAGTAGTGCCTTTTCAGCATCTTGTGCCAGGGTTACAACACCGATCGTCATTTGCAGCTCATCGGCAGGCTTATGTAAAGTGGCTTGTGCGCTTAAAGTAAGCTTAGGAAATTCTTTGACAGTCTCAGCATAAAGGTTGCTAGCTATTGTCAGAATAGAAATACAATACCATAAATATTTACTGGTCATCTTTTCTCCTAATGATTAGGCCTTTGCAAGCATGGCTCTATACCGCTCTTCAGCACTAAAAGTAGCTTGTATCTCCGAAGCATTAAGTCCAAGTTCTTGAAATTTTTCCTCCATCAATTCGCCATAGTTTTTGCGTATCGCCAAATCAATGGAAAGTTTGAGCTTCTTTATAACCTGCTGAATCGCCGCTTCATCCGGTCCCTCTACCTCAATAAATGAACCAAGGAAGGGCAATTTGTCCAATACAATTTCAATGTCACCGTAAACAAAGGTCCAGCGCTCCTTCTCACCTGCATAGGAAATATTCAATCCCTGCCGATTCAATTGCTCATAGACTTGCTTTCCTTCGGCTGCCAAAAATTCGAGCTCGATTCTATGAGAGAGACCATTTGACGTTAGCAACCTCGGGCTTTTAAGCGCTATCGTGTGATTATCTCCGATCGATCGTATGCGCACTACAAGATCATGCTTCTTTAGCTGAGCATCGTCAGTGTCATAATACTCGTCCCGTTGAAATAAGTGCGACGTAGGCTCACCATAAAGCCTACGGCAATCTTCAAAAATTTGTTTAAAATGCTCGGAGGATTTCAATTGAATTTTTACTTCTAATTCATTCAACCTCACAAATCTCTCCTCGCGCAATTTAAAAATTTAGTGTTGCATCACTAAATTCTTTGGCTTTAGCATTCCAATATTGTTGTTGAGAATCATTATTGCCATTACCAAAATAATCAGCAAGTATTAGTGCTGCGCATCTCCTGACGTAATTTTTGACTTTCTCATTTGACACAAAAGATTTACACCAGTCAATCCCTTTGCCCTCATCTTTAGTAACACCTAAATGGAAATCTCCATTAAGATAAGCTTTACCAACAGCTTTCATACAATCCATATCACCTAATTCAGCAGCTTTAATAAGCCATGGTAAAGCTTCTTTATGCCCTTCACGGCGATATTCCCAAGCAAGTTTGCCTACAGCAAAAGGATCATTTTTTCCAGCCCATTTCTCGAGCCATTTGCGGGCATTGTCTAGACTGTGTAACTTCGACGCGTTTAATTCGAAAAGAAAATGCATGCGTGCTACAGCGTCTTGATCTCCAGCTTCAACGGCTTTTTCAAACCATTCAACACCCTTAGAATCCCCTTTTTCACAATATATCTCAGCCAAAGCCTTCATCACTGTAACATTTTTGTCTGCGAAGCTTTGATACCATTCAATCGCTTTTTGTTCATCTTTAGCGACATTCAATTCTTTATCACCATTTTTAAGAAGATTTCCGAAATCAATTATCATCTCTTCGTCAAATTGAGCTGCTTTTTTATTCCAGGCAAGCCCTTCGCTTAAATCTTTCTTTTCTTTCAAATAGATATATCCCAACATTGCCATTGCTGTAACGTTGTCTCTCAGAGTAAATTTTTCACACCAATCAATTGCTTTTTCAACATTTTTTTGACCATTCTCATCGCTCTTCAAATAAAGGAGTGCTACTTCACTTATTGCTTGATCTGCACCCAATTCAGCAGCCTTCTGCAACCATTCAAATGCTTTTTTGGCATCAAGTGTTGCTACGTCTTGGTAAAATTCACCTAAGAACATCATAGCTATTAAACAATTTTGTTTTGCTGCTTCTTCAAGGAGCTGTACAGCCTCAGGATCAGCGGGTTTATCTTTGAATTTCAATTTTGCTAAAATTACCATCGATTCGAGATCTTTTTTCTCGGCTGATTGAATAAGTAATGGTTTGGCTACCTTTAGTGCGGCTTTATTAATAGGTCCATTCTCAGCAGCTTGAATACATAAAGCTTTGAAGTGATCTTGTTGAGAAGCATTCCACAAAAGATCCGCTTTTTTGCGATCGTTGTGCTTTACCCCTATGCCAAAACGATACATCAAAGCTAGCGAAAACATGGCATCGGTATCTTTATTCTCATTAACTTTTTTCTCAAGCTTGGCAGCCTCCTCCTTTAACTGAATTCGTCGTACGTCTTTAATAGCATTAGGATTGAGAACAGCTTGT
>Ga0207105_1029_pt1 | contig 33943 bp, 19 predicted proteins | sample Alteio_BWMinHeat_77_FD_153569 | JGI IMG/M metagenome (GOLD analysis project Ga0207105, IMG submission 153569) | Enriched cells from forest soil in Barre Woods Harvard Forest LTER site, Petersham, Massachusetts, United States -... | ecosystem: Environmental > Terrestrial > Soil > Temperate forest >... | reverse complement strand
AGTGCAACAAGTTCATGCACATCCAACTCACAAGGCAGATTATCTCGGATAATCACGATCTGCGAAGTCAACGCAACTTCACAGTCGGTATATCCGTATAATGCATTAATGAGCTCTTCAGCATATTGTCCGCGAGGCAGCTTGATCTCAATTTCGACTTTTTCTGCAGTGTAGTCGCTAATGGCGTCAATTTTAATTCTGCCGCGCTTAGCAGCATCATCGATTGATTTAATCAGCGATTCCGTCGTCGTCCCAGGACAGATTTCAGTGATGACTATCGTTTTTGGATCGCGAACTTCAAGTTTAGCACGCAACTTGACTTTGCCTTTACCTTTGTCGTAAAGAGAGGCATCCATAAGGCCGCCGGTAGGGAAATCAGGCAAAATGGTAAAATCGCGCCCTTCCAAGCAAGCAATCTCGGCTTCTAAAACTTCGACAAAATTGTGTGGAAAAATATGCGTAGACATCCCCACAGCGATGCCATCGGCACCTTGCAGTAGAAGCAAAGGAATTTTTGCCGGCAAGCAGGTCGGTTCTTGGTGTCGTCCGTCGTAAGAAGGCAGATATTGAGTCAGGTCCGGATTAAATAGCGTTTCTTTTGCCAAAGAAGATAAGCGTGTTTCGATATAACGAGCTGCTGCTGCCGGATCGCCGGTATAGATGTTGCCGAAGTTACCTTGCTGATCTAAAAGGTAGCCTTTGTTGGCCAGGTTGACCAAGGCTTCGATGATAGCGGCATCGCCGTGCGGGTGGTATGCCATGGTTTGGCCGGCGACATTAGCAACTTTATGGAGCTTGCCATCATGCATCAACCACAAGACATATAGAATGCGTCTTTGCACGGGCTTGAGACCATCGACAATGCTAGGGATGGCGCGATCGAGAATGACATAAGAGGCATACTTCAAATAATGATGCTGCATCAGTTGTTTTACGTCTTCCATGCCTATGTCCTCATTCTTGTGCTATAGCTTGCGCATCGGGAAGGGGGATGCCTTCTTCCTCTTCGCTGCGGAGATTCTGCATGATAAACTGCTTGCGCTGAGGGGTGTTTTTACCCATATAAAATTCTAAGGTGCGTTTGATATCGGAAAAAGTTGTGATGGCAACAGGAATTAAACGAATATCTTTTCCAATGAATTGTTTAAACTCATTCGGGGAGATTTCTCCTAACCCCTTAAATCGAGTCACTTCAACCCCTTTTTTCAAGGTCTGAATGGCTTGATCCCTCTCTTCTTCGTTATAGCAATAAAAGGTTTTTTCTTTGTTGCGCACTTTAAAAAGAGGGGTTTCCAAGATATGCAGATGTCCATTTAATACAAGCCCTTCAAAGTATGTGAGAAAGAAGGTGATCAGTAAATTGCGAATATGCATGCCATCAACGTCGGCATCGGTTGCTAAAACGACTTTTTGATAACGCACCTTCGAAACATCGTCTTCGATATTAAGAGCGCTCATTAAATTGAACATCTCTTCGTTTTTATAAAGCTGGTCCAACTTCATGCCAAAGACATTCAACGGCTTGCCCCTAAGCGAAAATACCGCTTGTGTAAAGGGATCGCGCGCTGCAACAATCGAGGCGCTAGCAGAATCCCCTTCGGTCAAAAAAATCATCGTTTTTTCGCCAAAGTCCGACTGATCCTGATAATGATACTTGCAGTCGCGAAGCTTTGGTATTTTAAAAGAAATTTTCTTCTGCTTGTCCTTGGCTTCTTTCTTAACGGCGGCTAATTCACGTCTTAGTTTCTCATTGAAAACGATCCGTTCAACAATCTGATTTGCCGTCGTTGGATTTTTATATAAAAGATCGATAACGGCGTCTTTGACTTCTTGAACAACAGGTCCGCGCAAGTCAGCGTTGCCCAGCTTATTTTTTGTCTGGGATTCGAAAATAGGATCTTTGACTTTGACTAAAATAGTTCCAACGATGCCCTCGCGGACATCGACGCCCTGAAAATTCTTCTTTGTAAATTCATTCACACCTTTTAAGATGCCTTCGCGGAAGGCTGAAAGGTGTGTTCCGCCATCAGCAGTATATTGGCCGTTGACAAAGGAAAAATAGCTTTCTCCATAACTTTGAGTATGCAAAAAAGCAAATTCTAAGTGTTTGCCGCTGTAATGCAGCGGTTCATAAAGCCTATCTTCTGAGACTTCTTCATTCAAGAGATCAAGCAAGCCATTCTTCGATTCAATGACTTCACCATTATAAAATAGCGTCAACCCCGTATTGAGATAGGCATAATGACGCATTCTTTTTAAGATGTACTCTTTTTGGAATCGAAATTTTTTAAAGATCTCTCCATCAGGGACAAACTCAATATAAGTGCCATTAGGCTCCTGCGTCTTGCCTTTCTTTTCATTTTGCAACACACCTCGAAGAAAATGCGCTTCAAGATATTGCCCTTCACGGAAGCTGCGTAAACAAAAATTGCTGGAGAGCGCGTTAACGGCTTTCGTTCCCACGCCGTTCAATCCCACCGAAAATTGGAATACATCGTCGTTGTATTTAGCGCCTGTGTTGATTTGGCTAACGCACTCCACCGCTTTTCCCAAAGGAATTCCGCGTCCATAGTCGCGCACGCTGACTTTCCCCGATTCCTCATCGAGCTCAATCACGACTTTTTTGCCGTTTTTCATGATAAATTCATCAACGCTGTTGTCGATGATCTCTTTTAACATAATATAAATGCCGTCGTCAGGATGCGATCCATCCCCCAGCCGACCAATATACATGCCCGGCCGAAGACGGATATGTGATAAAGCATCGAGTGTTTTTACAGCACTTTCGTCGTATTGTTTAGTCATAGATAAGAAATACTGTTGATAAAAATCCGAATACAGTCAAACCTAGAAGATATCAAAAAGCCTAATCAAAATCCAGGGTAATTTATCGGAGAAGCTCAATGGACCCTATAGAAATATTCAAAGATAAAACAGTATTGATCACCGGTGGTACCGGAAGCTTCGGACGCGTCCTCGCCAAGAAATTATTGGAAAGCGACCTCTGCAAAAAAGTCATTATTTTCAGCAGAGATGAGTGGAAACAATGGGAAATGCGTCAATCAGATCCAATATTCAATCATTCTAAAATTCGTTATTTTCTCGGCGACATTCGCGACAAAAGCCGTCTGGAGCGCGCCTTTAATGAGGTTCATTACATAGTGCATGCCGCCGCCTTAAAACAAGTGCCTGCTGCTGAATATAACCCGACAGAATTTGTCAAAACCAACGTCATCGGAGCTATGAATATCATCGATGCGGCTATTGAATGCGGCGTCCAAAAAATTATCGCCCTTTCTACCGATAAAGCCGTCAACCCTGTCAATCTCTATGGAGCTACAAAATTGTGCTCAGATAAGATCTTTGTCGCAGGCAACGTCTACGTCGGAGCTCGAGGCTTCCCTAAATTCGGTATCGTCCGCTATGGCAATGTACTCGATAGCCGCGGCAGCATTATCCCCTTTTGGCGAAAGATGATCCAAGACGGCGCTAAGGCTTTGCCTATAACAGATCCGCTTATGACGCGCTTTTGGATTACTCTAGATCACGCAGTCAACTTCGTCATTGAATCGTTTTCTCATCTTAACGGCGGCGAAATCTTTATTCCAAAGATCCCAAGTATGAAAATCGTCGATCTAGCCGAAGCATTAGCTCCAGGCTTACCCCACAGCATCATCGGCATCCGTGAAGGAGAAAAACTGCATGAGCTTCTCTTTAGCCAAGAAGACTCCCGTCATACCCTCGAATTCGACAACTACTACGTCGTCATCCCCGAGATCTATAGCGCCAATCCAGAGCTCTTGAAAAAATTCATGGTGGGAAGAGAAGGCAAAATGGCTACCAAAAACTTCGCTTATACTTCCGACTCGAATAAGCATTGGCTCAGCATCCCAAAGCTACGAGAGCTTGTGACTTAGAAACCCATGCAAGATTCAACCCATACGATCGTAAGCTCTGCCAAGCGCTTTTTTTCCGGGACGATGCTAAGCCGTCTCACCGGAATGTTGCGCGACATGGCCTTAGCCTTCGCCTTCGGTACGCAAGATAGCTTGGCGGCTTTTTTAACGGCCTTTAGGCTTTCCCATCTTCTGCGCCGCATCTTTGGCGAAGGGGCCTTGCAAACAGCCTTCATTCCTCATTTTGAAGAACTTAGAAAGGATGACGCAGGCCGCGCTTGCCGTTTTTTTTGCGACCTCACAGCTTCATTGGCAGCTCTTCTTTCTACACTCATCGTCTTAGCAATGTTGATTTTGGGAGGCTTGTTGTGGCAAGGCAATTTAAGTCCCGGCAATCGCGAAATTACTTTTCTTACGCTCGTGATGATGCCGAGCCTTTTGTTCATCTGCTTATATGGCATGAATGCTTCTTTGCTCCAATGTGAAAAAAGCTATTTTACGCCGAGTGTAGCCCCTGTGGCATTTAATGGCGTGTGGCTTGTAGCCATTGGCTGCTTGGCTCATCTACAAGCCACTAATGCCATGCCCTGGCTTGCTTGCGCTATCATCGCAGCATGCTTTGGCCAGTGGCTTATCACCGTCCCTAAGACCTTGGCTATTTTGCGAAGATATGGATTAGCCGAAATGAGGTCGAAGGTAAATCTATATTCAGCTGATGTGCGCCGCCTAGGCAAACCCTTATTACTTGCTGTCATTGGCGTCGGAGCTGCACAAATCAACAACGCCCTCGACACGATCTTTGCCCGCTACGCCGACGCTGAAGGACCCGCTTTTTTATGGTATTCTATCCGCGTACAGCAATTGCCCCTGGCACTTTTTGGCATCGCCATCTCGGGAGCTCTTCTGCCGCCTTTGTCGCGTGCAATCAAAAGTCAGGATCTGCCTAAATACAGACACTTTCTTGAATTTGCGCTCTCCCGAAGCATTGCTCTTATGCTTCCGATAACCTTAGCATTTCTTGTCCTTGGCGACAGCTGCATCAACTTCATCTATGGACGCGGGGGCTTTTCCGACCAATCGACTCTTGGTACCACGCAGTGTTTATGGGCTTATGGATTGGGTTTGATTCCTATGACCCTTGTGCTTATCTTAGCGCCGGCTTTTTATGCGCAGAATAATTATCATACACCGAGCACAGCCTCGGTAATCTGCATGGGAGTAAATGTTTTTTTGAATGCCCTTTTAGTAACCGTTTTCGGCCTAGGAGCCGCTAGCGTGGCCTTAGCCACAAGCGCTAGTGCGTGGATTAATTTTTTTCTGCTTGCCATAGCCTTAAGAAGGGACATCGGAACATTTACTTCGAGAATATTATGGATTAATGTAGGCAAAGTCTTAGCTGTAAGCTTGATTGCCGCTTTGTCTGTCGTGGCGTTAGATAGCCTTGTTTTTCAAGGAAATAATGCTTGGCTTATGCTTCAAGGCAAAACACCTGCTTTTGCGCATCATTTTTTAGAACAAACCCTTCATCTTAGTGTGCAAGCCCTTTGCTTCGGCACCACCTTGTTAGCAGCAGCATGGCTTTTTAAAGTTCATGACCTGCTGCATACACTTATACCGAAATCCATTCAAAATTTGGATTTTTGACTGGGTTTCGATATATTCGTCAAGGAGGATCGGCCTAACGATTCTTAGGAGATCTTAATTTTTTCCTTAACGTTGGAGAATCTTCTAAATTGACCTCTCCTTTTCTTTTCGGGTTGGCATAACCCATATTCCAAATCTTGGCTACAAAGCCTGGCTTAACCTCGTTCCAAACTCCTAATTCTTTACCAAAATGGAAAATCGCTTTATCATTTCTTTTTTTGTTCTTATTGTCCCAGTATTCATTTTCTAGATATTCTTCGGTAAGATTGGATAACATTGCCTTATTGATAATCTCTTTAACTTTGCCTTTTTCTATCCCTTCTTCAATAGATTTTATTGGCATCCAAATGTCAAATTTTTTCATTAATTGAGAAATTTGATTAACGATTTCCTGATTTTGTTGTTGAGAGTTGAGGATAGAAAGAAGTTCACCCTCTATTTCTCTATAACGCTGATAGCCTTCCCAACTTTCTGGTATATTGGATTTGAACCACTCTAAAACGGGTTCTGGCTGTTGCTTGAAAGATTCATTTAAAAACTCTTCCGTCCATTTAAAACATTCACTCGGATCATAAAGGCTTAAAAATGCTATCCGAAGAGCATCACTACTGAATGTATCTGTGAGAGGGTCTGAGACATCGCTTAAATCAGATGCCCCCATAATTCCCAGCTCTTCACCGACAAGCTTAATAAACTGACTATTGCGATGAACTTCACCTCCACTTAACAGCATGAGAATTTCTGAACGAAATTGTTGCATACCCATGAAGTAGCGCTCTTGAAGCATTGGAAGAAGGCCGTTTCGTTTGATTTGATCGCGAATTAATCTAGCTTCATTGAACCATCGAATTCCGCAATGTCTAGCTCCTAAAGCGAGGTCAATAAGGTATGCCGCTCGATTATCCACATCTTCCACTTGAGAAATCATAACTGCTAAATGCCTTAGAAAATTATGAAGTTTTTTATAGAAAATCTCTAGCTCAGGTGTGTCTTTTTTAGGAGTACCTACATAAGGCGTTTTTGCATAAACTTTTTTATTCAAATCCTTTAAAGCTCTTTGCAGTTGTGAAGGCGTAACTTTTGTTCCTTCATCGCTAAGACTTTGCGGATTTTTATAGCCTTGTTCATTTTTATTTCGAAAATTTATTTCTTTAAAAAGTGTGATCAAAGACTCAATTTTAATTTCGGAGGGAGCCTCTGTCATGCTCTCATTCTCCACACAAAATTTAAGATGGTTTAGATTTATAGACGCCATTAAATTCAAAATCTCATTAAAAGGAATCTGATGCTTTCTAATGAAGTTTTTGATCATTCCATAAAACTCATCTTCTGTGAGTTGGGGTGCAATAGATGTTCTAAAACATCCTTGAGTTGTTCGACCAAGAACAAAATACAACTCTGCAGGATTCAATGTTTTTTGTTTAGCAAACTCTAAAACTTCGGTTTGACCTTCAGTTGACGTTAGATATACCATTAAGGCTTTTGTTCCATTTTCTTGTAAGATTGTTTCAGATCTTGGAAAGTTTAAACATAATTTTTTGGAAAGAATTTTAATAAAATTGATCATATTTCGTGAAATAGCATATTCCACAGCTGTGTAGCCTAGCTTGTTCTTTTCAAAGATATTGGCATTCCGTTCAAGCAAGTAAATGGCGATTTCTTCATTTTTTATTTTGCAGGCAAACCCAATTAAGTTTTCTTTGTGAAGATTTTGCACGTTTATATTGCCACCTTTATCAAGAAATAAATCTATAAGTCTTTGATATCCTTGTAGTACAGCATAATGCAAGACAGTGCCTCCTGCCGCAGGTGATGTAGAGGGAAGTGGAAAATCAATATTAACTCCTTTAGAAATCAGAATCTTAATCAGCTCCTCTGAAGCTTGTGGGTCTCTTTGAAATAAATCACATGCGCCCATCAAAGGAGATATTCCATTATTACCCACAGCATTCACCTCAGCGCCATTTTGAATTAAAAATTCAATCAAGCCCAATTGTGATTGAGGATTCGTAAGCTGGGAGATGACAAATGCTAGCAACGAAAAATCTTCTTGGCCCTGCGCTTTGAAATCAGCGCCCAAGGATAGTAAGAAGTTAGTTTGATCGCCTAAATTTAATAAATTGTATTCATTGAATAAACGTTTATTATCGTATTGCAACAAAGGAACAATACTTGCTTTGTTATTTAAAAGTAGGCGAATTAATTTTTCATCTTTTCGAGCAAAGGCAATGATAAGAGGAGTGCGACCGTACATATCACAATGATTGACGTCACTTCCCTTTTCGATTAGAAAGTTTATTAGATCTAAATCAAAAGGAGGTTGTTCTATAGCGCAAAGCAATAAAGTTCGCCCTTTTTTATCTGTTGCGTTTAGGTCAGCCCCATACTCTACGTATTTTCTAATATCCTCTAAGATAGGCAATGATTGTAGGTTGTAAAAATGCCAGACTACATTAGCTCCCTTAACTAATAGAGGAAGTAAATCCATACGGCCTTTCTCTTGGGCCAATCTAAAAGGTTTAGTATAACCTTTGTTTACATCTGCACCAAATTCAAGCAGTTTAGCGATACAACTCTCATCAGCAAGATTATCAATAGCTACGTGTAAGGAAGTTTGTTGTTCATCATTTAACTGATTAACATCAGCCCCCTCATTGAGGAAAATTTCAAACATTTCTTGGCGGTTTTCAGGGTTACCAATCTGTTTGCTCAGCACTTGATGTAGCGGAAAAGGGTTTCCTAAATTAACATCTGCCGCTTCTTCGGTTAGCAAACGGAATAAATTAATCTCAGGTGATAAAATTGCAGCGTTAAAGAGTGATTGACTTTTTTCTCCTAGCCCATCGACATCGCATCCAAGTTTAACAAAAGTTATAATCGTATCGATATTGATCCTATTAGGATATTTGGGAGCCAATTTTTGTATAGCTCGTATAATATTGGCATCTTTAATTAACAATAAATAAGTATCATTTGCAGGATTTTGAAGATGTTTCTCTAATGCAATTTCGAAAGGAAGAGGATTGCCTAGATTCTTATCAGCTCCGTGATTGAGCAATAACTCAACCATATCTTTGCCTAATTCATTTCTGATAACAGATTGTAAAGGAAATTCTCCGGTAATGTCAGAGAGATTCAGAGATACATTGGCCCGCAACAGCAGAAAGAGAACGTCTCTATAGTATTCTTCATTGTGGATTAATTCCTTTTTGGCAAGAAGCCCAAGGACTACAGAAATAGGAGCGCCTTTATTAACATCTACTCCCCTTTCTATCAAAAAATTGACCAACAAAATATTTCCCGCATATCTTGTCAATACATAGGAAAGGAGTGAATCTCCATCAATTCCAATTGCATTAATATCTGCCCCCATTTTTACAAGATCATAGATGTGCTCCGCATTCAATTTGTGAGCATTTGGAGAATGCAAATAATACATAAGGTTTGCGCCTTTCATTACAAAAGGCAGCATAACGGAAGCTTGATTCCCAAGGCCGCTAAAATAGCGTTCCAAAAAATATTCGAAGATTCTGTGACCTTTATTAACATCGGCTCCGAGGCCAAGCAGCCATTGCACAAGATCTTGATCTTCGCATATTCCAGCATAATATAATGGCGTTACACCCTGTTCATCTAAGACATTAACATTAGCTCCAGCTTGTCCCAATAAGAAGATGCACTGCTTGTAATGTGCCTTTTTTTCCGGATTTGATCTGAATTGATAAAAATTTTTACATGCTAAAAGAAGGTAGTTATCCAAATCGGTCTTGAACCCATTGTGGATTAAAGCCTCCATGAGTACGCCATCACCTAACTCAAAGGCCTTAGAGAATAAACCAGGAAACCCATTTCCACCTCCCAAACGCTTTAAAAGAGCGATTAATTCTCCTGGTGTGGGCTCTCTCAGGATATTACTCCTTGATAAAAGAGCTTTTGCATAGACATGCAATGCAGACTGCGTTTGCAACTCACCTGAGGATTTATAAAAAAAAGACTCAAAAGAGGGATTTTTACTCAAAACACTCTTCATCATTTCCTCATTTTTAGATTGCAAACTCCAAGTGAATGCCTGATGTACTTCTTCCGAATTGCATCGATCTAAAATCAATTCAAACAATTCTTTATAGGCCTGAGGAGCAGAGTCCTGAAGAATCCCATGAATCAAATTCTCTTTTAAATATTTTTTCCCGCTCTTCAAGATTGAAAGCGCTTCATCAACCCTTCCTTGGCCAAGCAGCTCATCTAGACGTACAAATTTTTGAATGATGTCAGAAAACTCATTAGCATGTTTGCTGCGCATGAACAAACTGCTTATGAGATTGTATTGATCTGGAGGAAGTGGGCGAAGGTTACGGGCGATTTCAATATTAGAAATTTGCCCCTGCTCTTTTGCCTGAACTAGTGTTATAAATAAATTGCCAATCTGTAGTACTGACGGCTGAACGGGTACCGGCGCAGCATCCGTTGGAGCTCCTAGATTGATTTGAGGAATATAAGCTGGATGCGGGATATAAGTTCGTTCAAAAGCCATGGTCTACCTCATTTTAAACAGTTTGGGTCTTTATTGAGTAGTAGATTATCTAGCGAAAAGCTAAGTAAGTCAAGGTAAATTTAATATTAAAATTTATTAAACATCTAATTAATATTAACAATATATTTTATATAATAGTAATTCAGCAAAAAAAACACAATCAGCAAATTTATAATCATGATTTATTAAATTATCTAATTAATATTATATATACCGAAACACATTCAAAATTTGGATTTTTGACTGCGCCAAAGCCTCGGGCTTCGATCACGACTTGCGATGATCGAATCCGAGAGCTTTCGCGTTGTCCAAAACCAAATTTTGAATGTGTTTCGGTATATTTAGAATAAGAGTAATTCAGCAAAAAAAAAAAGCCCTTCGCTAGGAAGGGCTTGAGAATAAAGAAGGATACGCGTGAAGAAATTTTAAGTCGTATGTGCTAAAAAGTCGCAGATTTCAGGAAGACGGATTTCAATGGGCCATGGCATTTGCTCTGGAAGAGGTACTGCCATAAGCTGGCCTGAGCACGTATCTTTATCTAAAGTTAGATAGTCAGGCACAGCACGCATTGAATTGTCTAATGAAGCTTGGATCGCTTTAACATTGCGCGATTTTTCTTTAACAGAGATCACCATACCGGGGCTCACCTGAAAAGAGCGACGGTCAACTTTTTTGCCATCGACTAAGATATGGCCATGCGACACAAGCTGCTGAGCAGCAAAGATGGTGCTGGCTAACTTCAAACGATAAACGACATTGTCCAAACGGCATTCCAGCATAGCCGCAAAATGTTGCGCTGTATTGCCTGCTAGCTTGAGAGCCTTTTTATAGGTTCTCACTAGCTGCTTCTCACTCAACATCCCATAAACAGCTTTAAGCTTTTGCTTTTCTTCAAGCTGGATTCCATAATCTGATTTCTTACGTCGGCGCGCTCCGTGCATTCCTGGTGGATTTTGCTTATGCAAGAGAGGATTGCGAGCACGTCCAAAAATATTTACGCCAAAGCGACGTGCGATCCGATTTTTATTACCTATAAAACGAGCCATTGGTTCTCCTAAACGATTTGCAGATGAATGCTTTTAACTTTAATCGCAAGGGCGAATTATCGCATATGCTTCCATTTTTTGGCAACAGCCATTTTTTGTAGTCCCAAGATGCTCCAAGTTTTAGACATAATTCATGTCTGTGTGCATACCATTGCTCGATCGTGCCCGTGCCCGTGTGCGCATCCTATGCGCACACGGGCACGGGCACGAATAACAGAGCAAAGCAATCGGGCACGAAAATGACGATTCACACCTACAAGATTTTATCTGCCAAAAAGGAGTGTAAGTTGGAAAAAGCAATGCCTCTTAAAGTCTGGCTGGAAAGATGCAGATGTTGTTTAAGCAGCTCTAGCACATAACCATAGGAGCTAGCATCTTGCAATTGCGGAAAAAAGGCCTCTTCAGGGGTTTTTCGGTATTGTGGCGAGACATCATCCATGTAAAAGAAATCAGCTCCAAAGCAAAGTTGGTTTTCACACCCTATCTTAAGGGCATGTTCAATATGCTTAGCTAAATTGCTTGGATCGGAAGCTCCAATAAAAAAACGGATAAAATTAAGTCCTATTATTCCCTTGCGCTTGATAATCTCTTGAGCTAGCTCATCGGGCAAGTTTCTCGGAGCATTGCAAATCGTACGAAAATTCGAGTGGCTGGCGATCACGGGGATTTCAAGGCTGTATCGATCGATGAGATTTAAGATGTCATGAGCTAAATAGTCTGAAGCATGGCTAAAATCTAAAGCAATTTTCTTTTGATGTAAAAACTTCACAAGGGCTTCGCCATCTTCTTTTAACCCGATGTTTGTCAAAGCTCCACCCCCAAAACGGTTTTCGGTATTCCACGTCAAACTGATATAAAGCATTTTGCCGCATTCTTGTTCGATGAGGTCGATGCGCCTTAAGCCTCTTTGCAGATCATCGGCTTCAGAGCACAATGAAGAGGCATTTTCACACGCCAAAAGGATGCCTATGCGTGTTGAAGTAATCGGCTTGGAAGGATCGACTATTTCAAAGAGGTCCGGATGCTTCTTAGGCAGATTTCGAAAAATTTTAGCTTGGGCAAGGCCTTTCTTGGAGGAATCCGGTGTCGTCTCGGTAAACATGGGCATAACCTGAAGAACGACGTTGCCGGCTCTTAGTTGTGGGATGGAACAGCGCGTCAAGGGATCATAGACTGTGCGTTTGGGATCGTTTTGCAAGTAGCATAAGAGATCGCAATGGAGATCGGCAACTGGTAGCATCATAGGATTTTTAACCCATAGAAATGTTTTTTTTGCTATTATTTGACTTTTCGGAGTTTTTGGCCAGAGGCTTTCGGATCACCGCTAAGACATTGGACATTAAAACAAATTTTACCACAGAGAGCACAGAGAGCTACAGGGAGAGGAAAAAAGGAAAAATGAATAAATCGAATTTGTTTTTTTATTCATCCGTCACTCTTCCGCCTTCATCCTTTCTTCCTCTCCCTGTAGCTCTCTGTGCTCTCTGTGGTATAAAATTTGTTTTAATCCAATGAGCCCTGAGGTCATCGCACAAAAGAGTATTATAAAGGCCATGACAAATATTTAGGATATACCTCGTGTTTTCTAATCTACTTTTTCTTTTCTTAGCCCTGCTTATCATTGACATCGCTCCTGTAAACACAAGCTCTTTTGAGATAGCTTCCCCTCTTCTAGCATTTTTACTTTCGATGGGGCTTTATGGAATTGTTCTTGGGCTAATCTTCCTGCAAAATCGATCTCTGAAAAAAATCCTATATCGCTACAAAAGCCAACTTCTTTTCTTTGTCAATATCGAATTGCTGATTTTTTTAAGCATCTATCACTTTGTCTTAGGAGCTGCACGTGTCTTTACGACGTTGCCGTGGATAGGAAACTTCCAAACGATCAGCTGCCTATTTTCACTATGTTTATATCTTTTTGGACTCATCGTTTTCCATTACACCGCTTTTAATAAACAGCGCCTCCTGGCAACAGCTTCTGCTCAAGCACCCTTGGCTTCGGCAAAAGAACAGATGCGCCTCTTAATCCCCTTTGCCATCCCCTTCATCCTATTTACCTTCGTCATGGATCTTCTTAAATTTTATCCTAATCAAGACTTGCAAGATGTCTTATTGCATAACGGTGATAATGCCGCCGGGACTTTGATTTTATTCGGCATTACAGTGGCTTTTATGGTTGTCATGATGATTTTTCTGCCGGCTATCATCCAATGGATCTGGCTTTGTCAACCTATCGAAGATAAAGCTCTTATGCAGCGCCTAGAAAGCTTATGCCAAAAAGCGCATTTCCGCCATGCCGGCATGCGGACCTGGACTGTTATGAATCATGCCTTGACAGCTGCTATCATCGGCATCATCCCGCGCTTTCGCTATGTCATGTTTACAAAACGCTTAACCGAAGAGCTTTCTCCTGACGCTGTTGAAGCTATCTTAGCGCATGAAATCGGCCATAACTATCGCAGGCACTTGCTTATTTACCCTTTCATCATCTTCGGCATGTTAGTTCTGGCGGGGCTCTTTTCATTGTTTTTTGGGGAAAGCATCTCTGCCTATCTTGGACTGCAAGATCAGCTGCACCCTTCCCCTCTTTGGAGTATTCTCAACACCTTTGCCATCTTTATCCCTTATGCCCTTATCATCGCTATCTACTTCCGCTTAGTCTTCGGCTTTTTCTCGCGCAACTTTGAAAGGCAAGCCGATCTGCATGTTTTTGAACTTGGAGTTCCTCATAAGCATCTGATCGAAGCTTTGAATGAAGTCGCCATCCGCACAGGACACACGCATCATCAGCCCAGCTGGCACCACTACAGCATCCAAGAGCGCCTCGATTTCATCCAAGCGGCTGCGGACGACCCGCAACGCATACAAGAGCATCATAGAAGAGTAAAATACTACATTGGGATATACGGAATTTTGCTTGCAATGGCCCTAACAGCATTACTAGCGCCACTTTTTCCTAAAACCACATTCATTGGCAAGATTGGCACATGGGAAGAAAAAACCTCAGAGGCCATGACAAGAACCTCAACGAAGGCCTTGCGTGAAAACTTAGGACAAAAGTTTCGCGAAGAGCTCGCCCTAACAGGAGATCAAGAAGTTATCCAAAAAGCTTTAGAAAAGGGCTTTGAACCCTATATCGCAACGCAGTACCCTGGTCTTGGCGAATACTTCGCCGCAAAAATTCTTTTATCCGAAGGAGAGCTTGCCGCAGCAAACACCTTAATGAACAAAGCCTGGCAAGATTTTGACTTCAAAAACAACGATATGCCGGAAATTAAAGATGAATTTATTAAAATTGAACAGTCAATTGGAAAAGGGATGAAAAAATAACTTTGATCATGAGCTAATAGAGAAAATGGGAGTGATGAAAGCAAGAAAATTCATCACTCTTCGTCTTGAATTAGACGTACCAATTGTTGAGCGTCTTTAATTCTGCGATTCTCCTCGGTTGAAGAAAGGATAGCCCAAAGAGGAGGAGCCTCAGGGTGTTTGTTTCTTATTTCTTCTAATAATTTTTTGGTTGACTCATTGTATTCTTCCTTGCTCACACCTAACTTTTTAAGTTCCTCTTCGGTTGCCTCTTTCAATTCTACACTGAAGTCTTTGATTTGATTAAGTTCCTCAGAGCTTAATAACTCTTCAATAACCTTATTATCAGGTGCCCATTTTTCATACATATCGCTCAAATTTCCATGCACTCTCTCTCGATGACGCAACGCAAAAATATCATTGGGTTTTTCTTGTAAAGAGCGATTCAAAAAAGCTACTGCTTTATTTAACAGGTAAATTTTTGTTTCTATCTCTTCCGCAGCTAAGCTTTCGGCTTCTTTTATAGCTAGCAAGCCTTGATGAGAAGTTAAATAGGGATCTTCTCGAAGCTTAGGCAAATTCTCTTTGATAAGACGAGCAACTTGAAGATTTTCTATCGTTGCAAAATCCTTACTCGCTTGCTTAAAGTTATTTAAGAGGGTATGTGTCACTGCACGACGACCTAAAGCAAATACATCTTTAGGATTTTTGTTTATTATTTCATTCCAATCATTTAAGGCACTATCTAAATCTTGTTTAATATTTTTCTCTAGAGCATTTTCCGAAGCAATAAGTTTTTTACTTTTAATTTCTAAAGGTTTTGCTGCGCTTTTTCTCTCTGTTGAAAATTTTTCAACTGATTCATCATAATCAAACGCATTTTCTCTTTGGAGAGCTCTTATCCCTTTTTTTGCCAATCTTATAGAGTTTAGTCCACCCTTCTCCAAAAGTTCTTTTTTCTTTTTAATTTTTTCAACATCCTTCAGATCTTTAACGCTCTTATCGACATTTGCAATTAATTGTTTTCCTTTTTTTTCAAGCATCTCCAGAATGGTCTCTTCATCCAAATCCGCTATGAGCTCTGTTTTTTTCTCAGCAATTTCTTCATCCGTAGGAAAAATTATTCCCGCTCTACCATACTCTACATCATCTGCAACTAGCATATCTTTAAATTCTTTAATTAAGTCATCGGACACTCCATCAAGATCCGAAGTTACATGCTCCTCTTCGTCAACCTTTAATTTTTCCATGATTTTTTTGGGAATCTCTCCCATGGATTTATTCCAATATTCCTTTACTAGCATGCGATCTAATTTAGCTATAATCTCATCATCAAGGGCTTCCAGAGCCTCATTTCTGAATTTGGGCAAGGTTTCATTTATCCATTTATCTTCTTCATCATTCCACCCATCTTGTTTTATAATTTCTGTTCCGCTTATTTCTACCTGAATAGCCGAACGTTCTGTTCTTTTGTTTAACAGCTTTTCATCATTGTCTTCTGCTCTTGTAGTATATACTGCCGCTCGCGCTTTAAGAGCTGCCATATGTTCTTCGGGTTTGACTCCTTCGGCTGCTATTACAGCATTTAAATCATTAAGAGCTTCCTCGTAACGCTTTAGCTGGGTGTACGCTTCAGCACGTGCTCGTCGGGGCTCAGTGGCTTGAGGATTGGTATGAATCAATTTATCTAAGGTTTCAATTGTTTGTTCATAAGCCTGCTTGCTTTCTACTCTCTTGCCCTCCTGCCCTAACTTTTCTGCTTTTTTCATTGATGCTGCAACTAAGAATACTTCTTTTTTTAGAGTGTCTAAAGGCTTATGCTCAGTCTTAGACTTATTTGTAGGCTCTTCTGTTTTAGTCTTGTCTTTATCTCTTGATTTGTCTTCTACTTTAGACTCTTCCGTCTTGGTCTCGTCTTTAGACATCTCGTCTTTCGCCTTAGGCTTATCTTCTTTCGCCTTGGATTTGTCTTCTACTTTAGGATTGTCTTCTGGCTTAGTCTCACCTTTAGCCCTAGGCTCTTCTTCTTTTTTGACGATTTGTTTAAAAAGTGCATCAACATCCTGATGACATTTTTTCACGACTTTTTTTCCTTCAGCTCCCGCGTTTTTCTCTAATGTGTTAAACAGGCGATCGACGATTTTTTTATCAATTTCAGGAAAACGCTCGGGATTCTTTAAAACATTTGACGACAACTTGTAAATGTGTTTGGCCAGTTCCGTTGTGGTTGTTTTATCTACAACCGCAAACTGTCGTGTAAAACCCAAATGTCTTAAGATAGTATTCAGTTTGGTGATAGCTTTACCACGGAAAGTGGCGCTCTTGGCTTTAATGACATCTTTGTATGCGGTGTCCAGATTATTAATTGTCGAGTTAAAATCTGTAGAATCTGTAATTTCACGGGATATAAAGCTAGCCATAAACCTACCTCACTTTAATTACTCTATAATAATTATGATAAAACAAATACAAACTATTGTCAAACATCATTATTGATGTTATTTTTAATTAACTAATAACACAATCATTAAACACACCAATCAAGAGCTCAATAAACTCATTCAAATTGAATAAATTCGCTCGAGACTTGACGCAAAACATTGAATTTAAGCTTATTACAAACTTTTCAGCTCGAATTATTTTTTAATTTGACGGGGAAAATGGAATTTATAGAAAACTAAGATACTTGGTTCCTCCGGTTTTATAAGACTCAATTTTTATTCAATCGCCTACCGAGATAATTGCAAAAGTATTTGAGCTCTTGCCAATTGATTTTTCGTCTGTTCAAGTTTGTCTGGTCGGCCATTTCTGCTTGAATTCACTATCTATGACAAAGCGGTACGGCAAGAATATCTTGTATAAGTGTGTGTGATTTGCCGTACGCGCACTCCAAAAAGGGGCAGAGCCCCTTAAACCCCAACAACGATAATTTTTGATTAGAATATCTTCAAAAGGTGTTAATCGTTAGCTGAGCAAAAACGAAATTAAGCCTTCTTGTGGGGTTTAAGGGGCTCTGCCCCTTTTTGGAGTGCGCGTACGGCAAACCACATACTTGTGCAAAAATATTTTGCCGTACCGCTTTTTTATGGAGCGTCGTAGATACGAAATGTATCGATTTTTAGATTATACCACTAAGAAAGGGCATTGAATTTTACACCAATGCTATACCGCACGCGGACAGGATGTGTCGCGTGCGGTATATATAGCTTAGCTACACAAGAAGATTAATCATTATTCTTCATTTATGACTAGAGTGGAAAAACCATCCATAACCGGTAAATCAGCGTCGGCGATTTCTTTATTTGTTAAAACTACAGTGGAAAAACCATCAATTTCAGTTGCTGAATTATCTTTAGAAACTACAGATGATAATTTGCTTTTATCTGTTGCGGTATCTATTGCTGGAGGAGCGTTTTTGTCTTTAGGTTTACGTTTCTTTTTTGTTCCCGTAAGTTGATTTATCCAATTAATTTCCTGCAATGCAAATGCATTTTCAGAGTCTTTCTCCAAACCCTTTTTTAAGTTTTCACGGGCTGTTTCTAGATCTGGTTTAAATTTCTCTAAATCTTTTTTAGCGGCCATCTTAACATAGTCAAAAAACGGTGTGGCTTCGCTCTGATTATTTTCAAGGACATCCGGTATATCGAGAGGATTGTCCCATAGATTATTTTCTACTGTTACGTTAGTGATGACTGTAGGTTTGTGGTTAATACTTTCGCCATAAAGAGCCATTTCATCAAAAACTTGCATACGAAGAATTGCACCACGATGAATACTTAGCAAATCTGGTTCATGAGATTTTAAGATATCTTCCTTGAAACAGTCCAATGCCTTCTGATAGGCATTCTTTCGCTCAGCAGATCCAAGTTTATATGTCTGGGCTTGTAAGCCATAGGCCCAGCCTAAACAATCTACTAAATCCGCCAATTTCAAATCGGGGGAGTTAATTTGACGAACTTGGTTAAAATCACGTATAGCTTTTTCAGGAGAATCTAAATATAACCTCTCATGAAGGTGATGTTCCTCTTTTGCCTTTTTTCCTGTTGGTGCATGTAGAGCATTTTGAGCTAATAAAAGATAAAGTTCGCCCCGGGAATTTAAAGCATCGCCTAAGTCTTTCTCATTTTCTTTGTTTGTTTCCAATTGAGTAATAAAGTAATTAAACATTCTAAGCACTTTTTTATACTGGCCTTGATTTAAGTAATTTTGACACTCATTATAGAATTCTTCTTTGTTTGCAATGATAGGATTTTTTTTGGCTTTAATTTCTTTCAGAATACATGGAGCTTTCCCTTTTGAAGCCGCTTTGGTTTTTTTCTCTTTTCTTGTAAATTTTTCTCTTTCAGCTTTTGGCTTGAAATTCTTCAAGAAATCATTTTTTTGTAAAGTAAGTGTTTTTGAAAATTTGCTCGAAGCTTTTTCAACATTGTCATCCTTAACTTCCTTGGATTCAATCTTAATTTCCTTACCCTCAATGACTTCATTAGGTTCAGATTTAACTGGCTCGGATTTAATTTCTTCCACACTGCTTTGGGGCTGTTCTGATTCTGTTTTAACAACATTTTCCTGTTCTGTCGTTTTCACTTCAGAGTATTGAATCAATTCTTTTCTTTCTTCTTTGAGGTCATGAGACTTCGATTCTTCGATAGGCTCTTTTTCAATATGCTCAACGTGAGTTGGGGTTTTTGCCTCAGGTTGTTTTACTTCGGGCTGCATAGGTTTATGATTGGAAGGCAAGCCTTCTTTGCCTAATTTAGCCACCTTTTTAAACTGCTCTTCGATCTGTACTTTCGTTTTGCCATGCGTATAGAGTTTTAAATTGCGAAACAGCTTTTGTAATGCTGCCAAATCTTGTTTATTTAATTTACTCTCTTGGCCCTGCTCCAATTTCACACTAGCAAGCTCATAGGCTACTTTTGCTATGTTTTTAATCTCTTCGCCGTCGAGTTTCACCGTAGCTATAGGAGCGATTTTTCCTCTGCCCACAAAGGCAATAATTTTATTCAGGCCTTTGACAAGCTTAATCATCTTGCCGCGCCAGCCTTTTGCGCTAGATTTTTCTTTGGAATCAATTAAAGAGTTAAAACTTTTTTGGAGGTTACTTACGCCATCATTAAAATTTACTTTGGTATTAACAGACATGCTTCACCTAAATTTTTATACAATTAAAACAATTATAATACACTAACGCCGAATTAAATAAAACAAAAAAGCTGTGTAAATAAATAATTCATTAATAATTTGGATTAATGTTATGAAATCAATTAAGTGGCAAGGATAGCTTTAATCTGAGTCGTTAAATCCTTTTTGACAAGCTGAATGGCTCCCATAATGCCATTGAACATGGCACGCGATGAGGCGTTGCCATGGCACTTGACGACGATGCCATCAACACCGCAGACAATAGCTCCGGGATATTCAGAATAAGTAAAGTGCTTCTGCAGATCGTTAAAGATGCGATACTGCGGCTTTGAAGCTGAGTCATTAAACATTTTTTTCAAATGGCTAAAAATAAACGAAGATACCCCTTCCGAAGTCTTAAGCAAAATATTTCCGGTGAAGCCATCGGTCACCAAGACATCGACTTTTCCTTGAAAAACCTCAAGTCCTTCGACGTTGCCTAAAAAATCCATGTGCGGAGTCCTACCTAAACTGCGGCGCTCTTCCTGGGCATCTTTTAAAATCTGATAAGCTTGGCGCACTTCAAGAGTGCCTTTTTTCGACTCCACACCAATATTTAATAAACCCACGCTAGGGACGGCGATGCCCTGGCTGCAGCGTTGATAGGCAGCCCCTAGGCAAGCAAATTGAACCAGATGGTGAGCTTTGCAAGAGACGCTTCCCCCTACGTCAAGAATAGCCACTTGGCCTTTTTGCGTCGGAAGCACGGCCAGCAAAGCCGGTCGACTGATTCCCGGAAGCATAGGCAAAGATAGGGAAGCGCTAGCCACAAGGGCTCCGGTATTGCCTGCGGAAACAAAGGCATCCAGATGGCGTTTCTTTAAAAGGCGAATCCCCGTAACGAGCGATGACCCTTTTTTATGACGGATGGCCGTTAGAGGATCATCCTGCATCTCAATGTAATCCGAGACGGTATGGAATTCAATTTGCGCATGTTGCAGGGAAGACAGGACGGGATATTTACTAGATTGAAGTTCCTCAATGGCTGAGGGCGTAGCAAAGACCGCCAAAACATTGGAAACGTTAAGCTGTTCTGCTGCAAGCAGTACAGCTGAGAAAAGTTCTTTTGGGGAGCTTTCCCCCCCCATGAGGTCAATGCCGATGCGCAATAACCCAGACTCCTATTCTTCTTTTTTAATCACAATGCGATCGCCATAAGCTCCACAAGCCTGACAAATCATATGAGGCAGCTTGGACAAACCGCAACGTGGGCATGATCCTGTGCTCTTTGGCTTTTTCGCATGGTGAGCTCGTTTCGAATTTTTTCGTGCATTCGAAAGACGATTACGTGGTACAGCCATGGTGACATAACTCCTTAAAGGTCATTATTTTTTTTATCTTTTTTTCTATTCTTAGTTTCCTTGGGAGACTGAGAATTGCCTTTATCTTGATTGAGATCCAAATCAGCAAAAAGGCTGGTATCCCTCTTCTTCTAAATCTTTTTTATTTTGCTGCACCAGATAGTTAGAGATGTCATTCCGGCGCGGACATTTGCCTTGATTGCATTCTGCAAAAGCCGGGGTCTCGAGCAAAATTGTTTCCCGCAAAATGTTTTGCATATTATACACTCCCCCTTTGATTTCTGCCAAGGGTTCAGAGTGATAAAAATGAAAGATTTGAATTTCGCTAACGACTTCGTTGTTACAGATAGAGCATGGAAGCTTAGCTGAAGCGCTGATATTTAGATTAAGGATCAGATCTTCGTTAGCAAGGTAAGCTTCGCCGTCAACGACAACTTTTCCAATAAAAGCTAATTCTTTTTCGTGGATATCGAGAAAATCAGAAGGATAAGTCTCCTGAATTTGTTCGATATGTCCGTCGCGCAGCTGCTCGACAAAAATCTTAAACCTATCATCCATATTAATAACGCTAAGTACAAAGTGCTTGAAAATGCGAAAAACAAAAAACTACTCTATCTGAAACGCTCTTTTTCAGCTAGAAAAATTTCGAAAATCTTGGCTTGGCACCGGACGTGCAATTGATTGATAATTATCAATAATGGAAACGATCGAAGCATTGCTAAGGCAATTTGTCCAGATCCTACAACGCCTAAAACTTCCACCTTCGCCCCTCTCTCTCTCAATGAGCAATAAATTTTACTGGAAAAAGAAGCTTGGTTACATTACAATGGCGAAAACCTGCATGCACATTGGTAAAGAATACTCTGTTGCATGTAAAGGGAGTTATTAACATTCTGCCCGCGTGCGGTATAACTCCCAAAAATTAAAGAGAAAGGCACAAGCTTGTTCAACGATTAAGCCTGATCTCACTTCGGAACCATTAGAATTTATTCTTCGCCTAACGGCGAATAGAAAAAAATACAAAGATTGGCATGAACGCGTGGAAAAGATAGGAAACAAAAAGATCTTAACAAAGTGGCTAATGATGGAGCTGCGCGTTTTTATCCATGCCCCCGTAAGTTGGGATTCTTAATAGCCGAGCAAGCTGCCTTTCGTCAACCACAATTAAGGTGACGAAATGCAAGAAATACTCCTAAATATCGAGTCAAAAGAACGACGTTATGCCCACCTCAAAAATGGACAGCTCTACGACCTCATCGTCGAACGTAAAAAAGAAAGACAGCTGACCGGCAATATCTACAAAGGCCGCGTCACTAATATCCTTCACAACATCCAATCCGCTTTTATCGATATCAACGAGGGCGAAAATGGCTTCATCCATATCTCAGACATCATCGAAAACACAAAGAAATTCGAAGAAGTCTATGACATGGATTTCGACCTTGATTATGACATCAAGTCCTTAGATGGGAAAAAGCAGCAAGCCCATGATATCGAACAAGTGATGAAAATCGATCAGTCGGTGCTTGTTCAAGTGGTCAAAGAACCCATCGGCTCTAAAGGCGCACGCTTGACTTCTAACATCTCCATCGCTGGGCGCTATCTCGTGCTGCTACCGAACTCTTCGCATCGCGGTGTATCCCGCAAAATCGAAGACCGCAGCGCACGCGAGCGCCTAAAGAAGCTTATTCGCGCCTTTGAGATGCCCAAAGATATGGGATTAATCTGTCGGACGGCGAGCTGCAGCGCAACTCCAGAGATGTTAATTTCCGAAGCTAACGATCTGTTAAATAACTGGCAAACCATTGTCGAAAATTTTCAAAAATCGAATGACTCAACCCTGCTTTATGCAGAATCAGACCTCATTAAGCGCGCCGTCATTACTGCTGTCGACAAACGCTTTGATCGCATCTTAATCGATGATTATCCTACCTACCAAGCCTGCAAACGCATCTATCACCCCTATACCGAAGAACATCCTTTGCGCATCGAATACTATCGAGACAAAGTCCCTATGTTCGAACGGTTTAATGTTGAAAAAGAGATCGAAAAAACCCTGCGGCGCAAAATCTGGCTCTCTAGCGGCGGATACCTCTTTTTTGACCGAACAGAGGCGATGTATACCATCGACGTTAACTCCGGAAGAAGCTCCGGCAACCAAACTGATGTGGAAGAATCTTTGGTACGCATCAACTTGGAAGCTGCCGAAGAGATCGCCCGCCAGCTGCGCTTAAGAAACATCGGCGGATTAATCATCTGCGATTTCATCGATATGCGCTTCCGCAAAAATCAAAGGCGTGTCCTAGAACGCCTTAAAGAATTTATGAAAGACGACTCTGCCAAATGCACCATTTTAGGGATGAGTGAATTTGGACTTGTCGAGATGACGCGCCAAAGGCACCGAGGATCCCTCCATCAGACAATCTTTACAAGTTGCCCTTATTGCAATGGAAGCGGCCTTGTCAAAACCCACGAAAGCATTTCAATTGAAATCGAACGCGCTTTGAAAAAAATCATCGGATGCCACCAGCAATTTGCTCTAAGATTGGCTGTACACCCTGAACTTGATCACTATATCAATATCATCGACAAGCAATATTTGTTAAAATTTGCCGAAAGTGTCAATGCTCATCTCGAATTCTCTACCGATGACAACATGCATATCAACGATTATCACTTCTTTTCTTCGATTACAAATAAAAAGATTGAAGTATAAAAGGCTAGCTTCGATATGGATTTTCTTAAACGGCTGGAAAAACATTCTCTGGAGGGAAAAATTCCCTCCAAGCTTGTCCAGATATTGCACAAATTTTATGCAAGCTACGCCGAGGCCATTGCGCATAAGGGCTTACAGATTGCAAGCTATGAACCCGTTCTTCAGCAGTTTCTTGACTTGGTTTTAGAGCAACTGGAAACTCCCTATTCCTTTGAGCCTTTTCATCAGCACATCACTACCCCCTTTGATTATTACCGTTTTGGATTGGACTTGCTAAGACCCTTAGTCCTCTTTGACTCATCAAAAGCGTTAGGTCTTGAATATGTCGACATTATGGCCCAACAGATCTCCAAGAAAGAAAACGTCATCCTTTTAGCTAATCACCAGACCGAGCCCGACCCTCAAGCGATCAGCCTGCTTCTGGAGCATACCCACCCAAAATTTGCCAAAGAGATGATCTTTATTGCCGGGCATCGCGTCATCACCGACCCCTTGGCGGTTCCTTTTAGCAAAGGCCGCAATCTCCTTTGCATCTACTCAAAAAAACATATCGAAACGCCTCCTGAATTAAAGCAAGATAAGCTGCTTCACAATCAACGCACCATGAAAAAGATGATCCAGCTGCTTTCCGAAGGAGGAAAATGCATCTATGTCGCGCCAAGCGGCGGAAGAGACCGTCCTAATGCCGCAGGAGAGATTGCGATAGCTCCTTTCGATCCTTCCAGCGTTGAAATGTTTTGGTTGATGACACAGCAGGCGGAGCGTCCCACCCACTTTTACCCTCTTGCCCTAGCCACCTACAGACTGTTGCCTCCCCCCAATAGCGTTGAAAAAGAGCTTGGAGAAACACGCCAGGCTCAATGTACACCGATTCATTTGGCATTCGGCAATGAAATCGATATGGTGAACTTTCCCGGCAGCAAAGAATTAGAAAAAAAACAAAAAAGAAAAAAACGCGCAGATTACATCTACGACCTTGTGAGAAACCTCTACAAAACGATAAAGACTTGAGGTCATCGGGCACGGGCACGCACACGGGCACGGGCACGAAAAATTATGTTTTTAGAATCCTTTATTTATTTTCAGAAGAGCCAAAACTGATTTCTTGTTTTTCGTGCCCGTGCCCGTGCCTGAAATTCTGGATTCTGAATTCTGGATTCTGTATTCTTGCTTTAATGACTTTCAACGATAAGGACTTTGCTCATGAATAAACCTTTTGCTTTAGCTCTTCTGATTGCATTTCTATCGATCTCCTTTTCCTCTTTTACCGATAGTGCCAAGCCTCAAGGTTACACCCTCATTGAAGATCAAGCGAGTGTCCCTATTTTAACACCTTCTTTTGCCGATAGGACAACAGCGAAAATTCTTTTAAACAATGGCTTAGAAGCTTTCATCGTTTCAGATCCAAATACTGACAAATCCGCAGCCGCCCTTATCGTCAAGGTAGGCAGCTGGGAAGAGCCTAAAGAATATCCAGGGATGGCGCATTTTTTAGAGCATATGCTTTTCTTAGGCACAAAGAAATACCCTAACGAGTCGGACTACCAAACCTACATTGCTGAAAACGATGGCTCAGCCAATGCCTTTACCACCGATTACTACACAGCTTATATGTTCTCAATCAATAATCAAGCCCTTGAAGGCGCCCTCGATAGATTCTCCTACTTCTTTAAAGAACCTCTTTTCAACCCATCGGGAGTTGCCCGCGAGATGCAGGCCATCGACCAAGAGTATGCAAAAAATGTCGAAAATGACGACTTCCGCGAATTATATGTATTAAAAACCCTTGCTAACCCCGAGCATCCTTTTCATGCCTTCAGCATGGGCAATAGCTCTTCCTTATCCAAAGTTTCCCAAGATGCTTTAAAAGCATGGTACCATAGCCATTATAGCGCCAACCTGATGCGTCTCATCGTCTACTCCTCTTTGCCCTTAGATCAGCTCATTAAAATCGTCGTCAATGACTTTAAAGATGTCCCTACAAATAATCACACTTCTCCAATATTCGATGCTTTCGTGTTCTCACCGGAAACCGTCGGCCATATGATCTACGTTGAACCTATTAAAGATGAACGCAAGATATCGCTTCTTTGGGAGCTTCCCACCCAGTTTGCTCATATGCAAGAGAGTAAACCTGAATCCATAATATGCCATGTTTTAGGGCACGAAGGCAAAGAAAGCCTCCTTGCTGCCCTTAAGAAAGAAAAGCTTGCTGAAGAACTGAGTTGCGGCTCACAAAGGCTAGGATCTGATCGCATGATCTTCTTTCTTGAAATTGATTTAACGGAGATCGGCCTAAAAAATGTCGATACCGTCATCGAGCGCTGCTTTCAAGCTATTGCAATTTTTAAAAAGAAAGGAGTGCCTCAGCATCTCTTTGACGAGATCAAACGCATGGCCACAATACGCTATCAGTACCAAGAGAGGGAAGATCTCTTTTATAAAATAATGAAACAAGTTACCTGGCTTGCCGATGAGCCCATGGAGACCTTTCCACAACACACCTTGATCGTTCAAAAATTCAATCCGCAGGATATCAAAGCCTTCTTAGACTTTCTTACCCCGCAAAATTGTCGTTTTGAGTTAATAGCTCCTCCATCCGTCACAGGAGTCAAAACCGAGCATGTAGAACCATGGCTTAAAGTGCCCTACGCAATCAAATCTATCTCTGCAACTAAACTTGCTAAATGGGCTGATGCCAAACCACTTTCTCAAATCGCTCTTCCTACGCCGAATCAGCTGATACCGGCTCAACTTTCGTTGATAAATCCTAATCTACCCAAGCCCACGACGCTAATTCCCCATCCTAAGCTGATCATCGATGACAAATTTAGCAAAATTTACTTTGCTCAAGATGCCCGATACAATATTCCAAAAATCAGCTGGTTTTTTCGCATTAAAACACCACAAGTAGATGCTGGCGATGCTGCTAAAGTTGTATTAGCCGATCTTTATGTCAAAAGTGTCACGGATGCCTTAAGCAACTACAGTTATTACGCCACCCTTGCTGAAATCAATTACGACATCGATAAAGATGACTTTGGAATTAAATTCAACGTCGATGGCTATAGTGAAAATGCACCCCTGCTCTTCGGAGAACTTCTCAAATACCTTAAAGATCCTTCTGCTACCGAGCAAAAATTCAAAATCTACAAAGACACCCTACTGCGCGATTATCAAAATAAGGCTAAAGAAATGCCTTTGATGCAAGCGTCGGAGATCCTCAAGACAATGGTTTACAAAAGCTTCACCTCGTCAAAAGAAAAAGTCGTTGCCATCCGCAAAATTAACTTTGAGCAATTTCAAGAATATGTTGCAAACCTCTTTGAGCAAAGCTTCGTCGAAGGTATGTTCTATGGCAACCTCACTGAAGATCAAGCTAAAATGCTCGCAAAAAATTTAAATAAGGCTCTCGACAGCAAACCTTATCCTAAAGAAGATCAAAAAAGCATCGAAGTCATCGTTATCCCCGATAAGCAAGGTCCCTTTTACCTGGACAGCAAAATCAAATCTCAGGGGAATGCAGTGATCTTGGCGATTGAAGATCCCAATTTCTCCTTCCAAACGCGAGCAGCTCAGCAGGTCATGATGCAAGCTATCGAACAGCCCTTCTTCGACACTTTGCGTACCAAGCAACAAACTGGCTATCTTGTCTTTAGCACCGATGAGGAGATCGAAAGAAAACTGTTTAATTTCTTTGGTGTGCAATCCAACACGCACGACCCAAGAGACCTTCTAGCCCGTTTCGAGCTCTTCATCGAAGGTTTTTTACAGGAATTGCCCATTCGCCTCTCAGAAGAGCGCTTTGAAATCTACAAACTTGCTCTTTTGACTACGCTTAAGCAGCCTCCAAAAAACCCTAAAGAAATGGCCGAACTGCTTTTTAAATTCGCATTTAAATATCAGGGAGACTTTGACTGGCTTACAAAACGCATCGACGGCTTAGAGAAGCTTTCTTACCAGGAATTTCTGGAGACTACGAAAAATTTCCTAGGAAAAACAAATAAACGCAGGCTGGCCGTCTTATTGAAAGGCATCACCCCGGAAGAAAAGATCATAGAATACTTCCGCCTGCGCAATGCTGCTGAAATCAGAAAAGTCAGCGTCTATCAAAACGCTAAATGATAAATGCTAAATGCTAAACGAGAGTTCAGAATCCAGAATCCAGAATTCAGAATGAGCGGCAAAATACATAATCTGAAAAGTATAAATAAAATGCCTTTGTGGATGAATTTATCGGAGTTGAGCTTTATAATCGAAGCTCAGTAAATTCTGGATTCTGGATTCTGGATTCTCGTTTAGCATTTATCATTTAGCATTTTCTTTTTGCACGCTTCGATATTCTTTAAGGCGGCAGGATTGGCTCCCTTTATCGCCAAAGAGCGTTGAAAAAAAGTCAAAGCATCGGCAAAGAGTCCCAAATCAAAAAGCAAAACACCCAAATTTAAGATGAAATCGCCATCTTCAGAAGAGATACTGTAAAAGTTCGCATAGGTCTTGTGAATGGCTTGCTGAAGATCGCGTTTTAAAGCAGGCGACGCTTGCGGAATCTCTTTGCGAATTTTTTCAAAGAAGGCATAAAAATTCATAGGGTCCCAGTTGCCGAGCTTCAACAGCATCAATAAAGTCTCTAACTTCAGTGCTTGTTTTTCTAAATCGGAAATGACTTTCAGATAATCGCTTGGCTCAAAGGCATCGATGTGAGTGCGAAAAGCCAATGCAACCTCGGATTGGTCTTTATTTTCACCTCCTAGCACTCCTGCCACTACGGCAAAGACCGGATCGGGATTTGATGTCAACAACCCGCAGCCGCCCTTATTATTAAAATAGCGTGCGATAGCATGATAATTGACTGCGATGGAAAAGCTTGCATGCTTAGCTATCTTAGGCTCTCCCCAGTGTTCGATCTGCTCTTCAGTACATACTGCTTGATCCCCGGCGATCAGCATTACACGTCCTTGGGAGAGATCGGAAAAATAAGTAAGGGACTGAAAAGCCCCAATAGGAAAGAGAAAGATCGCTTTCTGAAATCGAGCAGCATATTCTTGCAATATGGACGAAAGTCCAGGTAGAGAATAATAATGCTCGACATCATCGATTAAAGAATACTCATATTGAACTCTTAAGCTCGTAATTAAAGCAGGATCCAAAGGCTCTTTTGCTTCTCCTTCAGCCTCTAAAGTCAATCGTCCTTCATAAAGTTTTCCATCTTCTACTTTAAATAAGTCCTGAGGAATGGTATCAAAAAAATAATTCGCTATAAGAATGACCGGATTGCGAATCGATTCTTTAGAAAGATTTTTTTTTGAATGCATTAGAAATAACGGAGTTTCATTTTGGGCGTGATGGTATTCAGCAAGGTCTAAGATACCTTCATTAAAAAACTCATTAAGCTGAGGATGCTTGCTGCAAAATTCGAGATTGCTCTTCACCATATCTGTCATCACATAACAAAAATTCAGCTTAGAATGGCCAATCACTTGTAAAAGCGGACGCAACTCCTTTAAAAAAAGATAAGCAAAGCGTCCCGTTCCCGCCCCTAGATCAAAGAAATAGATGGGCTCCGATGTTGCGATCTGTTGCCGGGCAAGGCAATCGCGAAGATAACCTACAACGACATGAGCATATTGTTTAGCTGTAAAAGGATTGCTGGTGAGATAAAAAGGAACGCCGCAATGGCTCCAGGCTTTAGGGCCAAAAGATAAATAAGCTGCCTTTTGCAGCTTCCATAATAAGGACTGTGACATGCGTTTATTGGATTCAATGATCATCTTCTACTCTTTTAGTTTACTTTAGTTTCTGCTATTACGGTTTGCATGACAAATGAAATTTGGTTTTGGATAATTTTTAATGCCGTCATCGCAGCGTTGCTGATCGTGGACTTGCAATTTTTTCACCGCTCGTCAAGACCCATCGAGATAAAAGAGGCTCTTCTCGGCTGCGCTTTTTGGATGAGCTTAGCTGCCCTCTTTAACCTGGGCATATACTATTTTCGCGGCCTCGATGACGCTCTTAGCTTTCTTACAGGTTATCTCATCGAATATTCTTTAAGCATCGATAACTTATTTGTATTCCTTCTTATCTTTCAGCATCTGAAAATTCCTGAACAATATCTTCATAAGATCTTATTTTGGGGTATCTTAGGCGCTATCATCATGCGGACCTTTTTTATCGTTTTCGGCATCCTGCTTGTTAACAAATTCCCTGGGGTTCTCTATATCTTCGGAGCCTTTCTCATCATCAGCGGCATCAGGCTCATGCAAGGCAAGGGCGACCACTCTAACCCAGAAGAAAATTTTATTTTAAGAGTATTAAGTCGACTCTTTCCCATTTCACATGGATATGAAGACGGCCATTTTTTTATCCAAAATAAAAAAAAGCGTTACGCTGCCACATCTTTATTCGTGGCCTTGATTGCTATTGAATTCACCGATCTCATCTTCGCCTTTGACTCTATTCCGGCTATTTTAGCGATTACTCTCGATCCCTTCATCGCCTATACTTCGAACATTTTTGCTATCTTAGGCTTAAGGTCACTCTATTTCGCTGTGTCAAAATTGTTTTCCCTCTTTCATTACCTGAATTACGGACTTGCTCTCATTTTGATCTTCATCGGCATAAAAATGTTCCTGCATAATGTCTTCATTTTTCCTATTGGAATCTCCTTAGGCATACTCTTTGTTATCTTATCCTCCTCTATTCTCCTTTCAATCCTTAATCCAAAGCAAAATTAAGATTATTGAAAAAAATAGCTAAGCTGCTGTATGATAATCTATTAAAAAAGGTCATTGTATGCTTTTACCTCAAGATCTTGATGATCAAATTCAACAAGCTGAGTCTAAATTAGAGGCTCTGGCAATCCGAATGGATAACCTTGATAGAGAAGCCGATGAATTATTTGCCGATTTAAAAGTCACTCAAGAGCAACTCGACGCCTTCATCGGCAGCCCATTGAACTTCACCCAAGAAAACTGGGTCCAAATTCAAGAACTAAAAAAAGAACTCGACGACAAATTAAAACGCGAGCTCGCTAATATCCGCGATCCCCTCAAAATAAAAAAAGCTTACTCCGAACGCAACATCGGCCAGCATTGGCTCTATGTAAGATAGGCAAGCGAAAGAGGGAGTCGGTAGCCAGTAGCCGGTAGTCAGTAGGAAGCCAGAATTCAGAATTCAGAATGGCAAGAAGGAATCAGGAAGGCAGACGCCAGAAGCCGGGGTTTAGCGCAGGACCCTGCTAAAACCTATTCCCCATCGGGGAATGCGTTGGTAGCCCCGAGTTTCAACTCGGGGTATCTGGAATAAAATCGTGCGTCTCGTTAGAGCCGCAAGAAAGGCGCTAAGCGAAAATATTCGTTTCTACAGAATTCCTTGCGGCCCTGCGGGACGCAACCCTTTTTACAATACCCCTCGGGTTGAAACCCGAGGCTACCAACGCATTCCCCGATGGGGAATAGGTTCTCAGCAGGGTCCTATGCCAGTTTCCAGATTCTTTCTTTTCATTCTGAATTCTGGATTCTGGATTCTGGATTCTGGCTTCCTACTGGCTTCCTACTGACTACTGGCTACTGACTACTAAATGCCCTTTGCTCAATATGATTTTGCAAAGATAGCATCGATTGTGGCTGTTTTGCCCGTCAAGATGCACTTTCCTTCGGTTCCGCTTTGGTTAAGAGGCAGGCAGCGGATCGATATCTTCAGTTCATCTAAAAGCTTCTCTGTCTCCACATCGCCGCACCACTTGGCTAAAACAAAGCCGCCATGGATTTCAGGCTTATCGCTATTTTTTGGAGTAAAATAGCGTTTAAACTCTTCCAAAGTAGTGATGTCGCGACGGATGTTTTCATCGCGATACTTCAAAGCTTGTTCAAAGTAGTTCTTTTGAATTGAAGCAAGCATTAGAGGCACTTCCTCTGCAAGGCGCTCGAAGGCAAGCTTCTGCTTCTCTTTATGCGGCATATCGCGGCGGCAAATCATCACCGATTGCGACTCAAGATCACGAGGTCCCACTTCGATGCGCAAAGGCACACCCTTTTTAATCCACTCCCAATTCTTTTCTCCACCACGCTTATCGCGCTTATCAACAAATACTGAAATTGGCCGCTCATAAAAGGAGCAAGCTTTTAGCTGCCGGGCGATTTTTTCGGCATAAGCCAGCACATCGGCTTCAAGTTCTGGCTTAGGGATAACCGGGATGATCACCACTTGTTTTGAAGCGATACGCGGCGGCAAGCGCAAGCCATCATCATCGCCATGGCACATGATGACACCGCCAATCATACGCGAACTTACCCCCCATGAGGTGGTGTAAGCATATTCAATTTGGCCTTCTTTATTGGAGAATTTGATTTCTGACGCCTTAGCAAAATTTTGTCCAAGATAATGGGAAGTCCCCGCTTGCAATGCTTTTCGATCCTGCATCATCGCTTCCAACGAAAAGGTGCTGACGGCGCCGGGAAAGCGCTCTCCAGGTGATTTCTCGCCGACAATGACCGGCATCGCAAGCACATTTTCCATAAACTCGCGGTACACCTCGAGCATCTTTTTCGTTTCTTCAAGAGCATCTTCGGCAGTGGCATGGACGGTGTGACCCTCTTGCCAAAGAAATTCCGTGGTGCGCAAGAAGATGCGCGGGCGCAGCTCCCAACGCACAACATTAGCCCATTGGTTTATGAGAAGAGGCAGATCGCGGTAGGACTCAACCCATCGAGAGTAAGACTCACCGATGATCGTTTCAGAAGTTGGCCGCACAATCAAGGGCTCTTCAAGCTCGCCGCTCGGAACAAGACGTCCATTTTTTTCTTCTAGGCGATGGTGGGTGACTACGGCGCACTCTTTAGCAAACCCTTCGACGTGCTTAGCTTCCTTTTCTAAAAAGCTTACGGGAATGAAAAGCGGAAAATAAGCATTTTCATGTCCAGTTTCTTTGATGCGATCATCAAGTTGTCTTTGAATATTCTCCCAGATGCCATACCCCCAAGGCTTGATCACCATGCATCCACGTACAGCAGAATTTTCCGCTAGGTCAGCAGCCTTAATGACCTGCTGAAACCACTCTGGATAATCATCTTGCCTTGTTGGAGAAATTGCTCTTTGTTCTTTATCATTTGCCATAGTTTGAGATCTCTAATTCATTGTGATTACTTATTTGATTTATCTTTCTTTTCGGTATTGTTATTTGGATCTTTTTGTTCTGCCTCTATGATTGCTTTCATAAAGAGATAAAGATCATCGAGTTTCTCAAGTTTTTCGTTATTAATAACCGTTTTTTCAATGCCATACGATGCTGAAAGGCTTTTTTGATCACCGCAGATCTTCATAGCGAAAGTGGAATGCGCAAATGCATTTCCGAAAAGTGAAGGAAATTGTTCTTCCTTGTAACGAAAAACTCTTGGTGTTGTTAAATGCACTCTCTTTTGAACAAATTCAAAAGATCCATCCTTTCGAAATAAAAACTCCAAATTTATTCCCCCTTCAGCGCCAGCTTTTGTAAAAAGTGGATTATTGCTTAGCCCGGGAAAATCTACTCTACGGGCTGCATCACAAGGAGACCAGGCGCTGTTTGTTCCTAGCAGCATAATCTCCGCACAAGGCGTCAATGCTTTTGATATTCTGCGACTCACATAATTAGAATTGCTTTTGTTTTTCTGAAGTTCTTCTAAAGATATTTTTGATAAAATATCTTCAATTGTTTCGACTCCTTTTTCCGGCCAAACAACTGAAGGTATGCTTAATAATTGCTTGATCTCCATATGAGCGCTAAAGCGAATTTGATTTGTAGCTTCTGAATCTATTGTTTCCAAAGAAATAATTTTATATTTATCTTTTAATATTTGTTTATGTTCGGGAAGAATTACCGCGTTTAGGTTTTCTGCAGGTGTTTTGGCAATCCATAACCACTTTGTGACATCAGCCCATGCTATAGATGGTAGGCTTAAAAGAAACTCAATCTCGTTTTCAATAGAGGTTTTTGATGATGTCGATGGGCTAAAGCCGTTATTGTACATCATGTGGATGATGCGCGAATATAAGTTTCGCTGCCGCTCCAAGGTAGTTCCTTCTTCAACACCGGTGAAATCCACAACTTGTAAACCGTTTACTTCATTACCTATGGAAATTTTATTGATGATTACTTCGTTGCTCATCAGATAGCTTCTATTGATTTCCCCCACGGAGATTTTTTCCAAAACATCCAATTGTTCAGCTTTAATTTTTCTTTTAGAAGCTTCAGGGATTTTGTCCAAACTCAAGTTTTTCCTGTCCTGAATCATCAGAGGGATAACCTTTTCTAATTGACCGATTTCTGCTTTTAAACGTCG